>Ga0075423_10000232_pt1 | contig 41219 bp, 32 predicted proteins | sample SoiMethybrSBSTD2_FD_80114 | JGI IMG/M metagenome (GOLD analysis project Ga0075423, IMG submission 80114) | Bulk soil microbial communities from a Populus tree surrounding site in Tennessee, USA - Soil MetaG P. TD hybrid SBSTD2 | ecosystem: Environmental > Terrestrial > Soil > Tree plantation... | reverse complement strand
TATGCGAACGCCGTTCGCGATCTCCTCTCGCTCGACGTCGACGTCACGTCGCTGCTGCCACCCGACGGCGCGGCGTTCGGTTTCGACAACGTCGCCGATGCGCAAGGCAGCTCGCCGGCACTCCTGCAAGCCTATCTTGCGGCCGCGCGCAAGATCAGCGCGGTCGCCGTCGGTGACTCGCGGATCAGTGTTGGCAGCGACACGTACACCGCACGCCAGGATTTGTCACAGGACGTGCACCTCGAGGGGCTGCCTCTCGGCACCGTTGGCGGCCTGCGGGCGACACACACGTTTCCTTTGGATGGCGAATACGAGTTTCAAGTGCGTCTCTATCGCACGAACCTGAGTGCCATGCGAGGCCTGGAAGATCCTCAGGAGGTCGAGCTCACCGTCGATGGCGAACGGATCCTTTCGGCGTCGATCGGCGGTGACAAGGATCTGATCGCGCTTCAAACGAACCCCACGGATACGTCGGACGGCATCGAAGCCACACGGTTGCGTGTGCGGCGCTTCGTCAAAGCGGGCCAGCGGGACGTCGCCGCCGCGTTCATCGAGAAGACGTCGCCAACGTTCGAGACCAACCGCTTGCAGCGATTCATTCGCGACTTCGCCAATCCGTTTGACGCCGAGGGCGCGCCCCACGTCTTGTCCATCGCGATTCAGGGGCCGTTCGATGCGAAGGGAGCCGAGAAGCCACCCAGTTCACGTGTCTTCACCTGCGCCCCCGCCGGCGCAGCGGAAGAGACCAGTTGCGCGAGGCGCATTCTTTCCGCCCTCGCCACCCGGGCGTATCGGCGTCCGGTATCGAGCGCAGAAATCACTGACCTGATGTCATCGTACGACCAGGGACGCTCGAACGGCTCGTTCAAGACCGGCGTGCAATTCGGGTTGCGCCGCATCCTCGCCAGCCCGTCGTTCGTGTTTCGTCCGGAAGCCGAGCCCGCGACGATCGCGCCCGGAGCCGCCTACCACGTAACCGATCTCGAGCTGGCGTCGCGGCTGTCGTTCTTTCTGTGGAGCACCCTCCCCGACGACGAACTCATGCGGGTCGCGCGCGAAGGACGGCTCAATCAGCCGGCGACGTTGCGCGGCGAGATGCGTCGCATGCTCGCGGACCCACGGTCATCCGCCTTCGTCAACAACTTCGCCGGTCAATGGCTCCACCTGCGCAACCTGCGCAGCATCACGCCCAATTCAGATCTGTTCCCCGACTTCGACGACAACCTGCGTCAGGCGTTCCGGCGTGAAGCCGAGCTCTTTTTCGAGAGCGTGCTGCAGGAGAACCGCAGTGTCCTCGACCTGATGACGGCGGACTACACCTTCGTCAATGAGCGGCTCGCGCGGCACTACGGCATCGACAATGTCTTCGGCAGCGGGTTCCGCCGTGTGCAGTTGAAGGATCCCGCACGCTTCGGTCTGCTCGGCAAGGGTGCTGTGTTGCTGGCGACCTCACATCCCACGACGACGTCGCCGGTGCTGCGTGGCAAATGGGTGCTCGAGAACATCGTGGGCACTCCGCCGCCGGCGCCGCCGCCGGACCTGGATACGGCCCTCAAGACCGACCCGCCGGGGAGCGCACCCAAAACGATGCGGGCGCAGATGGAGCGGCACCGGACGAGTCCAGTCTGCGCGAGCTGTCATCAGACAATGGACCCGATTGGCTTTGCGCTCGAAAACTTCGACGTGGTGGGCAAGTGGCGTACCGAGGATCGGTCAGGCCTGTCGCTCGATACCGCCGATATCCTGACCGACGGCAGCTCTATTGATGGTGTGACGTCGCTGCGCCAGGCGCTCGTCCGGCGGCCCGACATTTTCGTGCAGACGCTGACAGAAAAACTGCTCATCTATGCACTCGGCCGCGGCCTCACCGCCGAGGACATGCCGATTGTTCGAAAGATCGTGCGTGACGCGGCACAACAGCAGTATCGTGTCTCAGCCCTCCTGGACGGGATCGTGGCGAGCGCGCCCTTCCAGATGCGGCAGAAGGTGGCTGGGTAGGAGATCGCACATGTTCCTCACCAAGACTGCATTGCCAAGACGGACGTTCCTGCGCGGTGTGGGCGCAACGGTCGCGCTGCCGTTCCTCGATGCGATGGTTCCGGCCGCGACGGCGCTTGCTGAGACGCCGGGCGCAAGGCCGTCGAGAGTTGGCTTCATCTACGTGCCGCACGGCGCGGACATGGGTTCATGGACGCCAACATCCGCGGGCACGCAATTCGAGCTCTCGCCCACGCTGCAGACTCTCGCCCCCTTCAAAGAACAGCTGGTCGTCGTCAGCAACCTGCAGCGCGCTGGCGGACAGGCCGGGATGCATGCGGCGGCTGCCAGCGGTTGGCTGAGCGGTGCGATTCCCAAGCGCACCGAGGCCGAGGACTTCGAATGCGGCACGACAATCGATCAGGTGGTCGCCAGGAAGATCGGTCAGTCGTCGCCATTTCCGTCGCTGGAGTTCGCAACCGAGGACTTCACTGGGTACGTTGGCGGCTGCACGCCCGGCTACAGCTGCGCCTATCACGATTCGATCTCATGGGCCACGCCGACCACCCCGCTCCCGATGGAGATCAATCCGCGCGTGGCGTTCGAGCGCCTCTTCGGCGACGGCGGCTCCGAGGTGGAACGTCAGAGCAAGCTCCGCGAAGAACGCAGCATTCTCGATGGGGTGCTCAACGAGATGCGCGCGCTGCAGTCGCGGCTTGGCGCGCACGATCGCGCGCGCGTGGCCAATTACCTGGACGACGTCCGTGAAATCGAGCGCCGGATTCAACGCAGCGAGGCCCAGCAGCGGGCGGACGTGACAATGGTCAAGCCGCTGGGCATACCAGAGACCTTTGACGCGCACAGCGCGCTGATGACCGACTTGATTGCCGTGGCCCTGCAGGCCGAGCTCACGCGCGTCTTCACGTTCATGATGTCGCGCGAAGGCAGTCAGCGAACCTTCTCGCAGATCGGGATCAGCGATCCCTGGCATGTGACGTCGCACCATGGCGACAAGCCCGAGAAGGTAGCGGCCAACGCGAAGATCAATGTCTTCTGCCTGCAGATGTATGCGCGCCTGCTGGAAAAGCTGCGCGCGACGCCTGACGGCGACGGCACGCTCCTCGATCGTTCGTTGATCTTCTTCGGCAGCGGCATGGCCAACTCCAACGTGCACGCGACCGATCCGCTGCCGATGGTGGCCGTCGGCGGCGGCACCGGGAACGGCAATCGTCACGTCGTCCTGCCGAAGAACACACCGCTTGGCAACTTGTGGCTGACGGTGGCCAATCACTTCGACAGTCCGATGAGCAAGTTCGGAGAGAGCACAGGTACCGCGGAATTCTTCTGATGCGCCGGGTCGCTTTACTCATCGTCCTGGCGATAGCTCTGCCCGCCTTCGCTGCGGGCCCGGAGCCCGAAGTCGTTGCGGCAATCAAGGCTGGCAACGCCGCATCCGTCCGCACGCTGATCGCACACAAAGCCGACGTCAATGCGACCGAGGTCGACGGCACGAGCGCGTTGCATTGGGCGGTTCGCGCCGCCGACGCGTCGACCACAGAAATGCTGATTCGAGCGGGCGCGCGAGTCGATGCGGCGAATCGGTACGGCGTTACCCCGCTGTCGGTGGCGGCACGCATCGGACGCGCGGACCTCATCGACCTGCTGCTGAAATCCGGCGCGAGCGTCAAAAGCGCCGAGGCCACGCTTCCCGAGGGGCAGACGCTCGTCATGCACGCGGCCAGAACAGGCGGCGTCGATGCGGTGAAGAGACTGATCGCAGCCGGCTCGGACGTGAACGCTCACGAGACACGCACCGGCACGACGGCGCTCGCGTGGGCGGCCGTCAGCAACCGGCCGGATGCCGTTCGCGCCCTGGCTGAGGCCGGCGCCGACGCGAACATCCAGTCCAAGGTCACCAGCTATCCGCACACGCAAAATGGCGTCCTGCTCTCGGGCGTCGAAGAAGGCGTCTCGTATGTCGGGCAGACGGTACTGCCGCGAGGCGGCTGGTCCGCCGTGATGTACGCGGCGCGCGAAGGCTCCGCCGACGCGGCACGCGCGCTGGCCGACGCTGGCGCGAATCTCGACCTGATGGACCCGGAGGGAACGACCGCCCTCATCATCGCCATCATCAACGCACAGTGGGAAACCGCATCGGTTCTCATCGAGAAGGGCGCAGACCTGAACCTCGCCGACATCAAGGGCATGACGCCGTTGTACGCGGCAGTCGACATGCATACGCTGGGCGATACCTTCGGCCGGCCGTATCCGCCAGCTCCCGTCATCGAAGGCAGCATCGGCATCATCAAAATGCTTCTTGCGAAAGGCGCCAGTCCCGATGCGCACTTGAACGGACCGATCCTCAAGCGTGTCTACGACGCAGGAGACAACAGGCTGGGCGAAGGCGCCACGCCTTTCATGCGTGCGGCGCGCAAGTGCGACACGACCGTCATGCAGTTACTGCTCGACGCCGGTGCCGATCCGAAACTGACGCAGAAGAGCGGGAACAATGCACTCATGCTCGCCGCCGGAGCGGTGAGCTCCGGCGGCGACGAGAGCCAACATGTTTCCGAGGAACAGGCACTCGCCGCGATCAAGATCGGCATTGCCGCGGGAATCGACGTCAACGAGGCTAACGCCAATGGCGACACGGCCCTGCACACCGCCGCGACGACCGGTGGCGGACTTCACGCTGTCATTCGATTGCTGGCTCAATCAGGCGCCCGCCTCGACATCACGAACAAAGCCGGACGCACGCCGCTCGAGGCCGCTCAGCGCGCACGCCAGCCCAACGAAGCCACGATCGCGTTGCTGCGCGAGTTGACTGACGCAAAGTAGGCAGGCCAAGGTAGGCCCAGGACCGCGCTCCTCAGTGCGTGTCAGCGCTCGTGTCGAGGCTCGTCGCTTCCGCCGTCGAGTAATAGATCGCATTGAACAGGAACTTGAACGTTCCGTGTGATTGCGCGCGGAAGTTGATCTCCGGCCCGAAAATCAGTACACGGCCCCGACCGAGCCTGGCATCTGCAACCGCGACGCCGTTTTCGAGATACTTCTGGCCCCACGCCCACCCGCTGCGCAGCGGTGACGCGCTCGCGAACCACGCCACCCGCGTGATGACGTCACCGGCCTGGCTCTCGAGGCGGAAGACCGGGCTGTTGTCGAAGAAGAGATCGACCTGACGCTCGAATCCATACCCGAGCGGCGTGGTGTTGTCGACGCTCGCGCGAAGCACTGACCCGGGAATGTAGTACTGCTCCGGCGTGAGCGGACGACCTCCCTCGCTGCGTGCTTCGACAAGGGCACTCGACAGCGGCAGCCCGAGCTCCGCCGCGATCGCCGTCGAGTGCCCGACGGTGATGAGGGTGCCGCCTTGTTCGACGAACGCCTTCAGCTGGGGCACCGAACGCGCGGTGGACAAGGATCCCGTCGTGTGCCGGTACTCAGCGGGGATATTGCTCGCGCGCTCGCTGCTATCACGCTCGTTGAGCACCGCGTCGTCGGTGAGGACGACGACGTCGTAGCGGCTCTTCAACGTTCCGGAGTCGATGTCCTGCGAATAGATGACGTCGAACGAGAATCCGTACCGCTCGAGCAACCAGCGCGTCCAGCCGCTCGAGCTCGATCCGCCGTAGCGATCCCACAGGGCGATGCGGACCGGTCGAAGCTTGAGCGCCGCACCTGCCGGCGGCGACGCGATACCGCTAAACGACACACCAAGGTCAGCCGCGGTCTTCTCGAGAACAGCCCGGGTCTGTGGCCGCGCCCGGATATACATCACACCTGCGCCTTCCTCGTCGCCCCCGAGCGAACGGTCGCGCGGCCAGAAGACGCTCTCTCCGGCAGCGAGCAGTCGTCCGGCGGCCGTGAAGGCATCGTTTTGATGATGGCTGATGAGATATCCAGCAGCGGTGGGATTTCCGATTACCCGGCCGGCAGGCATTGAAACCGAATCGACTCGTTCCAACGGTCCTTCGAGGCCCTCGAGGATACGATCGAACTTCACGCCCATCTGGAACGCCAGCGTCCACCCGGCACTGTCGTAGGGTGGAATCGGGGCCGCGCCGGGGCGCGGAATGTCGTCGGGATGGTCCTGGGGCTCGAACATGTCGAGCACGTGCGGGCGAAAGGCCTGGGCCGTCTTCACGACAAACGATCCGGATGGGTAGCGCTTGCCGCCGGCGCTGAACTCCGCCGTCGCGCGATGGATCGTGATCCCATTCTTGAGCAGCGCATCGATAAACCTGGTCGCCGTCAGGAAGTCGGGCTGATCGGAAGGCAGCACGTACGCGCGAGCGTCGCGGCGGGCAGGGTCGCGAAACTGCCGCTCGTAGTCGCCGCGAACGCGCGACCCGCCCGAGCTGGCGAGCGCACGCGGCGAGACGGTCCACGAGTCTCGATTGCCGCGCTCAATCGAATTCTTCCCCATCCGGTACATGCCGAAGAGCAGCGCTTCGCGATGCCGCGAGGCGGCATCCAGCACGGCACGGTTGGCGGTTATCGAGTAGTCGATCGACTGACGGAACCGCCACCGCTGCGGCGCGATCGGATACGGCAGATCGGCGCTCGGCAGCTGACGCTCGGGTACAAATGGGATGTCGATCGGCGTCGGGCTGCCGATGGTCTCAGTCAGCAGTCCGATCTGGTTATGGAAGTACGCGGTCGTTCTCAGGCCACCGTTCCACCACGTCGAGTAGTTCGAACCGGTGCGCATCGTCACGCCGGGCTTCCCCTCCGCCGCGAAACGTGCATGCATCGCCGCGCCGACCAGATCGATCGAGACCGGAATCAGTGGATCCAGGAAGTAGTTGAACGGGTCACGGAACGGCGGCGCGAACATCACCGTCCCCGGCGGCCCCGTCTGATGGTGGTCGTAAACGATCTGGGGAAACCACTCCTTATAGAGGACGCGGTTCATGTTGATCGTCTCGGCCTGGCTCGACATGTAGAAGTCGCGGTTGTTGTCGTGTCCAACGTATTTCTGATACGCGCGCGGGACACCGGCCAGCGACCGGCGGGCGGGATCGCGTTCGCGCATGTACCAGTTGGCCACGAGCTCGTGACCATCGGGATTGGCATTCACTGCCAGCACGATCACGTCCTTCAGGAAGCGGCGCGTCTCTTCGTCTGTGCCGCTCACCAGCTGATACACCGTTTCGATGAGCTGCTGTGCGCCAAGCACTTCATTGGCGTGCAGACCGCCGTCGATCCAGACGACGGCTTTCCCTTCCGCGGCCAACGCGCGCGCCTGAGCATCGTTCAGTCCCTCGGCCAGCGCGAGACGCCGCGAGATGTCGCGATAGTGATCCAGCTTGCGCAGGTTCTCCGGTGCCGAGACAATCGCCATCCACTCGCTGCGGCCCTCTTCCGTGCGGCCGATGTCCACGAGCCGCAGCCGGTCCGACTCGCGCGCCAGGCGCTTCCAGTACGTTTCCAGTTGCGAGTAGGTCGCGAGGAAATAGTCATCGCCGATGTTCGCGCCGAACTCGACGGACGGCGGGGTAATCGTGGAGACGCTTTGCGATTGCGTGCGCGAGTAGGCGGCCGTCAGCAGGAGCAGCAGCGACAGCCCGATCAACACCCGCGTACGCGTCAGCACGGCCACAGCAGCTATCTTTCCACAGGATCAGACCTTCACCAGGATCGCCCGCGTATACACGACGCGGAACCCAAGCCGTTCGAACGTTCGCTGCGAGACGCTGCCCGGTTCGGTGGTGGCAATGATCAAGTCGGCCTGACGCAATCCGTCGTTCATGGCACGCGCGACGATGGCGCTTTGCAGTCCGCGGCGACGAAACGCGGAACGGGTCGCGGTCCCGGCTATGCACATGACGCCGTCCTTGATGAAACTGACGGCCGCAGAGGCCGCCTGTCCGTCAACGTGGGCAACGTAGCGCACGATCTCTGGATGAAAGAACAGTCGCATGATGTCACTGATGGCTGCCACGGCATCATGCGGCATCGGAGGGCTCCCCGGCACCAGTCGATCGGGCACTGAGAAGCCCTCGGCGACGACGTTCAGCCACTGTTGCTCGTTGGCGTCAGCTTCAACCGTAATATCGGCGCCAGCAGCCAGCTGCACAGGCTCACTCGGGGCCAGCCGGGCGAGCTCGTTCTCAAAGGCCTGCAGGACGTAGCCGCGCCTGGTCAACCGCGACGGCAAGTCAGGCGACGCTAGTGGACACAGCTCGATTTGCACTGGACAGCTACGCTCGCCGTAAAACTGCTCGACCGCATCGATGTCCTCGTCGCTCACGTCGACGCCGAGACCAAGGCCGAGCACCTTGTTGACGGGTGAGCCGGGCGCGGCGTACACGGCGAGCCCGCCGGCGCGCTCGAGCGTCGCAGCTTCGGGCGCGACACCCACGGTCGCCATCGCGCAGAAATCGATCTCGGCGCGATCGATGCGTCGTGCGAGCTCGAGGGTCGCGTGCATGGCCTACACTTTAGCCTGTAGCCACATCCATAGCGCCGAGCCAGTAGCCCTCCCATGAAACCAGTAGCCCTCCGATGAAAATAGCCACGTGGAATGTCAACGGGATCCGCGCACGGCAAGCCGAGCTCCAGCAGTTCATCGAGCGCGAACAGCCTGACATCCTGTGCCTCCAGGAAATCAAGGCGTCGCTCGATCAATTGCCAGTCTGGATCTGCCAGCTCGAGGGTTATTCATGCTACTGGCACGGCGGCAAAGGTTATTCGGGCGTAGCGCTTCACGTCCTCACCGCGACGTTTCCCGACCCGCCGGCGTTCCAGCATCCGCCCTTCGACTTCGAGCATCGCATTGTCACCGTGTCGCTACCTGACGTAACCGTTGCGTCGATTTACGTACCGAACGGCGGCAAGGATTTCGTCGCGAAGTTGCGCTTCCTCGAGGAGATGCGGAAATTTGCGGCCGAACGTCAGGCTGCGGGATCACCGCTCGTCATGTGCGGCGACATGAACGTCGCGCGAACCGACATGGACGTGCATCCGAAAGAGCGGCGCCCCGGCATCGTTGGTCAGCGTCCTGACGAGCGCGCCCTCATCGAGCAGATCCTCAGCCACGGTCTCGTCGATGTGCATCGGAGGCTCGACCCTGAAAACGCCGACCTGTTCACGTGGTGGGCGCCCTGGCGCAACCTCAAACAGCGAAACATCGGATGGCGACTCGACTATGTGTTTGCCAGCGAGGCGCTGGCCGCGCGCGCGACATCGTGTGTCGTACAACGCGAGTTCGGCACGAGCGATCACGGTCCAGTGATTGCGGTGTTTGAAGTAGCGGCGGGTCTTTAGCTTAGGGTCAGACTCCTTCACAGATTTGCGCATGTGAAGGGGTCTGACCCCGTCAAGACTCCTCAGGATTCGGCGGCAGACCAGGCCTCAGCCAGGTCTTCCCCAACCGCAAGGTGGTTGAGGATGAAATCGGCGCTTCGAAAGGCGCCCCGCAACAACTCGGCGTCCAGGGCTTGCGTCGCGTCACGGCACTGGCGGGCGGACTCGATGCGCACAACCGCAAGCGCGGCCTCGAGACCGCGAACGATGCTCATGACGCCGCGACCCTGATAGGCGGTCCATGAGGCAAATGCTTTGCCCGCGAGATACCGATTGAGTGGAACGTCGAATGTCGACCAGACAGGAGTCACGAGATCCGCAAACACGCGATCGAGGCCGGATTCGTCCGGCTGCGGACGCATGTCGTCCGGCACCGCCCGCATAACCTGCTCGTACAGCGTGAAACTGCCGTCGAGCGCGTCCACCGCGCGGCATCGTTCCAAGCGGGCCGGTAGATCTCGAACCGCGTCAACCAACGTGATTCCTCCGGGTTTCCACCGACGCAGCAATTGGGCGTCGCGCACCAGAGTCGCCAGCACCGACTCCGGGCTGGTTGCAACGTCCGCGCACCGCCCGACCATGTGACATTCCCAGGCCGAGTATCCAGCCAGATCCATGAGCATCGTGGGCGAAAGGAGCGGAGGGAGATCCGCGCCGGTGACGACCAATCCTTCGTAATCAGCTGGCGGGAACGCGCGCGGTCCTGAAACGATGGCGAGGGCGCAATCGTCGCGGAACAACATCGACGCGGCTGTCGGACAGTAGTGGGACAACGTGATGAAGGTGCCACGCTCGTCGCGAAGGGCAAGTCGAGGAAAGTGTCGACATGTCGCCGGCAAGGCTGCTTCGCCCATATCCCGGTGGACGATGCACAGCTTCGTGCCACGGTCGAGGAAGACACACTCGCCTGCATCGGTTCGCTCGAAGATCGCTGCCGCACTGTCGGGAAGGTCCGGTTCAACGACGAAAGGATCGAGGTGCCTGGCAGCGTCGTGAGGTCGGAGTCGCCCCTCTGCGACGGCCTCCTGCAGCGTTCGGTAAACAGGTAATTCCACGGGTACGTCCCAATGGGTCGAGCAACACGCGCCGGAGTGCCGGCATCGGTAATCTGCATGAATCGACAACGCAAAGACATCGGGCGAAGTCATTGAACCTCTTGTAGTTGGTGTTACGTACAGAAGTATTACAGTGCGGCGGCTGCAGGGCTGCTATGGTGTCTCGGTTCTTCTGTCGACAACTCTTTCTGGAGGATACCTGCGTCAATGGCGACACCGATGCTCTTGTACGGCCGGAAACATCAGACCGGCTTGAACTGGATAACCGCAATTGCCATGACCGGGTTCCACATCGGCGCCGTGGCGGCTCTCTTCTACATCGACACGGGTGCGATGCTCGCCGCACTGATTCTGTACTACGCCGGCGGAATGCTCGGCATAGGCATGGGATATCACAGGCTGCTGACCCATCGCGGCTACAAGACCCCGAAATGGGTCGAGTACTTCCTCACCTTCTGCGGAACATTGGCGCTTGAAGGCGGTCCCATCTTCTGGGTCGCCACGCACCGCATCCATCATCAGAAGTCCGATCAGGAAGGCGACCCGCATACCCCCCGCGAAGGCACGTGGTGGGCGCACATGGGTTGGATCCTCTGTGGCGAGGGACTGCATCACGACGCCTCAGTCCTGGCGCGCTACGTCCCGGATCTGAGCCGCGATCGTTTTCACGTGTGGCTGTCGACGTGGCACTGGGTCAGCAACGTCATCGTTGGTCTCGGCCTGCTCGTATTCGGCGGGATTCCATACGTTCTGTGGGGGATCTTTTTCCGCACGACCTTCGGTCTTCATGCCACCTGGCTGGTCAACTCTGCCACACACAAGTGGGGCACCCGACGCTTCAAGACACGCGACGACTCGACGAACAACTGGTGGGTCGCGCTGCTGACCTTCGGTGAAGGCTGGCACAATAACCATCACGCGCATCCGACCAGTGCCCGCCATGGTCTGGTCTGGTATGAACTCGATCAGAACTGGATCGGGATTTGGACGCTGCAGTTGCTCGGCCTCGCCTGGGACGTCAAACTCGCCAAGATCAAGCAGCCCGTCGCCGAGGACGTCGTCGTTCCGGCAGACGAAGCTGTCGCCTGACAGCACGCTGCGTTTCCTTCGTGACGCGGGGGGTCTTGGGCTACCCGCGTCGACCGTCCGTCAGGTTCAGACTGCGCCTCTGCATTCTGAATTCTGCGTTGCTAAAATCACCCGGTGACTCGACGCCAGAAGGCGATCGCCTTCTTTGTCGTTCTCTGCGTGCTGCTGGTGATCGCGGCGCTGCTGCTCAACATCGGCTGGGTGATCACCAATGCCGGCCGGATCACGCCGATCATCATCGGCGTCGTCCTCTTTGGCCTGATCATCGCGGGCCTCATCGTCTACACCGTATTCCTCGTCCTGGAGATCAAACGCAACGAGGAACACGACAGCTTCATCAACGCGGTGACGCACGAGCTCAAGACGCCCATCGCGTCGATTCGCCTGTATCTCGAGACGCTCCAGTCCCGCGACGTCAGTGAACAGAGACGGCGGGAGTTCTACGACATCATGCTGGCCGATGCGGAGCGTCTTCACCGCACTGTCGATCAGGTATTGAAGGCTGGTGTCATCCGCGAGCGCCCGAAGGCCGTCATCCGCGGACCAGTGGATGTGGGTGCGTTGACCGACGAGTGCGTTGGCCTGGCGATCGTCCGCCATCACCTGCATTCGGGGGCCATCGAGCTCGACGCACCGCGCGACCGTGCGTTGGTCGTCAGCGGCGATGCTGAGGAACTGCGGACAGTCGTCAGCAATCTCCTCGACAACGCCGTGAAGTATTCAGGCAACATCGTGCAGGTCACCGTATCCGTGGCCGCCCCCGCACCCGACACGGTGTGGATCCGCGTACAGGATCGCGGCATCGGCATCCCGAAGAAGCAGCTCAAGAGAATCTTCAACCGCTTTTATCGCGTTCAGGCGCGGGGACTTCGCAACATCAAGGGCACGGGCCTCGGCCTCTACATCGTCCGCTCCATCGCCCGCGCCCATGGCGGCCGTGTGTTCGTGCAGAGCGAAGGCGAGGGACGCGGCGCCACGTTCACGCTGGAGCTTCCGCGCCTGATCACGCAGTAGGCGCCGTAGAGTAGAGCGCACGCTTCATGTGCGCGGAGAGCATGTTGACGCGCATTCTGATCGTCGAGGACGAGCAACATATTGCCGATGGTCTTCGCTTCAATCTCGAAGCCGAGGGCTACGAGGCCGTCGTCGCGCGCGATGGCGAGCAGGCCCTCGAGCTGCTGCTGAAAGAGCGGCGCGCATTCGAGGTCGTCGTTCTCGACGTGATGCTTCCGGGCAAGGATGGCTTCACCGTGGCCACGGAGCTGCGCGCCGCCGGTCAGTTCGTACCCATCCTCATGCTCACGGCTCGCGGCCGGCCCGAGGATGTCCTGCGCGGATTCGAGTCGGGAGCCGACGACTATCTGCCCAAGCCATTCGAGCTCGCAATCCTCATGGCGCGACTCAAGGGGCTGGAGCGGCGGCGGCGATGGAACGAGCGTGATGTCGAGACGCCAGGAAACACGCAAGAGACCTATTCATTCGAGGGACGCACACTCGACTTCAGCGCCATGGAAGTCCGGGCGCATGGAAAGTCGTACCGGCTGACGCAAATGGAGTGCGATCTTCTGCGCTACCTGGTGCGGAACGCAGGTCGAGCCATCTCCCGCGGGACGCTGCTCGAGGAGGTGTGGGGGCTGCACGAGAGCACCGACACTCGCGCCATCGACAACTTCATCGTGCGGCTGCGGCGCTATCTCGAGGATCGACCCGCGTCTCCCAAAATCCTGCTGACGGTGCGAGGTGTGGGCTACAAGTTCGTCGCGCCGGAAGCCGTGAAGCCATAGCGTAGTCTCCGGCTTCCTGACCGCTGTAGCCGAGAGGCGAAGGTGGTTAGCCGGACCTGGTTAACCAGCCTCCTGTGGCGCTGCGCGATCGATATGACCGATCGCCAGCGACGCGTCGATCAGATACCGCGCCCGCAGACCAAGGGCGATGGGCCTCTCACGCAGCCAGTGCAGTCCCGCGCTCACCGCGCAGCCGCATTGCGAGCAATCAGGATTCCCTCCAAAGAAACACGGCTGGACCCGTGTCTTGAGGTCCGCGGAGTAGTTCACTGACACGCGCGAGAAGGTGCATTCCTCCGGGCTCGCAGGAGGTCGAGCAAACGCTTCCGTCGCGCCGTGCGGGAGGATCAACGTCGGATACTTCTCTTTCAGGCCCGGTAGCGCCTCGAAGAGCCGTTCGCGCGACGCGCGTGTCAGCCGTTCAGCGCTGATTTCGCCCTTCTGCGGTGTGTAGAGACTGAGCCAGACGCGTCCGATCTCCGGACGAGCGGTCCAGAAGGCAAGATACTCATCGAGGTATCCCGGCCGCTGGAGCATCTGGTTCGTGATCACCCAGCTCACATCAACTTCGCGCCCCTGCAGGTTCTCGAGAATGCGTTGGTAGGTCGCCGGTGTTCTGCGCGCATCGTGCTCGGGCTTCAGTCCGTCGATCGATACAGCCACTCGTACTTTGGGGATGGCATTCCATTCACGCGGAAACGGGATCACGGCGCTCGTGACGACAAGCGAGTACACGCCCATGTCACTGACCGCCGGAAGGATTCGACTGAGCTCTCGATGCCGGACGAGCGGTTCGCCACCGACAAACGACACCTGCACCGGCCGGTGAGAGCGAATCAAGTCGAGCACGCGGCCAATGAGCGGATCGCCGTGCAGATCGTGGACCTGCCTGAGTGTGATTCCTCCTCCAAGGTGCATCGGCTCATAGGCGTAACAGCCGGGACAATGCAGCGGGCATTCACGGGTGATTTCAATCGACAGGAGCGGACTGTGACCGCGCAGCATCCGGCCCCATGCGTTGAAGAGCGTCTTCAGTTCAACTGGTTGACGGGGTTTGCGGTGAACGGCGGATGGGTCGCTGGACATAACAACCCCGAAAGCAAGAGACCCCTATCAGAATACCGCCGCATACGCTGACCTTGTCCACCGTAGCGCAAAGCGCGGAGTTGAACAACCAGTAGAATTACGCGATGTCAGTTACAGACACGATCGAGGCAGAAGGCCATCTGATCGACTCCGGTCTCCTGTCCGCGATTTTCGACAAGATCATCGAGGTCAGGGGTTCGTACGAGATCCTTTCGTTCGACATCGGCAAGACCAATGACGATGTCTCGCGCATACAGATGCGCGTCACCGTCGGCGACGACACAACGCTCGACGACCTCTTCCAGCAGCTCACGAGCTTTGGCGCTCATGCCGTTCGCGAGGCGAACGCCGTCTTGAAGCCGGCGGAAAAAGATCGCTGCGTCCCGGACGACTTCTACTCGACCACGAATCACCGCACGCACGTGCGACTGAAGGGCCGCTGGGTCGAGGTCGACAAACAGCGCATGGACGCCGTCATCGTCGTCGACGGCGTCACGGCCGCCTGCCGCAAGCTCCGCGATGTGAAGGCGGGTGAACGTGTCGTCTGCGGGCATGTCGGTATTCGGGTCACACCGGAGTTCAAGGAGCGCGACCGTCTCGGCTTCGCGTTCATGAGCAACGACGTCTCATCGGAGCGACGCGTGGAAGGAAGTGTGTCGCGCATCGCGCAGATGATGCGCGACGTGAAAAGCAGCGGCGGGCGCATCGCCGTCGTCGCCGGTCCGGTGCTTGTGCATACCGGCGGCGTCGAGCACTTTTCGGCGCTGATCCGGCAGGGCTACGTGAACGTCGTGTTAGCGGGCAATGCGCTGGCGGTGCACGACATCGAGTACGCGTTGTCTGGCACGTCGCTCGGAATCGACCTCGTCGCCGGCGCGCCGGTCGAGCAGGGGCACCGCAATCACATGGCGGCGATCAACACCATCAACCGGGCGGGCAGCATTCGCGCCGCCGTCGAGCAAGGCGTCTTGAAGTCGGGCGTGATGTTCGAATGCGTCACGCATGACGTTGATTTCGTGCTGGCCGGCAGTATCCGCGACGACGGCCCGTTGCCCGAGACCGTCATGGATCTGATCGAGGCGCAGGAGCGCTATGCGGCTGCGCTCTCGAACAACGTGCAGATGGTGCTGATGTTGTCGTCGATGCTGCACAGCATCGGGGTCGGCAATATGCTGCCGTCATGGGTGCGGGTGGTGTGCGTCGACATCAACCCCGCCGTCGTGACGAAGCTGAGCGATCGCGGTTCGCAGCAGACCGTCGGCGTCGTCACAGACGTCGGGTTGTTCCTGCATCGCCTGGCCGAAGCGCTGCGCTGAAGACACCGGTGTGATTTTCTGAAGCGGGACCCGAAAATCACACCCGGTGTCTTAGACAACTGCACGTGCCGTCGGCGCGCGATCCTGGAGACACTCACTGACACGCGCCAGCGCCTGTTCGAGGCTCGCGCGCGTTCGCGGCGTCCCCACGCACAGACGCACGGCCTTGGGTACCTCGGTGCCCACCGCGAACTCGGACGAGGCGTTCAACGCGACGCCGCGCGTCCGCGCCTGAGCGACGAATCCCTCCGACGACCATCGCGTCGGCAGACTGAGCCAGATGTGCGGGCTCGACGGATGCGTCTGAAAACGCTGGCCATCCAATAACCGCTTCGCGATCGCCTGACGCGCGGCCCCTTCGTGACGTTTCCAATCCGCGATGCGAGCGGCTGTGCCGTCCTCAATCCACCCACTCAACAGATCGGCGCCGATCGACGAGGTCGTGATCATCGTGGCCCACACCGCGTTGACGATCTTCTCGATGATGCCGGGCGGGGCGACCGCGCAGCCGAGTCGCATTCCCGGGAACAGGCTCTTCGACAGGCTCGTGACGAATACCGTGCGATGAGGAATCAGCCGGGCAAGCGGCCAGCGTTCCGGTGACAGGAAGCCGTAGGTGTCATCCTCGATAACCGTCAGGCGGTACTTTTCGGCTATGGCCGCAATCTGACGCCGCCGCTTCTCGGACATCACCGCTGACGTCGGATTCTGAAGACGCGGCATGCAGTACAGGACGCTGGTGCGAGAGGTCCGGCACGCGGCCTCGAGCGCCTCGGGCTTGAGTCCCTCGCCGTCCATGCTGACACCGCGCAGCTTGAAATGCATCTGCTGCGAGAGCAGCCGGATGCCCGAATAGGTCAGGTCCTCGACGAGCAACGTATCGCCCGGCTTGAGCAGCGCGGACATCGTTGTTGCCAGGCCATGCTGAGCACCGGCCGTAAGCACGATGTGATCGGGATCGACCGCAAGGCCGAGGTAGGTCAACCAGGCAGCCATCGCCTGACGGTGTCGCACGTGCCCGCGCTTGGGCGCGTAACCGAGCAACTGCGTCCACGGCAGGACACGCCTCCGCATCAGGTGCACTTCGAGGTTCGCCACCTCTCTGTCCGGCATCAGCACGTTGACGCTGAGATCCAGCAGCCCGTTGTTGTCGTTCTCCTCAGCCTCTCGCCCGCGAATGAATGTTCCGCGGCCGACGTGCCCCGACGTCAGCCCGCGGCGCGCCGCCTCGGTGTACGCGCGTGTCACCGTGGTGACAGTCACCCCGAGGTGGTCGGCAAGGTCGCGATGCGGCGGCAACCGGGTGCCCGGTCGAAGCGTCCCCTGCTCGACGTCGGCATCGATTGCGTCCGCGATGGCCCGATAGACGGGCCCCCTCCGCCCTTCCAGATTCGGCAGCCACATTGTCATGCCGCAATATAAGCATTGTCGGCGCGGACAATCCACATGTCCTACTGGCAATTGTCCTAGTTCGCGCTGGCGGGCAATTCCGCCCATGCTTTCACACAGCCGCCGCGAAACGTTGGGGCGCCTTGCGTCGTCTTAATAGCCAGCAGAGGAAGTCGCGAAATCGAACCCGTACTCAGCCGATTTGGTATCCTGAAACCGTCATGGCCAAACGTATTTTTCTCTTCATCGTCACCAATATCGCCGTCGTCCTGACGCTCAGCATCGTTGCCGCGATTTTCGGCGTCGGGAGCGGCATCGGGCCGGGAGGGCTGAACATCCAGTCGCTGGCCGTGTTCTGCCTCTTCTGGGGCATGGGCGGCGCGTTCATCTCGCTCCAGATGTCGCGATGGATTGCCAAACGAGCGACCGGGGTGCAGTTGGTGGATGGCCGCACCGGCAACAGCCAGGTCGACTGGCTGTATGAGACCGTCGCACGGCTGACACGGCAGGCCAACCTGCCGATGCCGGAAGTAGGCATCTACGAGTCACCAGAGGTGAACGCGTTCGCGACCGGTCCGAGCAAGAGCCGAAGCCTGGTCGCCGTCTCGACCGGCCTGTTGCGATCGATGCGTCAGGACGAAGTCGAAGGCGTGCTGGCTCACGAGGTGTCGCATATCGCCAACGGCGACATGGTCACGATGACGCTGCTGCAAGGCGTGATGAACGCCTTTGTGATGTTCTTCGCGCGCGTCATCGCCTACGCACTCACGCGGTCCGGCGACTCACGCAACAACAACGGCGGCGGCAGCTACTACCTGATCGTGTTCGTGCTCCAGATCGTGCTCGGCATCCTGGGCTCGCTGGTGGTCAACTGGTTCTCGCGCTACCGCGAGTTCAGGGCCGATCATGGCGGCGCCACGCTGGCCGGACGCGAGCGCATGATTGGCGCACTTCGCCGACTCGCGGCAAACCACGAGCTCGTGGACACGCAGCAGCAGGCGCTCGCCACGATGAAGATCAATGGCGGACGCGGTTGGACATCGTTGTTCTCGACTCACCCGCCGCTCGCGGAACGGATCGCCGCGCTCGAGAACTATCGCTAAGTGTCGTACCGCACGATCATCTCAACGGAGACCCTCGCCTCACACCTGGACGAGGCGTGGGTCATCGTCGACTGCCGATACGATCTCCAGAACGAGTCGTGGGGGCACGAGCAATACCTTTCCGGGCACATTCCCCGCGCGGTGTACGTCAGCCTCAACGAACACCTGGCGGCACCGCGGACTGGCAGCAACGGCCGGCACCCGCTGCCCTCGGTTGAATCACTCGCGACAACGTTCGGACGCCTGGGAATCTCGCGCGACGTCCAGGTTGTCGCCTACGACCAGGACAGCGGCATGTACGCGAGCCGCTTGTGGTGGTCGCTACGTTATCTCGGGCACGACAACGTCGCAGTCCTTGACGGCGGATGGGCCAAGTGGAAAAGAGAGGCAAGGCCGACGACATCCGGGGAGGAACACCGGGCGCCGACGATCTTCGGAGCGAAGCCTCGTCAAGGGATGCAGGTCAGCATGGACGAGGTCGCCGCACTGCTGAACGACAAGTGGAGCCTTCTGGTGGACGCGCGATCTCCCGAACGCTTCGAGGGACGCGCAGAGCCTATCGATAAGCTGCCGGGACATATTCCTGGTGCGGTCAATCACTTCTTCAAGACCAACCTGGCCGAGGACGGTACGATGCTCGCTCCCGACCGGCTTCGCCGGGCATTCCACGATCTTTTCGCCGGCCATGCCGCTTCGGACGCGGTGATGTACTGCGGCTCAGGCGTAACCGCCTGCCAAAATCTGCTGGCCATGGAGCATGCGGGGCTCTCTGGCGCACGACTCTACGTTGGTTCCTGGTCGGAATGGTCGGCGGACCCGTCACGACCCAGGGAAAAAGGACCAGCCCGATAAACGTCACGAGCTGATCCCTCGTCCAAGACAGCCGGAGGGACGAGATGGCTCGAACAATCTGGACAACACTCCTCGTACTTGCAACCGTCGCGGTTGCCGGCCTGCCGGCTCAGCGCGCGCGGGATCGCAATTTCGGTCTCAGCCAGGAGGAGTGGTGTCGCGATGCCCGCCGCTCCGACGTCTGCGAAGTCCGCGAAGACACGCTCAACAACATACGGGTCGTCGACGTCGACGCCCGCGGCAACGGCGGCGTGGTGGTGCGCGGTTGGGAACAGCCTGACGTCCACGTTCGCGCTCGTGTTCTCGTCTACGCCGAGAACGATACCGAGGCCCGGCAGATCGCGTCCGAGGTCAGACTCGTCACGACAGGTGGTCGAATTCGCGCGGAAGGACCGACGCGTGACCGCCCCTTGTGGCGCGACCGCGGATGGTCTGTTTCGTTCGAGCTCGAGGTCCCACGCAGCTCTGAGCTCACCATCGCGGCAACAAACGGAGGCGTGTCGGTGAGCGACGTGCGAGGACGTATGGATCTTCGAACGGTCAATGGCGGCATCGCTCTCGACGATGTGTCGGGCGACATCAGGGGCGAGACGACCAACGGTGGTGTCGACGTGCGCATGACGGGAGACAAATGGGAGGGACCGGCCCTCGAGGTCAGGACGGTGAACGGCGGAATCACGCTGGCGCTTCCCCAGAATCTTTCGGCGGACCTCGACGCGCGCGCCGTCAATGGCGGCATCAACGTCGATTTCCCCGTCACGGTGAGCGGGTTGATCAGCGGCCGGCGTGAGCTGCGCGGAACAATCGGTTCAGGCGGACCGAGGATTCGCGCATCTGCCACCAACGGCGGAATCACGATCACGCGGCGATGAAATGGTCAAAGCGCCAATTTCCAACGTCCAACTCCCAAACCGAATCCTTGGGAGTTGGGAATTTGGGAGTTCTCGAAGGGCAGGTGGAAGACAAAGAGAATCTAGCCCGGTTAGGTGTAACATCCTCCAATTCTTAGCGAACGCTCTCGCTCAGGAGGAAGTATGGGACACCGACCACTTTTCTGCCTGGCGTTGGTTGTGTTTCTTGCCTCGGCGTTTTCTTCTCACACAATCGGCCAGCAGGCTCCCGCGGGTCGACAAGGCGGTGCCGCTCCCGGCGGCCGTCAAGGTGGACCACCGCCTGCGCAACTTGCTGAAGGCGCGGGGCGCGAGCAGGTGCAGGCCACCTGCACACGCTGCCACGGCGTCAACATGATTACGAACTCGTGGGGTTACACCAAGGATGGTTGGCAGGACCGCATTGCCACCATGGTGAAACTGCCAGCGCCCGATCTCGAGACCATTTCCTCGTACCTGGCGACGCAGTACCCACTCAAGGACGCACCGAGCGCGGTGCTGATCTCGGGTCCAGCGACCGTCAGCATCAAGGAGTGGAGCGCTCCCACACTTGGGTCGCGGCCGCACGACTCACATGCGGCAGCTGACGGATCGATCTGGTGGACGGGTCAGTTCGCCAGCAAGCTCGGCAGACTCGACCCACGGACCGGCCAGATTCGCGAATTCGATCTGCCGGCCAATACCCAGCCCCACGGACTTGCCGAGGACACGAAAGGAAACATCTGGTACACCGGCATTCAGAAAGGTGTGATCGGCATGCTCGATCCGCGCACCGGGAAGGTGGACGAGTACCCCATCAAAGAGACGGGCGCGCGCGGCCCGCACACGCCGATCCTGGACAAGCGCACCGGCAACCTGTTCTTCACGCTGCAGTCGGGACACGTCGGCCGGATCAACACCGAGACCGGTGACATGGTGATCAAGAAAACGCCCAGCGACAACACCTACCCGTACGGCATACGCATCAACTCGCAGGGCGTGCCGTGGTACGTGGACTTCCGCGGCAATCGCGTCGGCAGCGTCGACCCAAAAACGATGGAGATCAAGGAGTATCCGCTTCCGAACGCCGATGCTCGTCCACGCCGGTTGACCATCATGTCCGACGATGTGATCTTCTATACCGACTTCCCGCGCGGCATGCTTGGCCGCTTCGATCCGAAGACCGGACAGGTCAAGGAATGGCTCTCACCGGGAGGGAAGAACTCGGAGCCCTACGCCATCACTCAGATCAATGACGTGATCTGGTACAGCGAATCCGGCGTGCGACCGAACACGATGGTGCGATTCGACCCGAAGACGGAAAAGTTTCAAACGTTCGCCATTCCCTCAGGCGGCGGCGTGCTCCGTCATTTCGAGGCCACGGCGCAGGGCAACATCGTCACGGCGAACAGCGGCGTGAACAAGATCGGGCTCGTTGAAATCGGAACGCTGTCGGCGAACAGAACGAATTGATGTCGCTCGCGACGTAGACCATGCCGCGCAAGGTCTCGCGCCGGGAGTTCATCGAGTCGACAGTCGCAACCACGGCGCTTGCGGCGGGCATCGAGAACGGTGCCGCCGCAGCCCGGCCGAACGTCCTGTTCATCCTCGCGGACGATCTCGGCTACGGCGACCTCAGTTGCTACGGACGCCCGGATTATCAGACGCCGGTACTCGACAAACTCGCGCGGCAGGGGTTGCGCTTCACGAGCGCTTACGCCGCGGCGCCTGTGTGCACCCCCACTCGTTGCGCATACATCACCGGCCGTTATCCGCAACGATTGCCTGTCGGTCTGACGGAACCGCTCACCGCGAGTTCGCCACCCGACCTCGGTCTGCCTCCGGACCATCCCACCATCGCTTCGCTGCTCAAAGGCAATGGCTACGACACGTCGCTCGTGGGCAAGTGGCACCTCGGTTGGAAACCTGAGTTCGGTCCGAACCGCCATGGGTTCGACGAGTTCTTTGGTGTGCTGAGCGGAGCCGTCGACTACTTCACGCACAGAGCCGCCGATGCGAGTGGGGGCAGCGCGGCCGAAGGAGGCGGGCGCGATCTATGGCAGGACCTCACCCCGATTGAGCGCGTTGGATATCTGACAGATCTGCTCACTGACAAGGCCGTGGAGATCATCACGCGCCGCCGGACGAAGCCGTTCTTCCTGAGCCTTCAGTACACGGCGCCGCACTCTCCATGGGAAGGACCGGAAGATGAAGCAATTGGCCACACCACGCACGGGCCGGGGCCGATGGTGGCCGGCGGCTCGTTGAAGATCTTCGCAACGATGATGCAGCGCATGGATGCCGGCATCGGCCGCGTGCTCAAGGCGCTCGAGCGAGCGAACGTCGATCGCAATACGCTCGTCGTCTTCACCAGCGACAATGGCGGCGAACGCTATTCGTACAACTGGCCGTTTTCATTTCAGAAGCTCGACCTGCACGAAGGTGGAACGCGCGTGCCCGCGATCGCACGATGGCCCGGCGTCATCCCCGGCGGTCGTGTCACCGATCAGGCCGCGATCACCATGGATTGGACCGCGACGATTCTCGGTGTGACCGGCACGGCGGCCGATCCCGCGTTTCCACTCGATGGAGAGAACCTGATGCCGGTCTGCACGGGGCAGCGAGCGCCTTACGATCGTTCGCTGTTCTGGAGGGTCCGCGGCTTCGATGCCGCGCGCGTGGGATCGTTGAAATACCTCAAGAACGCATCGGGTGAATATCTCTTCGATCTCTCAAAGGATCCGGGCGAGAAGTCAGATCTCCGCGCAAATCGACCTGACCGCTTCGATGCCATCCGGCGGCAGTATCAGGCGTGGGCGTCGACCATGTTGGCCCTTTCATCCTGAGCCATGCCCGCCCGAGCAGTACATAAGCCTCGCCGCCGCTGTCGTATTAGCATAGAAACCCGGCTCGGCCGAGCTGCCGGGCCATGCAGTCACCGCGACCGCGGGGACTCCCGGTACTGACGAAGGAGAATTCAAGAGTGAAGAGCGCATTGTCTGGAATCATCGGCCCCGTCGCAATTTTTGTAGCCTGTTCAATCTCGGTCGGAGCGCAATGGCCCAAGTATCAGGAAGCAGGCGTCCCGCGCGATGCGCAGGGCAATGTGATCATGACTGCGCCGACGCCGCGCACGGCTGACGGCAAGCCAGACTTTTCGGGCACCTGGATGCGCGCCAACAGCGGTCCGCCTAGAGGCGGCGGTCGTGGTGGACGCCAGGGGCAGGGCGGTGGACAGGGCGGTGGTGCGCAGGCGCAGGGCGCCGCACAGGGCGGTGGTGCACAGGCGCAAGGCGGAGCTGCGGCGAGAGAAGGGGGGGCGGGCGGCGCGGCAGGTGCCGGCGGAGACACCAATGCCGCATTTGGCGGAGGTAGAAGCGGCATCCAGCTGGAACCGCCCACCGAGGGTTTCCCATTCGATCCGAATGGCCCACCCGTTGCGACGTTCTTCGAGGCCGGCGGCAACATTCCGGGCGGTCTGCCCTACACGCCGTGGGCGGCAGCGATTCGCAAGCAGCGCTTCGAGGTCGACAAGGCCAAGGACAATCCCGACGCCAACTGCATGCCGATGGGCTTCCTCCAATTCCATCAGCAGCCGCAGCCGCGCAAGATCATCCAGACGAAGCAGATGATCCTGATCGAGTACGAGGCCAATTACGGCATTCGTCACATCTATCTCGATGGCCGCAAGCTTCCGCCGCAGGGCGAGCCGCAGCCGTGGTGGTACGGCTACTCGGTCGGGACCTGGGACGGCGATACGCTCGTTGTCGAAACGAACAACTTGCGAGGCGCCGAAGAGGGTCCCTACGACGGATGGCTCGACGTCAATGGCAGCCCGTATAGCGGGGAAGCGAAGTTCACCGAGCGCATCCGCCGGCCTGCGTTCGGTCACTTGCAAATCGATACGACGCTCGAAGATGCCAAGGCATACACGAAGCCGTGGACCGTTCGCATCGATCAGCGCTATCTGGCGGATCAGGAGTTGATCGAGTTCGTCTGCAACGAGAACCAGCAATTCCGGCGTCGCATCAAGATCGATTAGCTGTGCAACACTGTCAAGGGGTCAGACCCCTTCACAGTTCGTCATCATCAGCGTCATGTTCGAGCGTTATACAGAGCAGGCGCGACGCGCACTCTTCTTCGCGCGCTACGAGGCCTTCCAGCGGGGCAGCCCCGAGATTGAAACCGAGCACGTGCTGCTCGCATTGTTTCGCGACGAGCAGTCGGTGACGATGCGTGTGTTCGCGCGCGCCCGCCTCTCGCGGGAGGACATTGGTCGACTGGTGGACGCCCGCACGTCGCAGCTTGCGTCGTTGTCTGAGTCGAGCGAAGTGCGTTTCAGCCAGGAAGCCATTCGCGCCCTGCGTTACGCCGCGCAGGAAGCCGACCGGCTGCTGCACGGTCACGTTGGAACCGAGCACCTGCTCCTCGGGCTGTTCCGCGAGAATCGCTGCACGGCTGCGTCGATCCTCGGCGAACTGGGTCTGCGCATCGATGCGGTTCGGGATCAGATCGTCGAGATGCTCGGCGCATCGTCGATTTCCCCGATCTCGCTTCCATTCAGCGTGCCTCTGTCTTCCGGCGAAGCTCATCGCCTGCGCGTGTCGGTCAGCCGGCGTAATGCGCGCGAGGGACCACTTGCCATCAGCAGTCCTCAGCGCGTGGACGCCGACGGCTTCACGCTGAAGGAACTGATCGCGTGGGCCTATCGCGCCGACGTCCGAGATGTGGAGCTTCCTCCTGGATTTGATACTCGCGAGCGCCACCATGCGACGCTGGACGTGCCAGCCCCTCAAAGCTGGCCCGCAATCGATCGCCTCATCCAGGACGGAATCAACTCGCATTTCGGGATCACGGTCGCTCGCGAGACGCGGCGCGTGGACGCTTTCGTCCTCACCGCATCGGACGGACCGAGCCCTGGGCGACGCCCTCATTTCGAGGAACCAACTGGTGGCGGCGCGGCCGCGATGTACGCGGCTTTCAGCACGGCCGCCTTTGATGCCGTGCCGGAACGACTGTCGATGGATGGTCCTGGCTGGCGCGATCGTCTCCATACCGTGGGACCGATTTCCTTGACCGCAACCACGATCCAGGACTTCGCACGCTGGCTGGAAGAGGTCGTCGGTCATCCCGTGTTCGATGAAACCGGTCTGACCGGCACGCACGACATCGAGTTGCGAGGTGAGATGCAAGGATTCGACGAGCTACGCGAGGCGGTCCTGAAACAGTTGGCGCTCAATCTGCAGCGCACGCAACGCGAGATGCCGGTGTTCATTGTGCGCCACTCAGCCTCCTAACACACGCTGGCGGTGATGCTAGGCTAAACCATCGTATGAGCGGGTCGGAGGCGGTGGCACGCGGCCGGGCGGCCTGTGAGCGTCAGGCGTGGGCCGAAGCGTTTCGTGAACTCACGCTCGCGGGCCGCGAGATCGTTCTCGAGCCCGAGGATCTCGACCGTCTCGCGACTGCGGCCTACCTGGTCGGGGAAGAGGCGGTCAGCGCGGAGGCACGCGCTCGTGCCCACACGAGCTTTGTCGAAAGAGGTGAGCTGATCCGGGCAGCGCGCAGCGCATTCTGGCTGGGCTACGCGCTCATCAGCGAGCCGGCGCAACGGGCACACGCCAACGGGTGGCTTGCCCGCGCTCGGCGATTGCTCGACGAGTGCGGCGCGGATACTGTCGAACACGGCTTCCTGCTCTGCACCTCCGGCTACCAGAGGCTCATCGCGGACGACCTCGCAGCCGCACTCGAGAACTTCGAGCAGGCAGCGCGCGTAGGCACTCGTTTCCGGAACGCGGATGTGACGTCGCTCGCCCGGCACGCGCAGGCGCGGGTTCTCCTCAGGATGAACCGCAGGACCGAAGGGTTCGCGCTGCTGGATGAAGTCATGCTGGCGGTTACGGGCGGCGAGGTTGTGCCAATGGTCGCCGGCGTGATCTATTGCAGCGTCATCAGTGCCTGTCATGACGTGTTCGATTCACGCCGCGCGCACGAGTGGACCGAGGCGCTCAGCAGCTGGTGCACCACGCATCCCGATGTCGTGCCGTTCCGCGGCCAGTGTCTCGTCCGGCGTTCGGAGCTGATGCAGTTGCACGGCGCATGGGAGGAGGCGCTGGCGGAAGCCGAGCGTGCGACCACGTGGCTCGCGCGTACGGCGGCCGAGCCGGATGCCGGCCCGGCACATTATCAGCAGGGTGAGCTCTATCGTCTTCGCGGTGACCTGACCCGCGCAGAGGAGTCGTACCGGCGAGCCAGCCAGGCTGGACGCAAGCCGCACCCCGGCCTCGCGCTGCTGCGCCTCGCGCAGGGAAACGTCGATGCCGCCGGTACGGCCGTGCGTCGAATGCTGGAAGAGACACGCGAAGCGCGCGGTCGCGCCCGCGTCCTGGGCGCCGCAGTCGAGATCATGATCGCTGAGCACGATCTACCATCGGCTCGCACGGCGGCCGAGGAGCTGTCGCATATTGCTCGCGGATACGACTCCGTCCTGCTCCACGCCGCGGCTGCCTACGCTGCTGGCGCGATCGCACTGGCCGCCGGGGATGCCGCGGGCTCACTCGAGCCGCTCCGGACAGCCTGGGCAGCCTGGCAGGAACTGCGCGCGCCCTACGACGTGGGCCGGGCCAGAGAACTGATTGGCCGCGCCTACCGTGAGCTCGGCGATGAGGACGGGGCGCAGATGGAGTTCGATGCCGCGCAGGACACGTTCGATCGACTTAGCGCCACTCCAGATGCTGCTCGCGTTGCCGCCCTTGCGCTCCCCTCGGGAGCGCGGAAATCCGATGGACTTACGGGCCGCGAAGTTGAAGTGCTGCGACTGGTCGCAACCGGAATAACCAATCGTGCGATCGCGCACCAGCTGGACATCAGCGAGAAAACCGTCGCCCGTCACTTGAGCAATATTTTTACCAAGCTCGACCTGCCATCCCGAACGGCGGCCACGGCTTACGCGTACGAGCACAAACTGCTCTAACCGGCGCCAAAAAACATCGCAACGCCCAAATACCAACTCCCAACTCCCAAAAGCACCGGGTTTTGGGGGGCCGCGACTGGGTAGAAATACCCATAGCCGATCGCCCGCCGCGCTGGGCATTTCGGCCGATGCGCAGCAACAAGCAGACGTTCTACGTTTGTCCATGCGATGTGAGCACGTCCCAGTCACGGAGGAGACCATGCGAGGCGAACGTCAAACGGAGCAAGTCAATACGATCGTCATCGGCGCCGGGCAGGCGGGATTGTCGGTCGGTTATCACCTCAAGCAACGCGGCGTACCGTTCCTCATCCTCGACGCGGAAGCACGAGTGGGAGACCAGTGGCGGCATCGCTGGGATTCCCTTCGCCTCTTTACGCCGGCACGCTTCGCGGGTCTCGACGGCATGGCGTTTCCGGCGCCGCCGCACTACTTCCCGACCAAAGACGAGATGGCGGACTTCCTCGAGACCTATGCACGCACGTTCGGATTGCCGGTGCAGTCTGCGACCCGTGTCGAGCGGGTGTCGCGACACGGCAACGGCTTTCTCGTCATCGCCGGCGAGCAACGATTCGAGGTGCAGAACGTCATCGTCGCCATGGCGAACTTCCAGCGTCCTCACCGACCTCACTTTGCCACCGAGCTGAGTCCCGACATCGTGCAGCTGCATTCGTTCGACTATCGCAACACTTCGCAGCTCAAAGCGGGAGCTGTCCTCGTTGTCGGCGCCGGTAACTCCGGAGCAGAGATTGCTCTCGAGACGTCACGCACGCACAAGACGTGGATGGCCGGTCGCGATGTCGGTCATGTGCCGTTCCACATCGATGGTTTTCTGGCGCGCCTGTTTCTCCTGCGTGTCGTGTTGCGTCTGCTCTTTCACCGAATCCTGACCGTCGCCACTCCGCTCGGCCGCGCCGCGCGCCCGAAGGTGCTGCACGTCGGCGGACCGCTCGTGCGCACCAAGCCCAGGGATCTGGCCGACGCCGGCGTCGAACGTGTTGCACGTGTGGCCGGCGTTCGACGTGGACTTCCGGTGCTCGAGGACGGACGCGTGCTCGACGTCAAAAACATCGTCTGGTGTACGGGGTTCCATCCCGGGTTCTCGTGGCTGGACCTGCCGGTGTTCGGGCCCAACGGCGATCCTCAGCACGAGCGCGGTGTGGTGGCGAGCCAGCCCGGGCTGTATTTCGTCGGGTTGCACTTTCTCTATGCCTTCTCGTCGACGATGATTCACGGCGTGGGACGCGATGCGGAACGGATTGCGAACCACACGGCGGCGCGGGCACGCTCGAGCGAGCAGCCGATGCCCACCGCCGCGAATGCAGCCTGATTTGACATGTATTTGCACACAATGTACAAAACTATGTGTGCCACCCGAACAATATCGTGAGGCGCTCACTGCCGCCATCCGCGAGTACGAGGCGCTCGGCGCACAGCGACGCGAAATCGATGAACGACTCGCCCAGCTCGCACAGACGATAGGCACGCTCAATCGGCTGTGCGGGTTCGTTTCCACCGTGCCGTGGGGGCTGACCGACGCGTGCCGCGTCGTGCTCAAGAACGCCGGCAGGGCGATGACGCCAACAGAAGTCCGGGATCGTCTCGAAGCGATCGGTCTGGACCTCACCAAGTACACGAATAGCCTCGCCGCGGTTCACACCGTCCTCAAGCGTCTCAATCAGTCGCAGGAAGTTCTCTTCGTCGAGCGTTCGTCGGGCAAGTTTGCCTGCGAATGGCGTCCCTCGATTCGTCCGGTACTTTTCTCGGAGGGCGCGCTGGCTGCGCATCTGGCGTCACACGCAACCCCGGAGCCACGACGCAAGCGGAGGAAGAAGGCATGACTGCGCTGGCGGAACAGCGGCGATTCTTTGCTGAAGAGATCGAAACGCTCTGTGACCTTCGATCCAGGGCATTGGTCGAGGCGTTCGCTACCACGCCACGAGAGAATTTCCTTCCGGCGGGACCGTGGATCATCCGAAGCGAGACGGATTACTTCACCGGGACGCCACGAGCGACTCCCGATGCCGATCCGCGCCGCGTCTATCACAACGTCGCGATTGCCATCGACGCCGAGAGGCAGTTGTTCAACGGCGCGCCGGCGCTCCTCGGCCTGTGCATCGACCGCCTGGCGCTGCAGCCGGGCGATCGCGCGCTCCACATCGGATGCGGCCCCGGATACTACTCGGCGCTCATCGGCGGCTGCGTCGGACCAACGGGACATGTCGTCGCAATCGAGGTGGACGAAACGCTGGCGGCGTCGGCCCGGCGCAACCTCGCCACGCTTCCGCAGGCTGAGGTCAGGCACGGCGATGGCACGAGCATCGGCGACGAACGCTTCGACGCCATCTTAGTCAACGCCGGCGTCACCCATCCGCCGGCAGCGTGGCTCGATGCGCTCAACCCTGGTGGACGATTGATTCTGCCCCTCACGGCTACGATGCCGGCAATGGGCACGATCGGCAAAGGCCCTCTCCTGTTGCTCACCCGGCGCGACCCTGACTTCGCGGCGCGACTCGTCACTGTCGTGGCGATTTATTCGGCAATCGGCCTCCGTGACGCGACGATGAACGAGCGACTTGGGAAGGCGCTGATGCGCGGGCAGTATCCAGCCTTCACACGGCTTCGCCGCGATCAGCACGACGAGTCGCCAGCCTGCTGGCTGCACGGCACGGACTTTTGTCTCTCAGCCTAGTCCTTCCTCTTGCGCTTCGACAAGAGACGCGCTAGTCTCCTGTCGAAGTACAAAGGGAGCAGGCGGGAGCAGGCGATGTCAGCTGACCAGCTCGATCTTCCCCAGGGCACACTCGATCTCCTGATTCTGAAAACACTGACGCTCGAGCCGCGCCATGGCTGGGCGATCTCGGAGCGTCTCCATCAGATCTCGAGCGCCACCCTCAATATCCGACAGGGCTCCCTGTATCCCGCGCTCCACCGTCTCGAGCGTCGCGGCTGGATCAAGGCGTCGTGGGGGACGTCGGAGAACAACCGGCGCGCGAAGTACTACGAGCTGACCAAGCGCGGGCGCGCGCGACTCGACCAGGAGATTTCGGCCTGGCGCAAGTTGAGCGCTGTCGTGTCCCAGGTCATCGAGAGCGTGTAGCGGAGTCGCGATGTTCAGGGATCTCTTTCTCCGACTGCGCTCGCTCGTCCGCCGAGACGTCGTCGACTCGGAGCTCGACGACGAACTGCGGTTCCATCTTGAACAGCAAGCTGACCTCTACATGCGCAATGGACTTTCTCGCGCTGAGGCAGTCCGGCGCGCACGCATCGAGTTCGGCGGACTCGACGAGATCAGGGAAGCTCACCGCGATGCGCGTGGGGTCCGGCTGCTCTTCGATCTCGGTCGCGATGCCCGGTACGCCGTGCGGCAGCTTCGCCGATCCCCGTCGTTTGCGCTCGCCGCTCTCCTCTGTCTGGCACTCGGCATCGGCGCCACGACCGCCATCTTCAGCGTCGTGAATGCGATCCTCCTGCAACCGCTGCCCTATCCCGATTCCGATCGCCTCGTCAGACTCAGCGAATACGTCCCGCCGCCCGTTCCAGGACGCCCACCGAACCAGCGTGCTCACACTCTTCAGGAATTCCTCGACTGGCGCTCAGAGACGAAGACGTTGACCGATGGCATCGCCATGGGAGGGGTGGGACAACGGCTGGTTCGAACCCCTCAGGGCGTCGTCGGCCTCTGGGGAGCGGTCACGTCGCCCAACGCCTTCAAGGTACTCGACGTTCCTGTGTTGCTGGGTCGCACCTTCAGCGAGGTGGACGACGCCAATCCGGACGTCGTCGTCCTGAGTTTTCAAACCTGGCAGACATACTTCAATAGCGACCCTGCGGTCGTCGGACGGACCCTCGAATTTCGAGCCGGTGCGCTCATGGGATCTGTCAGGCCGAAAGTGATGACTGTCCTCGGAGTGCTCACGCCGACCGACATGCCCAGCGCTTCCTCTGATTTCTACTGGCCCATCGTCGGCAGTCTGGCAGGAGGGCCACGCGTGTCCATGATCTTCAGGCTGTCGCCCGGTGTGTCACTGGAGGCCGCGCGCGAGGAGGCACATGTCATCGGCGCGGCGATGCGCGCGCGATCGCCGGGGGCCAGCCCTCTCTCGGTGCCGCGATTCGAAGTCGAGCGCCTGAGAGATCGCGCCGTTCAAGACATCGCGCCGGCGCTGCGAGTATTCCTCGCAGCTGTTGTCGTGGTTCTCATCATCGTCTGCGCAAACGTCGCCAACCTGCTGCTGGCCAGGGGCACCGCGAGACAGCGCGAGATCGCCGTGCGCTTCGCCATTGGGGCCAGCCGCATGCGCGTCATTCGCCAGATGATGACCGAATCGCTCGTGCTGGCGATTACTGGCGGCTCGCTCGGCGCGATCCTTGGAGCCACCGGCGTGTCGATGATCAAGCAGCTGGCTACCGTCGAAGCGCCCGGCATTTATCGGCTCATGTTCGGCACCTCGCTCCTGCCGCGTGCGAGTGAAATCACCGTCGATTTCAGAATGCTCGGCTTCGCACTCACTCTGGCGATGATCACCAGCATGGTGTTCGGCGCACTGCCGGCGCTGACGTTGTCGCGCTCGTCGCACGCGTCCAATACCCGCGCACGCGTCACCGCTGGCCACGCTGAATCACGTATCCGGACAGTGTTGGTGGTGGCGCAGTTGGTGATGGCGACGATCCTGCTCGTGAGCGCGGGACTCCTCGCCAACAGCTTCATCAAGCTCTCGCGTGTGAACAATGGCTACGATCCATCCCAAGTCCTCGCATTCAACCTGCTGTTCCCCGACCAGTACTCGATCGGCAGAAAGGCTGAAACCATCGACCGCCTGCTGACGCGATTCCGCAACTCTGCGGGCGTGCGCTCCGTTGGATTCTCCCGGCACGGCCTGCTTATGCGCGAGGAACTGTTCCTTGGCGATTGGGTCCCGCCGGGACGGTCGCGTGAGGAGATGCGGAGTCTGCGGACCCGGGTTCGGTCCGTCAGCGACGGCTACCTGACGGCGATGGGCGTTCCACTCCTGGAGGGCCGATATTTCAACGCCCGAGACTATGCCAGGGCGCAGCCAGTCGTGGTGATCAGCCGCTCAGCGGCAAGGCAGTACTTCGGCGCTGAAAGTCCTGTTGGGCGTGCCCTCGACTGGTATTTCATCGAACAACAGGGGCAGCCCGTGACTGTCATCGGCGTCGTCGAGGACATCCGCCAGGAGTCGCCGACCGATGAGGTCTTTCCCGAGATCTTCGTCGACTATCGACAGCTGCTCTCGCTCATGAATCGCGGAAAGCAATCAGAGCAGCGTCAGAACGAAATTGCAATTGGTTTTCTCTCCTTTGCTATTCGCACGACAGGCGATCCGGCTTCCGTCATACCTGAGGTCCGGCAGATCGTGAGCGACATCGACGGCGACGTCGGCATCGATGCCATCGTCCCCATGAGCCGTCTTTCCGCGAGCGCGGTCGCGCGCGAGCGCTTCTACGCAGTACTGCTCGGATCGTTTGCCACCCTCGCCGGCGTCCTTGCGGCGATAGGGGTGTACGGCGTCCTCACCTACGCCGTCATTCAGCGCACACAGGAGATCGGTATTCGCATGGCCATCGGAGCACAGCGCGCCGCCGTGCTCGCACTCGTTCTTCGCAAGGGACTCGTGCTCACGTTGATTGGCCTGAGTGTCGGCCTCGTTGGCGCGAGCATCGGCACGCGGGCGCTGCGCGGAATGCTGTTCGGCATCACACCGCTCGACCCGACGACGTTTATCGCGGTCTCGCTGGTATTTGGTCTCGTGGCGGCGTTCGCCGCCTATTTGCCGGCGCGGCGCGCGACGAAGGTCGACGCGCTCGTCGCCTTGAGAAGCGAGTAAGCCATGTTCGGCGATCTCATGCTGCGGTTGCGGTCGCTTCTGCGAGGCGCGGTTGTCGAACGGGAGCTCGACGACGAGCTGCGGTTCCATCTGGAACGGCAGGTCGATGCCCATATACAGCGTGGTCTTTCCAGAGGCGAGGCCGTCAGGCGCGCCCGGCTGGAATTTGGCGGTCTCGATCAAGTCAAAGAAGAACATCGCGACGCCAGAGGCATAGGCGTAATCAGCTATCTCGGACGCGACCTGCGCCACGGCCTTCGTCAATTCCGTCGTTCACCTGGCTTCACCGCGCTCGCCGTGCTGTGCCTGGGGCTTGCCATTGGTGTCAACACCTCGATTTTCGGCGTGCTCAACTCGGTCCTGTTCCGGCCGATGCCGGTCGAACAGCCAGACCGCCTGATCGTGATCAGTCGCGGACAGGCGCCCACGTTCTCGTATCCGGCCTATCGCGACTTCCGGGATCGAACGCGCACGATGTCCGGCCTCACCATGTCGCTGCCGAGCGAATCCGATCTCGAGATCGATAGCAACAGCACCTTCGTCGCGGCGGAGGCGGTCGCCGGCAATTACTCGCGCGTCATCGGCGCACGAACGGTGTTGGGACGATGGTTCACCAGTGATAGGGAGCCGGTGGCCGTCATCAGCTACGCCGTGTGGCAGCGCTCGTTCAACCTGAGCCCCGACGTTCTGGGGAGGACCATCCGCTCGCAGTCGCAGACATATACCGTGATCGGCGTCGCCCCCCGCGAATTCAACGGGGTTTTCTCACCGCTCCGAACGGACATCTGGGTTCCAATCGCAACGCGACCTTCGCTGGTCCGGTTACTCGAGGACCACACGACTCGACTGCTGATGCTCTTCGGGCGGCTGAGCGACAACGCCACCGTCGCCATGGTCTCGAACGAGCTCAACGTCATAGACGCGCAACTGGAAGGTGAACGCGTCGCACCTGCGGAGGTGAAAGCTCCGATCGTCGCGACCCGCGTCCGTGGTTTCGCAAATGTCGCGAACCGGCGCACTGCCCAGGTCGTTGCCACGTTCCTCACCGTCGTCGTCGGCCTCGTGCTGCTGATTGCGTGCGTGAACGTCGGCAACCTGCTCCTCGTTCGTGGCGCCATGCGACAACGGGAGTTTGCATTGCGGCGGGCGCTGGGCGCCAGTCGCACGCGAGTGCTGCAGCAACTCCTGACCGAGAGCCTTCTGCTCGCGATCGCGGGCGGGGCCTGCGGTCTCGTGTTCGCGCGATGGAGTAATGCCGTCCTCGAGCAATCGCTACCGATGCTGCAAGGTTTCTTTCCAGTCCAGCTCAGTTTCGACCTCGACTGGCGTGTGATCACATTCGCGACCGTCATCTCAATCGCGACCACGGTTTTCTGCGGGATGGTGCCGGCGTGGCGCACGTCACGCACGGACGGCCTGGTCGCCTTCAAGGGAGAAATCGTCGTCGGCGTGCCAAGACGACGTCCAATCGGCCTGATCGCGCAGGTCGTCATGTCATTCGTGTTGCTGCTGGTCGCTGGAACATTCGTCCAGGCGCTGGTGCGGATGCAGACAGCGGATCCCGGGTTTGCTGTAGCCGGCCGGCTCTACGCGTTCGTATTCATCTCGACGCCTGGTGTCAGTCCGGCAACCGGCCGTGAGATCTACTCACGCGCCGTCGAGGAACTTCGAGCACTTCCCGGTGTCCAAACAGCTACCCTGTCGTACTCCTTGCCGCTGATGCCGACCGCATCGAATTGCGCCGCTCGCGCGAACGGTCCGCACCTGTCGATCACGACGGGTGCCGTGGATCCCGGCTACTTCAGGACCATGGACATCGACGTCCTGGCCGGGCGGGATTTCGCTTCTTCGGATACGCCGAGTGCCGCGCCCGTTGTGATCGTCAACGAGCGCCTGGCGTCAGGGCTGTGGCCGCACGGCTCTCCGATCGGAGAACAGGTACTGATCGGATGCGATGCAACCAAGCCGGCGACCGTGATCGGGATCGTCGGCAACACCTCTGTCCGATCGTTGGGCGAGCCGCCGCAACCACATGTCTATTTTCCCTTCGCGCAGAACTACGATGGCGGATTGACCGCGATTCTCGTGGAGACGAGCACGCCACCAGCGGCGCTGATCGAGCCAATCCACCGCACGCTGCTGGGCGTCGGCCAGGGAATGCGCGTCTACACCGTGCGGCCGTTCAGCGAGTACATCGAGCAGTCCTACAGTGCGATTCGGTGGCAGACGTCGGTCCTGAGCTCGTTCGGCTTGTTGGCATTGGTGCTCGCCGCGGTCGGCCTCTATGGCGTGATTGCTTATCGCGTCGCTCTGCGCACGCGCGAGATCGGTGTGCGAATGGCGCTCGGCGCAGGCCGTCGGAACGTCTTTCGTGAAGTGGTCGGTCAGGGCTTGTCGATCGCGCTGATTGGCGTCGTCATCGGCGAGACGTTGATGATCATGGCGGGGGGCCTGCTGGGTACGTTGGACTCGGCCATTCAGCCTCCAGGATTCGTGGTGCTCGCCATGACGGGGTTGGTCTGGATCGTCGTCGCACTGCTGGCGACATACGTCCCTGCTGCACGCGCATCGGGAGTGAATCCCCTGATCGCGCTGCGATACGAATGACGCGCATGCTGACGTGCGGCCGCGTAGGCCGGGTCTTGCTCTTTACGCGTAGGGCGGGCCTTGTTCTTGAGACCCGCCGGACATGGCGGGTCCATAAATCAGGACCCGCCCTACGGTACCAAGGGGCTCACTGATGCTGGAAGCGCGTGGACTGACAAAGCGATACGGTGGATTCCTCGCGCTCGACCGCGTGGACTTTCACGTGCGCCGTGGCGAGATCCTCGGCTATCTCGGGCCGAACGGATCGGGCAAGAGCACCACGGTCAATACGGTCGTGGGCCTGATCGATCCGAGCGCAGGATCGCTGTGGCTCGACGGCGCGCCGATCGCCGATGACCCGGTCGCCTACAAGCGCCGGATCGGCTACGTACCGGAAGAGCCGCACCTCTATACCCACCTCACGGCGATCGAATACCTGACGCTCGTCGGCCGGCTCCGCGGCCAGACCGAGCAGACTCTGGCCACGAAGATTCCGGCGATGCTGCAGCTGCTGCTCCTGTGGGAGAGCCGCTACGCGACGATGGCCGCGTACTCAAAAGGGATGCGCCAACGCGTGCTGTTTGCGGCCGCGTTGATGCACAACCCGGATCTCCTCGTTCTCGACGAGCCATTCTCCGGCCTGGACGTGACGGCGAGCCTGCTGTTTCGCACGCTGCTTCGCCTGTTCGCGGCCGGCGATCGCATGGTGTTGTTCAGCACGCACCGCTTCGACATGGTCGAGAAGCTGTGCTCGCGCGTCGTCATCTTGTCAAAGGGGCGCATCGCGGCCGAACGTGACATGGCTGCGTTCCGCGAAGGGCGAGCGGAGTCACTCGAAGACGTCTTCGTCCACACGACCGGGCAGGACGACTTCACCCCGGTCGCCCGTCAAATCCTCGACTTGATGCAGCCGTGACGAACAACCCCAAGGTCCGGCTGCCGCCCAAAGTCCGGCTAAAGCCGAACACTACACTGTTTGCCGACTGGCGAAGGCGGTTCGCCGAGCGCGCGGAATGGCGGCTCACCGAGCACTTCTTCCGGGCGATGTTCGACTTCGGCTTTCTGAACGATCTCGCTGCCGATTCGTTCAAGCGCGTGTTGATCGGATCGATCGGCGGCTTCGTGGCGTTCGGGTTCCTGCTGACACGCGCGTACATGATCAAGTACGCCCTCCTGTGGAGCGGCGGCAACCCGGAGGTGTACCGGCGCGCGCTCCTCGGTGACGACATGACGATCATCGGCCTGCCGATGCTGCTGGTCGCGTTCGTGACCCTTATCGTCAGCCAATCTCTGTTTCCAGACGAGCGTGACTTTCGCATCCTCGGGCCGATGCCGGTGCGCCGGATTGTCGTATTCCGCGCCAAGCTGACGGCGCTCCTGATGTTCACGGGGTTGTTCACCGCCGCGGCGCATGTGTCGCTCGTGCCGCTGATGATCCTGACGTCAATGAACCCGTGGGGCGATACCAACGTCATCCTGCGGCTCGCGAGCTGGGCCATCGCCAGTGTTACCGCGTCCGCGTTTGCCATTCTGACAATCACCGCCGTGGTCGGCGTACTCGTCCTCGCACTCTCCCGCAGCCGGCTCCAGGCGTTGTCAACCGTCATGCGAAGCGCGGTGCTCGGGTCGCTCGTCGTGTGTCTGCCGCTGGTGTCGCACCTCCCGACGCTCGGCGGGCCGCTCTCGCGTGGTGAGCGGTGGATGGCGCTCGTGCCGCCGGCATGGTTTCTCGGATTCCAGCGCCTGATGCAGGGCAGCACGGATCGAGCGCTCTCCCACCTGGCGATCGTTGGGATGGCCGTGTTCCTCGTGGTGGCCGCAGTCGTCACGGCCACGTATGTGATTTTGTTCAAACACTTCGAACGACTGATGCTTCGTCCAGCACCGATGTCGCCGCCATGGTGGCGCATCAACCGTGCGCCACTTCTTTCGCGCGTGGCGCCTCAATTCAGAGGCGTGTCCGGGTTCACGATGGCGACGCTCACCCGGAGCGAATTGCATCAGGGCGTGCTCGTCGGTCTGTCGGCGTGCGGGATTGGGCTCGCGACGATCTTCCTGACGTCGTCCATCCGGCTGTCGATCACAGCGTTGATCGTTCCTTTCCTGCTGATGTTCGCCTGTGGTGTTGCTGTCCGTGCGGCGCTTGCGCTACCGATTGAGCACCGGGCGAACTGGATCTTCCAGGTCACCGAGGACCACGCTACCCGAAGTGATCAGATGCGCGCCGTGGATCGAGTGGTGCTGATGTACGTGATCGGAGTTCCCGTTATCGCGAGCGTGCCGGTACTCTGGATGGCGCTCGGCGATGATGCACTGCTCGCGGGCGTCGTCGTGGCTTCGATCGGTCTCGTCTTCGTTCATGCGGTTCTTCTCGACTGGCGGCGTATCCCATTCACCTGCTCTTACCTGCCGGGCAAGCGCTTCATCGGGCACAGCGCGATCATCGGTTTCGCTGCGTGCCTGCTCTTCACGGTGATTTCATCCGGCCTGGTGCGCACTGCACTTGTGAGCGTGAATCAGGGCCTGGTCATCACCGCAGCGCTGCTCATCATCGGATACTGGCTGCGCGAGCGGCGACTCGTCGCCTGGAAAAAGACGCCACTGATGTTCGAGGACGAGTTTCCCGATCAGCTGCTCCAGCTGCAGTTGTAGACTGGGAACGAAAAGATGCGTGCGCACGTGAAAAAGCAGCTGCACGGCGTCGCCCTGTTCACCGCGCTCGTGCTCTGGGCGGTTCCCAGCCTTGCGCAGACGGCCGATGAGATCGTCGAGAAGCACCTCGCCGCCGCTGGCGGGCGCGCGGTACTGAGCAAGCTCACCTCCCGAATCGCCACAGGAACCATCTCGATCACCACGCCGGTGGGGGAACTCAAGGGCACGATTGAGGTGTACAACAAGAAACCCAACAAGAATCGCACGCTCATAAAGGTCGACGCGACGGCGCTCGGAGGCGGACAGATCACCAACGACCAGCGTTTCGACGGCACCGCTGGCTACGTCGTCGACTCGTTCAACGGTAACCGCACAATCACGGGCGACCAGTTGGAAGCGATGAAGAACGGCGGATTTCCAACGCCTCTCCTCACGTACAAAGACGCCGGAGTCACCGCTGCGCTGAGCGGCCGCGAAAAGGTCGGAGCGAACGAGGCCTACGTGATTCGGTTCACCCCCAAGTCGGGACCCGGCGTACGCGTGTTCATCGACAGCCAGACTTTCATGGTCGTCAAGACCATCATCACGGTGAACGTCCCACAATTGGGCGGCCCGATCGATCAGGTCGTCGAGTTCTCCGACTTTCGTGACGTCGATGGAATCAAGGTTCCCTACACGACCCGATCGAGCAACTCTCTGCAAACGACCACCGCGATTCTGAACGACGTAAAGCACAACGCCCAGATAGACGACAGCTTGTTCGCCAAGCCGTAACCACGAATCGCCCTGAAGCAGCGTCCGGCTAACGCCGGACACTACGTGGGAACTTTTCGTCGACCAGTCGGCAATACTTCAGCGAGTGGACGACGACGCCGGGCTGCTCGGGCGAGCTCGACAGGGCGACGAAGCGGCATTTTCGCGGCTGTTCGCCCGACATCAACGAGCCATCTACCTCTTCGCCGCAAGGATGTGCGGTGCGGACGCGGGCGACGACGTCGTCCAGGAAACGTTCCTGGCGGTACTGCGGCAGACGGAAACATTCGACCCGGCGCGCGGAACCGTTGCGGCGTATCTCCTGGGGATCGCGCGACATCTGGTACTGAAACGGCTGGGGGCGCTCTACCGGTCGTGCGTCACCGACAACGTGGACGACACGACCGAATGCGTCGCGACACAAGAAGATGCACTCGAGAGCCTCAGTCGGGCGGAAACGATCGACGCCGTGCGAGCCGCCGTGCAGTCGTTGCCGGCGGTGTATCGAGAAGTCGTCGTCCTCTGCGAATTGCAGGAGATGGACTACGCGGCGGCGGCGGACGTAATCGGGTGTCCGATTGGGACGGTGCGATCGCGACTGCATCGTGCCAGGGCAATGTTGACGACGAAGCTGGCCTCGGCGTGCCCGGCAGTCGTTGTCCGCGGGGAGTGATATGCAGAAATCGACGCGCCACGAGCGTCTACTGACCGACGCACTGCGCGCATTGGCTGAGGATGACGCTGCGGCGAACGCGTTTGCTGGCGCATCAGCAGACGTGAAAGAGCGTCTGTTGTCGGAGGTGCGTGCTCTGGCGCGTGCGCGCCGGCGAACGCACATGAAGCTCTACGCGATCGCTGCGGTTCTGGTGATGGCTGTGACGATCCCGGTCTGGCAGCTCATTGAACGGCCATCGGTCAACACACGGTCGCTTTCAGCGTCGTCGGATCCCGGTGGCGATGCCACGACGGAGTTCTTTCCCTTGACCTTCAGCAACGTGCCGATGACTGGCGGTCAACTTGTCAGGTTGGAGGTATCGCGCGCGGCGCTCGCTTCGTTCGGCCTGCTGCCCGCCGATTCGCTGGACGCACGCCCCGGCACCGTGCTGGCGGACGTGCTCGTTGGTGAGGACGGGCTGGCACGCGCCGTCCGATTTGTGCGCCCCGAATCGACGGTTGCGCCTCAGGAGCTCTCACAATGACCTTTCCGCAACGCATCGCACGCGGGTTCCTCATGGCGGGTATGTTCGCTAACGCAGCAACCGCAGCTGCCCAGGACGCGAATGCCGCGGCCGAAGCCGCGCGACGCGACGCCGATCGCGCGCGGCTCGGCGTGCTATTCGAACAACTGGCGCAGGGCCCCGGCGGCGTGACCGTCGCGCCACGACGACCGGTACAGCCGCTCAACCTTGCGGGCAGCGACCCGTTATCTGGCCCAGTCATCAAGAACGCTCCGTATTCGGGCGACGGCATCACGACCGTTACGCAGACCCTGGGAGACGGCACGCGCATCGAGCAGACCACGACGGCGAAGTTTTACCGTGACAGCGCCGGCCGCGTTCGCCGCGAGCAGACGATCCTCGGCCTGGCGGCGCTGGCGGCGGGAACCCGGCAAGGAGAACCCTCCAGCGATTCGCAGACGTTGATCACCATCGACCCCGACCCGGATGATGGCCTGGCGTTCCAGCTCGATACGAACGCGCACACAGCGCGTCGCGTGCCGCGAGCCCTTGCCAACCTGAGCGTAAGCGTCAATACCTTCACGTTGAATTGGGCGGCACCGTTGCGAGTCGGGATACAAAACGATCGCGCCGTCGAGCAGTCGCTCGGAACCCGGCAGATGGAGGGCGTCAAGGCGACCGGCCGCAAGTCAACCGTGACCATTCCGACAGGCGAAATCGGCAACGATCGCCCGATCGAGATCACCGACGAGCGCTGGGAATCGCCCGAGCTTCAGGTCATTGTCTACTCACGCCACTCCGATCCGCGGACTGGCGTCGTCGAGTATCGCCTGACGAACATCAACCGGATCGAGCCGCCGATGGACCTGTTCACCGTGCCGCCCGACTACACGATCATCGAGGGTGGCGGCCGGGGCGTGGGAACCGGCGGCGCCGGCGGCCGAGGTGTTGGCGCCCGAGGGGGACGACAATAGGGTTCTCAGTCGTATCGCAACGCTTCCTGCGGATCGATTGACGACGCACGCCGCGCTGGTACCAGGGCCGCCAATAGTGTCGTTGTGAAGAGGGCGATCGGGACAAGGCTGAAGAGCAACAGATCGAACCGCGGGGCACCAATAGCGAACGTCAAGCCACGGCCACCGGCAAAGCTGAGGACCGTCCCGATCCCGACGCCAATGATGCCCAGCACGGCGGCATGCTTCAGGATCATGCCGAGTACCTGCACGCGCATGGCGCCCACGGCCATTCGAATGCCGATCTCTCGAGTGCGGCGGCTCACCTGATACGACACGATGGCGTAGAGGCCGATCAACGATCGGGTCCGACCCCAGATAGCGATCGGCGAATGTTCGATCGACGACGACGACAGGCGGTGAGTCCGCCGTATCGGTCGGCAGAAACCC
>Ga0075423_10000231_pt1 | contig 41317 bp, 34 predicted proteins | sample SoiMethybrSBSTD2_FD_80114 | JGI IMG/M metagenome (GOLD analysis project Ga0075423, IMG submission 80114) | Bulk soil microbial communities from a Populus tree surrounding site in Tennessee, USA - Soil MetaG P. TD hybrid SBSTD2 | ecosystem: Environmental > Terrestrial > Soil > Tree plantation... | reverse complement strand
CGGCGAGCTTTGGACACAGATTGAACGTGCGAGGGTTGTTGGCGCCCGGACCGGTAAGCGGCGCCACTCGCGGCGCCGTGAGTGTAATCGTTTCGCGCGCCGGCACGTCGACCAGGTAGGGGATGTCCATTGGCATCCGATCGGTTGCAGGAGCATCAGCGGGCTGGACGCCGAGCGTGTTGTACAGGAGCGCAAGCGACGCAACGTCGGCCACGGTCATCCCTGCATCCATCACGTTGCACGTGTCGTAGCGCGCAGCCATCACTTTGTAGATGGCGTCATTGACGAACGAATTGCGGAACAACTGATCGGTCATCTGGAGCAGGTTGGCCTCGAACGCGTCCCAACCGGCGGCGCCCGGACCCTGCGCGATTTTCCGGAGCTCGTCGTTGGTGAGCCCGGCCTTTCGCGCGAACGGCGTCCGCTCGCGCCAGATGACGTCGCTGCCGTGCAGCCATGCCGTGCGCAGCACCAGCAGTTCGCGGATCCGCGGCGGCAGGCTGGAATCCTGCGTGACGTAGTTGTGGAACGTCATCGTCCGGTCGACCAGCTCCGGGACGTTCAGAAGCGTCCGGAAGCCGTTGCCCGGGCGAGCGCCGGCGGGCAGAAATTTCGCGATTCGTTGTTTGTGCTCGTCGGTGAATTGCGCTTCCGGCAACGGCGAGATCCGCGGCTTCGTGAGCGCGACTGGGCGCAATCCTCCAGGCCGATCCGGCAGTGGCTGACCGCCCAGCCGCACCGACGTGAAGACGAGTAGTATCAGCGACACACGAATGAGTTGCCGCGTGTGCATGACATGCCGGGACGTGAGGCGCATGACCGCTCCTCTCGATTGAAGCATCGTGGCGCCGTTCATCATCGGGCCGATCGACCGGACGATCAAGAACGGGAGGAGACATGAGAACTTGGGCAATGGAGAGGACCGTTGTGGCAATCGGTCTTGGCATTCCGCTCCTGGCGACGGGCGCGCTGGTGACCGCGCAGGGCGGCGGTCGAGGGGAACGGATCGCCGATGCCAAGCCTGGCGACGTCCGGGTCCTGGCGACCGCGGCCATCCGCATTCCGCTCGACGCCGTTCGTGCGGAAGCCTCCAAGGCGATCGGTCACCCGCTGGTGATTGAGTACGGGTCCGCGCGCGGCAATCTGAAGGATTCGATCATGGCGGGGAACTCCTTTGAAGTCGCGCTGCTTCTCCCCGACGTGGACGAACAATTGTTGAAGGCATCGAAAATCAAGTCCCTTGGCGTCGTCATTGCGAAGACGGACGTCGCGATCGGGCTGCGTGGTGACGCGACACCCGATCTGAGCACGCCGGCGAAGGTCAAGGCCGCGATGTTGAACGCAAATTCGTTGCGCTGGGCGGACACCGGAGCCGCTCTCTTCACGGTGAACAAGATCCTCGACACGCTCGAGATCCGCGACGCTGTGAAAGCGAAACGCGACATGTCGGTCGCCGCGCCATCGCTCGCGCCGGGTGAGTACGAGATCAATATCTATCCGCTGAGTGAGATCATGCCCAACAAAGCCCTTCGCAACATGGGCCCGGTGATCCCGGAGCTGCAGGTGCCCGCCGTGGTCACCGCGACAATTTCAACGAACACGCCGAACGCGGCCGCGGCGCAGGCGTTGGTGAAGTTTCTGCAAGGTCCGGTGATCGAGCCGGCTCTGAGAGAAAACGGTTTCAAACGGTGAGCGGTGCTCTCAGGACGGTCAACTTGTAAGGAGTATTTATGCTGACTCGAAAGACTCTGTCGGCGCTGCTCGTTCTCGTGACCGCGGGCTGGATCTACACGGCGTATGGCATCAAGACCACATCGGCCGCAGGCACGCTGACGACGCAGGACTACATCGACATCGAGCAGAACTACGCGAAGTACTATCACACCATCGATGCCGGCGACCCGGAGGGCTGGGCCGATACGTTCACCGACGACGGCAATTTCAACGGTACGATCGGACGTGTAGCGCTGATGGAGTCGCGGCGACGCGCCGGCCCGGCAAAGACGCGCCATGTCGTGTCCAACCTGGTGATCACGCCGACCGCCGTAGGCGCCAGCGGCTCGCTCTACGTGTTTATCGTCGATCCGCAGGAAGTGCCCGTGAAGATCAACTCGTATTCCCGCTACGATGACACGCTGGTAAAGACGTCGAAGGGCTGGCGCTTCAAGACCAAGATGCGCTCGTCGGACACGACGATCGGGTCACGAACGCAGCAGTAGGACTCGGGAGTTGGAGGCCGCCGATCGTGAACGTGAGAATCGCTTGTGTCGTCCTGGTCACGGGGTTTGGCGCAGCCACGGCGACACCAACTGCTGCACAGACCTATGCAGTACGAGTTCAACGTGATGTCCCGTACCTCCAGGGCGTGAACTACACGGACAACAAGGACAAACTGGACCTGTATCTCCCCGAGGGAAGGCCGAACGCGCCGGTGATCGTCTCGTACTACGGCAACCAGTTGATGGGCGGCGACAAGAGTGAGGATGCATTCATCGGGCGGCGATTCGCGTCCGCCGGATTCGTGACCGCGGTCGTCAACTATCGTTTGTCGCCTGCCGTTTCACACCCGGCTCACATCCAGGATGCAGCCGCGTCGTTTGCGTGGGCTAAGCGCCATATCGCGGAGTACGGCGGCGACCCTGACCGCGTGTTCGTGATTGGTTATTCGGCCGGCGGCTATCTGGCGGCGTTGTTGTCGACCGATCCGCGCTATCTCGCCGCACACCAGCTGTCGCCGCGCGACATCCGCGGCGTCGTTGCCGTCAGCGCGTTCTACTGGGTCGAGCGGCGCGGTGTGGCACCGGATCGTGACGCGAGCGTGTGGGGCTCCGATCGGAAGGTCTGGGTCGACGCCTCACCGGCCCATAACCTGCAAGCGAACCCGCCGCCAGTGCTCATCCTCTACGCGGACCGGGACGAGGACTGGCGACGCCAGCAGAACGTCGAGATGGCAGCAACGATGAAAGCCGCAGGTCACAAGGACGTCGAGATTGCGATGATCGCCAACCGGACCCACGCGACGATCTGGCGGCGTATCGATGCGCGAAATGATGAAACCGCGGAGCACATCATCCGATTCGCATCCCGCTGACGCCGCTCAGACCTGACGTCCTCTGCCGTACTCACGCCGCTATGCGCGGATCACCTCGACGTCGCGACCGGCTGCGCGCGCAAGCGGCTCGATGTCGTCAGGATCGGACGTCAGGATGTTGTCGCCGTCCTGTGCGAGCAGCACGAGAGCCGCATCGATGACGTCCTGACGTCGTGCGGTGCCCAGCAACTCGCCCGCGGCGCGGCCCAACGCGACGTCAAGCGCGCGAACGTCGATGCCGTCAAGGGCCCGGGTAAGCAGCGACTGGCGAGGTCTGCGGCCGCGCCAGACTTGTCCGATCACGCCGCCATGTGAGATGGGAACAGACGCGGCAAGATGAGCGGCCTTCAGGCGGCGCCACATCGCCCGGTCGTTTCGTTCGAGGGCTATCAGCGCGCCACTGTCGAGGACCAGAGTCATCGGACGCGGCGGCGGCGGCGAGGGGATGACGGCCTCGGATGGGGGCCCCCGCGGCCTCGCACGATGCGTGCGCCCGCCCGATCCGCTCGTGCCTGAGCCGCCAGCTCCTCGGGTGTCAGCGCGCCAAACTCACCTTCGTACGCGACGATGGCATCTCCTAGAGAACGGAGCCGTCGCTCTTTCTCGGCACGTTCTGTCAGCGCCAGATTTACCCACGCGCTGAGCGACTCGATCTGGCCCTCGGCCACGGCGTTCTGGGCGGCCTGGACGAGGTGCGGATCCACCGTCACCGTCAGGCGCTCCTTGCCAGCTCTCATACCTGAATGCTAACAGGAGTATAACGACGATACAACTCGTCGTGACGGGCGGCGCCCTCGAGGGACCCGAACCGTTAGTCGTGACGCAGCGCGACTAACGGATCGACTCGTGCGGCCCGGCCAGCGGGCACGAAGCAGGCCGCAAGAGCAATCACCACCAGGAAGATCGTTAATCCCGCCAACGCGACCGGATCGCGTGTCGGCAGCGTCGGGATCAGCGCGGTCAGCAAGCGCGACACCGCGACCGCGCCGGCACTCCCGATGAGCGCTCCCCCAGCGATCACCCCGACGCCTGTGGACAGAATCAGCCAGAGCACATCGCGTGCGCGTGCTCCGAGCGCCATCCGTATGCCGAGTTCGTTCGTGCGTTGCGCGACCGAGTACGACGTCACGCCGTAAATGCCGATTGCCGCGAGCGCGAGGCCCAGGGCGGCAAACGCGCCGAGCAGCGTACCAAGCAGAGATACGTTGCCGAGGCCCTCGTTCACCACGCTCCGTGCGCTGCGCACGCGATTGAGCGCGAGCGTGGGATCGAGGTCGCTCAACACACGACGTACCGGTTGGGCGAGGTCCTCAGGCGTACCGCCCGTCCGAACCGTGACGTTCACGTTTCGAAGGAAGGCCTGGGCCGAGGGCCGAAATGCCTGAAGGCGGGTGTACGGTTCAGCGAGGCTCGCAGGAAAGCTGACGTCGCTGACCACGCCGATGACTTCCAGCCAGACGCGATCGTTGGCTGTCGCCGCTCCAGGCGCAGGGCGGCCGATCCGCTTGCCGAGGGCGCTCTGATTCGGCCAGAAGCGGCGCGCCATCGTGTCGTTGATGATGACGACTGGTGTTATGCCGAACGCGTCAGTCGAATCGAAGGTGCGCCCGGCAATCAGTCGCAAGCCGAACGTTTCGAAATATCCTCGACTGACTTGCTCGAAGAAGACTTCTGGCGCCTTGCCTGGCTCTGGTTCGGGCTGACCCTCGATCGAGACATCGCCGCTGCTGTTGAAGCCCCACGCCGGCAGCGAATTCGAGAACGCAACGCGCTGCACCCCTGGCAAGGCGAGGAGGCGCTCTTCCAATTGCTCATAGAAGCCCCTCACCTGGGGCGGCGTACTGTAGCGTTCACCCTGGAGGTTGAGTTGTCCCGTCAGGAGCCCGTCCGGGTGCCAGCCGGGATCGAGATTCTCGAATCGCTGGAGCCCGCGCAGGAAAAGACCAGCACCAGCGAGCAGGATCACGGCGAACGCCACCTCGCCCATGATCAGCGCATAACGAAGCCGATGATGTGAACCGCTTGTCGATCCACGCGGGCTTTCTTTGAGCGAGTGATTCAGATCGGTGCGCGAGGTCAGCCATGCCGGAGCCGTTCCAAACAGGATCCCTGTCAGCAGCGAACAGAGCATGGAGAATGCGAACACTGTCCGGTCCAGTGTTACTGCTGCACCAGGCAACGATGAGTACAGCCGGCTGTTGATGAATTCGATGCCGGCGTACGCGAGCGAGAGGCTCAATGCGCCGCCGAGACACGCAACCACGAGGCTCTCAGTCATCGATTGACGCAGGAGCCGGAGGCGCCCTGCTCCGAGTGCGGCGCGCACGCTGTGCTCGCGCGTGCGCGTCACGCTGCGAACGAGCTGCAGGTTGGCGAGATTGGCGCAGGCGATGAGCAGCACGAAACCGGCCAGCCCGAACGTGAACCACATCACGTTGCGGGAGGCATCCGTCGACGCCGATCGCTGGAGTGGTGCGAGCCTCAGGCTCTCGTTCTGATTCGAGTCGTGCTCCCGGAATAGATTGGCGGCCAGCGTCGACATCGCTTGCTGTGCCTGTTGGATGTCGATGCCCGGCTTGAGACGGGCGAACGCACGCAAGTAGTTGTTGCCACGGTCCTGTCGCTGCTCGGGGGTGAACGCGATCGGACGCCACAGATCGACGGAGTTCCAGAGAATCGGATATTCGAAGTCTGGCGGCATCACGCCGATCACCTGCACGCTCCGGCCGTCGAGCTGTATCGTGCGTCCGACCGCGCCCGGGTCGGCCCCGAAGTGGGTTCGCCAGAGCCGCTCGCTCAGGACGACCACGTTGTTGGTATTGGGCTGGTCCTCGGCGTCTGTGAACACGCGCCCGATTGCCGGTGGCACCCGGAGAGCGGCGAAGAAGTTGCCTGATACCGACATGCCCTGCAGCCGTTCAGCAGGTTGACCGTCGCGGATCAGAACGGGTGACATCCCGTCGAACGTGACCATCTCGGTGAAGACATCATTGCGCTGGCGGAAGTCGACGAAGTTGGCGGCTGAATGCGGCCAGCTATCGGAGTGGATCGACGTGCGGAACACCTGGACCAGCTGCTCCGGCTGCGGATAGGGGAGCGGACGGAAGAGATAGGCGTTGAGCACGCTGAACATCGCCGTGTTGGCGCCGATGCCCAGGGCCAGCGTGATGATCGCCACGGCGGCGAACCCCGGCGCGCGGCGGAGAGACCGCGCCGCATAGCGCAGATCCTGAAGGAAATCGTCGACCATTGTGATCGGGTTGGACGGGGTTCGACGATGAAAGGTTGGTAAACTCCGCGTCATGAATTGCCTTCGTGGTGTCCTCGCCGCGGTCGTCATGAGCATGGCTGCGGCCGTGCTGACACAGGGCGCTGCCCTCGCGCGGCAACAACCGCAACCGCCCGCCGATCCGCCCATGCCGGCGGTCTTGAAGAATTACCAGTCCGTCACAGCCGAGCGCCTCAAGAACCCGAACGACGAAGACTGGCTGATGATCCGTCGCACGTATGACGGCTGGGGCTTCAGCCCGCTGACCGACATCACTCCCGCCAACGTCCAGCGCCTCCGTCCGGCGTGGGTATTCTCGACGGCCGAGCCGCGCGTGCATCAGGCTGCAGCGCTCGTCAACGGCGGCGTGATGTTCGTGACGAGTCCCAATAACCAGGTGATCGCGATCGATGTGAAAAGCGGCAATCTGCTCTGGCGCTATCGCCGGCCGCTCGAAACGGGCATGAACGTCCCGCATCAGACCAATCGTGGCGTCGCGCTGCATGGCGACAAGGTGTTCTACGCCGCGGGTGAAGCGGTGCTGGTGGCGCTCGATGCCAGGACGGGCCGCGAAGCATGGACCGCGGTTGTCGCCGACAACAAATCCGGGTACTACACGACACTCGCGCCGCTGGTTGCCGGCGGCGTGGTGATGGTGGGCGCGTCAGGAGGAGAATTCGGCATCCGCGGCTTCGTTGCCGGATTCGACGTCGAAACGGGCAAGGAAAAATGGCGAACCTATACCGTTCCGGCGCCGGGAGAGCCGGGTAGTGAGACATGGCCCAAGGGCGATCACTGGAAGACGGGTGGCGCTCCGGTATGGGTAACGGGCAACTACGATCCCGAAACCAATCTGGCGTACTGGGGAACCGGTAACGGCGGCCCGACGATCGGCGATCAACGTCCGGGCGACAACCTGTACGTGACATCGACGCTTGCGCTCGACGTCGCCACCGGCGCCATCAAGGGCTACCACCAGTACCACCCGAACGATTCATGGGACTGGGACGAAGTGTCGCCGCCGATTCTCGTGGATTACCAACGCAATGGACGCACGATCAAGGGACTGATCGACGTCGCACGCGACGGGTACATCTGGTTTCTCGAACGCAGCAACGGCCCCATCAAGTTCGTCGAGGGCAAGCCGTTCGTCTATCAGGACGTGTTTCGAAGTCTCGACCCGGTGACGGGAAGGCCCGATGTCGATCCCGAAAAGAAACCGATGACGGGCAAGCGGGCGGACTTCTGTCCTGGTGTCCATGGCGGAAAGAACTGGCCGCCGATCGCGTTCAGTCCGCGCACGCGAATGATCTATATCCCGGCCAACAACAACCTGTGCGGATCGAACCTGGGCACGATGCCGCAATACACGCCGGGACGCCCCTTCGTCGGTGTGAGCGGCAGTCGTCCGTTCATCAAGCCGGGAGCCGATCACGTCGGCGAGGTGCAGGCGTGGAACGTGGACACTGCCGAGAAGGTCTGGACGCACGTGTACGACAAGTCGCCGAACTGGGGCGGCATGCTGGTCACCGCCGGCGGCCTGGTCTTCAGCGGCGGCACGGCCGATCGCAAGTTCCATGCGTTCGACGCATCGACTGGGAAGCTTCTCTGGGAGTTCCCAACCAACTCCGGGATCCTCGCACCGCCGACGACGTTCAAGGTCGATGGCAAACAGTACGTTGCCGTCGAAACGGGTTGGGGTGGTGACTCACGCGGGATGCAGGCGACGCTCAATCGGCTGTTTCCCGGCGAGTATCCTGAAGTTCCAGAAGGTGGCGCCGTTTGGGTATTTGCGATTGAGTAGGTCAAAGGTCACAAGTCAAAGTCAAAAGTCAAGTCAAAGGTAATGGGTCGAAGGTACTCGGGTGAAAGTACGAGGTTGAGAGTACGAGGTTGAAAGTATGAGAAGGCCGCAAATCGCTGCGCTCACCGTGTGCTTGATCGCAATCGCAGCGGTCGCATCCGCGCAGCCGAGTCCGCCGCCCGACCCGAACAAGATTCAAGTGCTGATCATCACCGGGCAGCACGTGCACGACTGGCGCGGCACGACGCCCATCCTGAAGCAGATTCTCGAGAGCACCGGCAAATTCGAAGTTCGCATCAACGAAGAGTTCCGTGGCGCCGGACGTGAAACGCTCGCCAACTACGATCTCGTCGTTGTGAACTACTACAACCGCGGCGACAAGGACCGCTGGGGAGACCAGGCCAATGGCGCACTCGAAGCATTCGTGCGCTCGGGCAAGGGCCTCGTCCTTTATCACCTTGCGCTCGGCGCGTTCGACGGATGGACGGAATACGAGAAGATGAGCGGTGGCAACTGGCGCCCGAACAACGGGCATCACTCGGCGCGGCACGACTTCACCGTCGATATCAAGGATGCCGATCATCCGATTACCCGCGGGCTGAAGTCGTTTCCCATGAAGACCGACGAACTCTACGCCAACCTCCGCTGGCAGCCGGAAGGCAGCTATCACGTCCTCGCCACGGCGTACGACGATCACGCGCTTTACCAGGGCAAGGCACGCCAGCCGATTCCGGGCGCCGGCATTCATCAGCCGATGCTGTGGACGACGCAGTATGGAATGGGGCGAGTGTTCGTGACGACGCTCGGGCACGGTCCGACCGAGGTTGCGCAACTTGCCTTCGGGACGACGTTCGCGCGCGGAGCAGAGTGGGCCGCGACCGGCAAAGTGACGCTGCCGATTCCACCGGAGCTGGCGCGCTAGAACAACGGTGACGGGGCCTGACCCCAACGGTAGTGTCCGGCTTCAGCCGGACCGGGAGGCTGTCAGCATGAAACGCTGGTCTGCTTTCGTCGTCGCGCTCGGCATCGCTCTCTGCGCGTCGGTCTCAGCACAGCACGGGGCTGAACAGCGCGACATGGCGCTCGTCGGTCACGACGACCTGCAAGCGCGCAGCGCCTATCAACCCGCGATTCACCACCAGGGCGACCGCTGGATCGCCTACATCGGCCATCACGGCGGCATCAAACGAAATCCGATCACCGGCAAGGATGAACAGAACGGCACGTCGATCGTCGACGTGACGGATCCGAAGAAACCGCGTTATCTCGCGCACATCCCCGGTGAAGCGGGGGAGGGGGAGAACGGCGGCGCGCAGATGGTCCGCGTCTGCAGCGGAAGCACATTGCCGCGTGCGGACAAGAGCAAAACATATCTGCTGCGCTCGTTCGGCAACTCGGGTCACGAAATCTGGGACGTTACCGATCCGGCGAAGCCATCGCGTGTGGTCGTGCTGATTGATGGCCTCGTCAACACGCACAAGAACTTCTGGGAGTGCGATACCGGGATTGCCTACGTCATCTCGGGACCGAAGGAATGGCGCACGCGCCGGATGACGAAGATTTACGACCTGAGCGATCCAGCCAATCCGAAATTCATTCGTGACTTCGGTCTTCCCGGGCAGCAGCCGGGATCGACGGTGATGCCGATACCCACTGAGTTGCATGGACCGATCTCTCTCGGCGCGAAAGGCAACCGGGTGTATTTCGGCTACGGCACCAGCCGCGCGGGCGTTATCCAGATCGTCGATCGCCAGAAGCTGCTCAACGGTCCGAAAGAGCCCACTGATGCGAATCTCCTCTATCCGCAGATCGCTCGTCTCGACCTTCCTCCCGATGCCGGCGCGCACACGGTGTTCCCGTTGCTTGGCATGACGCTGCCGGAGTTTGCCAAGCAGAAGCTTCCGGCAAATGTTCCCGTGCCCGGCGGTGGTCACGATCACGGCGAATCCGTTGCCATCCCGACCGCGCAGGCGCATCGAGACTTCATAGCCGTGGTCAGCGAATCGCTCGCCAACGAATGCCAGGAACCCAGACAGATGGTGCGCATGGTCGACATCACGTTCGAATCCACGCCGGTCGGCGTTTCGACCTGGACTGTGCCGGAGGCCAGCGGCAACTTCTGCAGCCGTGGCGGACGTTTCGGCTCCCACTCTTCACAGGAGAGCTTCACGCCGATTTACTACGGACGCGTGTTGTTCGTCACGTTCTTCAACGCAGGCTTACGCGCCCTGGACATTCGGGATCCGTTCAACATCAAAGAGATCGGCTACTACATCCCGGCGACGACCGCGAACACTGACCGGCGGTGCGTCGGCGAAGGCGCCAACGAGCGGTGCAAGGTGGCGATTCAGTCCAACAACGTGGAGGTTGACGATCGCGGGTACGTCTACGTCGCCGATCGCGCGAACACGGGGTTGCACATCCTCGAGCTCACCGGCGCGGCGCGGAAAGTCGCGAATTTCCTTGGTCAGTAGCGGCGGGCCTTCAGGCCCGCCGTGATTTCGATCGATCGCGATCCGAGGCGGGTCTGAAGACCCGCCTCTACTACACTCCCAAAGCGTACGTAGTGTCCGGCTTCAGCCGGACCTCATAGAGACTTCAGGAACTCGACGAGATCAGCTTTCTGATCGTCGGTGAGATTCAAGTTGAAGTGCTGGTCGTAGTGATCGACGACCGCGGGAAGATCAGGCGCGCTTCCATCGTGGAAGTACGGCGCATGCTGCCAGAGCGCGCGTAACGGTGTCGTGCGGTACTTGCCCGTGGCCGTCCTGTCCGCGTACGCCGGATCCATTCCGGTTTCCGCAGGATCGTGCAGCACCGGGATACCTCCAGGGCGGTCGCTCACCACGTCGGTGTAATTTGGCCCCGAATGGCATGAGCCACATCCCGCCACCCGATAAAAGACCTGCCGCCCGCGCGCAGCGGCCCTGTGATCGAAACTGTCCGCCGGCGGTTTGGGCGCCCGAAGACTGAGTTGGTAGTCGAGCAAGGCCTTGAGCTTCGGTGTGACCACATCCGGTGTCTGGTTGATGAACAGGCCGATGCGCGGATCGATGAAACTGCCGTGCCCACCCATCTGGCTGACGCCGACGTAGTTGTTCCAGTACGAGATCGGGCCGTCAGCGGTGTAGGTCTCGAAGCCGACGCCCTTGAGCCCGTATATCGCAGGCGTCACGACCGGCACCGACTTCATTCCGGGATGCAACTCGAAGAGGTTGACGCCATCGAATGCATGGTGTCGCGGATCGTACTTGCCGGGACCCCACGTGCTGAATTCGGTCTTGAACGCGGCAAGTCCCGGGGCCAGCCCGGCGATCACACCGACGTTGAGATCGTGATTCGCCCAGCCGTCGAGCCGCTTGCCGATGCCTTTCGTGAGCGAGTCGTCGACGTTTGAATGGCAGAGCGCGCACGTGATCCCGATACTCGTGAGGCGTCCTGAGTCATCGACTTTGCCCATCACGCCCACCACCGCGTTGAGCTTGAGCAGCGTCATCGTCACCGCTGGATCGTTCAGGTCGACTTCCTTGGCTAACAATTTATCGACGATCGCTTGCGGCAGTGCATTGACATCCACCTTGAGGCCCACTGACAGCGCCGTTGTCGGACTGACTGTCTGAACGGCCTCGTGCAGGCGCAGGACATCGGTCCAGAGCTGCTCGTCGCCGAATGTATCGAAGCGGAAGATCTCCCGACCATCGAAACGCGAATGGCTGTCTTCACGAGCGGACGCTGACGTGAATGTCAGCGCGAGGACGAAGGCGATCGAAGCCACGCCGATGAGTCGCATCACGGTCACTCTCCTTGCGCAACGGGCTTGGCATGTCAACCGTGGAGCTCAAGCCCCACGCTCCACGATTCGTTCGTGAAGCAAAGCCCGTGATCGATAGAGTGTGGAGCGCTCGATTGGTTACGACGCGACGAGTGGGTCGCCTGAGGGAATCAGAAGTACGAGCTTTACGCGATACGTGCGAGCACAGCCCGCACGATGCGATCGCATCTCGGCCGGAGAAAGCGGAACGTGTTCGACGCGGCCAGCCCGGCGTGCTCGAAGAGATCGCGGCGAAGCGCAGCCCGCGCGCGCGACAGTCGTGTCTTGACGACGGCTTCGCTGACGCTGAGCGCCTCCGCGACTTCGTCGGTTCGCATCCCTTCGAGTTGCCTGAGCACGAAAACTTCGCGCGCGCCATCAGGCAGGCGATCGATCGCCGATTCGAGCAGGGCACCAAGCTCGCGTGCAATCGCGAGGCGCTCCGGATCAGGTGTCGCGTCGACGGCCGCGGAGTGCTGGTTCGAAGGAGTGTCGTCAGGATCCATGGTCGTGTATCGGCCACGCCGCCGCACGCGTGCGAGCGCCTCATGCACGGCAATGCGCGTGAGCCAGGTCGAAAACTTTGATCGTCCGTCGAATTGCCGGAGATGACTGTACGCGTTGACGTAGGCCTGCTGCATCACATCTTCGGCTTCGGTCTCATCCCTGACAATGGCGCGGGCCGCACGGTAGAGCCGCTCGTTGTGCCGTCGCATCAGGACTTCGAAGAGCGCCGTCTGACCCGCAAGAACACGAGTCACCACCTGCTCGTCCGAGAGCAGACCCCAACCTTCCAGAACAGGCGCGCTGACAACGTGCATCGTCTCTCCGATGACCTTTCTCTGAATAGAGTAACGAACGAAGCAAAGGTGACACCCGCCTCGATGCGAAAAAGTGAGAAGGGGTCTGACCCCTTCATTATGGCCGGGGACCGTAGTGCGGGACCGGGCGACCGGTTTCGTAGGCGCCAAGATCAGGTGCGCGCCCTGTGAAATCGTCGTTGATGCCCGGGAGCCGGACGCCGGCGTCGACTGCCGCTGAGCCGGGTCGAAGCTGGAAATCGAAGTCCGCCGGTTTGTAGAGCGTGCGTGGATCGGGACCGGGCGCCGCCACTCTTACAAAGACGTCGTAATCGACGAGCACGCTGTGGGTGTCCTGGCCCGTCGCGTCGCTGAACTCTTTCAGCGTCTTGAAGCGTCGTCTCTCGCGGGCGGACGCCTCGAGTTTCGTCTGCTCTTGAACGCTCAGCTTGCCCGGCTCGCCAGGAAAGTTGGCGCGAAGCGAGCGCAAAGGCGAACTCCATTCGAACGAGAACTCGGCCCCCTCGTTGGGACGAAAGCCGTTGTAATCGGAACTCGAGTAGTTCGTATTGGTCTCGACCGCAAACGTCTCCAGCGTTTCGCTCTTGCCGAGAATCAGGTTGTTGCGGTAATGCACGTTCGACGCGGCCAGCAGCATCGGCTTCACTGGCGCAATCAATGTGTTGTGCAGCACGACAATGCCCGACGATGACGCGGTGAACTTCACGGCGCCACCCTCTGGCGCGTGATAGACGATGTTGCGGATGAAGTAGACGGGACCGCCGAACGCCGGCTGCACGCTCAGCGCACGGTGACCGTGATTGAAGCAGCGGTTGCGGAAGATCCGGATGTTGTGCGCCCCGCCGTCAGCCTCGAGGCAGTTGTCTTCGACATTCGAGACATCGTTCCCGTAGAAATCGATCGACACCGGCAGGCGATCTCGCACAGGCGTAGGGCTGCCGTCAGGATTGCCGTAGGTTGCGACATCGACGCCGTCGTGGAAGTTCGCGATCGAGTTGTATGCGACGACGTGGCCCGAGCCGTACACCTTGACGGCGTATTCGGAGACCAGCTTCGGGTTGAACTCCGGGAGGTTCTGCCACGTGCGGCCGGTGAATCCCATCAGGTAATTCGGATTGAACCGCCCGATCATCACGTTATCGGAGATGTAGTAATCCTTGGATCCCGACCAGTCGGTGTAAACCGCGCGGCCGACGTTCTCGAACCGGCTGCGCTTGATCGTCAGGCCGCTCGACCCGGCGATGTTCTTGAGCCCCGCCTGAAACGCCAGATCGGTGTTTCGAATCGTGAGGCCTTCGAAGTAGTTGTAGTTGGCGGCCATCACGTTGAACAGGTTGTACGCGCCGTCGCCGTCGAAGATCACTTCGCCATCACCAGCGGCCTTGATCGCGATGGGTCGGTCGGCTGTGCCGCTCTGTGTCAGGAAGTACGTTCCGCTCGACACCGTACCGAGGCCTCCGCCATATCGAAGCCGATCGTCCTTGTACAGGCCGGCATGCACGAGGATCGTGTCCCCTGGCTGTACGCGAGGCGGATACGTGTTGAAGTTGTCTGAGTGTGAGGATCCTGTGTAGTAGGCGGCGAGAAGCCCGGTGAAGGCAGGCTCCTGCTTCTGACCGTTGTAGCCGGGAGGATAGACGTGATAGACCTTGCCGCCGGCGGCGGGCATCGGCTCGGCGCGCGTGCGCACGGTCACCATCCGTTCGGCACGCCCATCGACGCCATCAGGATCCGACATGACGAACCGTGCCTCGTACGATGTCGCCGGCTCGAGTTCGAACACGCTCCCCGCGAACCCGTTGGGGGTTACGTACTGCAGTGCGTTCTCGTTGATTCGCTCGTTGCCGATGCGCAGGAGTGGCGGCCCGGTCTTCCAGGTCTGCTCGCCCTGCTTGCGATAGCTCACCTCGACGCGCGCGTTGCGGTTGTCGTCGCCATCGATTCGCCACTCGAAGCCAAGCGAGATGAGCGTGGCCGGTTCGGTGATGAACTCTCCGGCGGTTGACTTGTCTGCGGCGGTGAGCGGCGATGTCGCAAGGACCAGCAGGACAAGGAACGCTGCCGATGCACGCATGGTGAGAGCCTCCTTCGAACCCAGGGCGGGGCGTGCGAATCGCTCAACGCTTCCGCGAGTCTCGTTCGTTCTCGAGACAGATGAATTCCATCAGTTCTGTCTCTGGCAACAATCCCAATTCGACTGCCACGGTCCAGGGTTTTGTGTACGCCTTGGGATCATCAATGGTGATCTGGAGGTCCATGTGCCCGAAGTCCCTGCGCCTGAAGCGTGTCGTCACGTGGAGCGCTTCGGTGGACGGTTTGCCCAACTGATCGAGCCACAGTTTCCCGTTGAAGCCACGGCTGTCGACGACAAGTGTGTCGCCTTCCCACGTGGCGGTCGAATAGCCGTGCCACGTGGGAGAGACGTCGGCGTGAGGCGCGAACTGCCTTCCGTCAACGAAAGCCTGCCACCAGAGGTTGAAAGCCTCGTGGACGAAGAACACCACGGTCGGCGTCTGAAGAATTCTCCAGGGTGCTGGCGCCAGGAGGAGCCTCGGCAAACCTTGCGGCAGGCAACTCGCGGGCGGATCTTCCTTCCAATGAAGTCCGGCCGCTCGTTCGTCATAGGTAGCCTTGGCCCACGGCTGGAAGGGCACCTCCGCCAGGCCACGGGCGAGGTTTCCGACGGCGCCGGGCGGCGGATTCCAGATTCCCGACAGGTCCGGCTTGCCATCGGGCAGCCGCGGCGCCGGTGCGGCCATATCCGGCTTTCCATTGGGTGTTCGAGGGATGGCCGGTGGAGGAACATTCGCCCACTGCGCGAAGGCAGGCGACGAGATCAGCGTGACGAACGCCAGCGCCAACAGTCTTCTCACGTTTCTCTCCGCATCAGCGATCAGCAGGATGATTGAGAGCGGTTATCGGGATTATGCCCGTTCGCAGTGTTTACGAAGTGACGTAAATGCCGCAAGCATAGCGTCGAAGGAGTAATGCGCATTCCGGCCGCTTGTATTCGGCAACACGAACACGTGGCTCTCGCCCAAGCGCTGCTGTTGAAGTCCCATCGTCACCGCGCCCTTCTGCTGCGGAAACATGGCGCGATAGACGGTGATCCCGACAAACGCGACCACCTTCGGCTTGTAGCGGCGAACCTTCGTTCGCAAACGCGCGCGTCCCGCCGCGTATTCTTCGGGCTTCAACTCGTCAATTCCAGGCGTCGCACGCGCGACGACATTAGTGATGCCGAATCCCCATTCCGGCAGCCGATCGTCGTCGAGGTACGTCACCGCTTCGGGAACGAGGCCGGAGAGAAACAGGAGCTTCCAGAACCTATTCGAGAAGCCCGCGAAGTGATGGCCAGTCAGCGCGGATCTGACGCCAGGGTTGATGCCGACGAACATCACTTGCACGCCCGGGCGAATTCGGTCTCGCAGCGGTGGCAGTGTCTTCGGTGCGTTGCGCGATCGATGCAATCCGACTCATTATCCATAAGCTGTGCTGCGCGCGTCGTGCCTGCTCGTGCTGCTCGTGGTATTCCAGCCCCGCGCGGATTTTCGTACGGGTGTGAAAGTCGTGCGTGTCGATGCCGAGGTCAGCGAAGCGGGCCGTTTCATCGACGGTCTGACGAAGGACGATTTCCGCGTTCGCGACGAGGGGAAAATGCGCGAGATCGTGTACTTCGGTCACGCCGAGGAGCCGCTGGACGTCATCCTGGTCTTCGACACGAGCTCCAGCATGCTTCCTGCGATCGAGAGAGTCGCCGAGGTATCTCGCGCCGCCCTTGGTGCGCTTCGCGCTGGCGATCGCGTCGCCGTCATGGCGTTTGATGCCAACACGGCTCTGATTGCCGACTTCACGAGCGACCTCGACCGCGTTCAAACAGTCATCCAGAAGGAGGTACTGCGGCGGACGTTGGTGCCGAACAGCCAGATTCAACGAGCTGCTCATGACGCTGCGCGCCACTTCCTGCGCCAGCCGCGCACGAACCGGCGTCGTGCCGTACTGTTCATCACCGACAACTTCGGGTCGTCGCGCGATGAGGGCGCGCTGCCGGCGTTCTGGGAAGCGGACACCGTGTTGAGCGGCTTGATCGTGCAGGGCATGGCGATTCGCCGCCGGATCCTGTTTCTGCCGCTCCCGCTTCCTTCCAGTGGTATCGACGGGATTACTGAGATCGCCGAGAGGACAGGGGGCGACACGTTGAGGGTCGGCGATCCAGGCAGCGGGTTTCGTCAGATGATTCAACGCCTGCGCCTGCGTTACAGCCTGCATTACGAGATGCCGCGGGCGAAGCCCGGCGAACAGCGCTCCATCAAAGTGGAGCTCTCACCAGATGCGCGACGACGCTATCGCAGTGCGAGCATCCGTGCTCGCAGCGGCTACGTCGTCCCGGAGACGTAACCGGTCCGGCTAAAGCCGGACACTACTTACTGCCAGGCGACATCCCTTTGAATGTCAGCTTCTGAAGACCCATGGTGGTCTGCGCGATGTAGATGTTGCCCTTCGAGTCGGTTGCGATCTGATGACCGCCGTTCTTCAAGCCCTTTGGTTTGATTGATCCGATGATCTCGAGTGTCCTGCGGTCGACGATCACGATGTCATCGCCGTTTCCCACGTACAGGAACTGCTGCTCGCGGTCGGGAGACAACGCGACATTTCGCGCGAACTGCGTGTCGGCCTTGACGAGTTGCTTCACGAACTTGCCATCGGACGTGAATGACTGGATGCGACGATTCTCCCGGTCGGCCACGTAGACCATCCCGTCACGCGCGACGCGGAGCGCATGAACGATGCTGAAATTTCGCGGGCCAGGATCGTCAAACGTCTTCGGTGTCACCACCTCGCAGTGATCGTCGTCCTTGGGCTGTTCGGCGAACGCTCCCCACATCCGTTTGAACGCGCCCGTATCTGCGTCGAGGACGATGACGCGATGATTGCCGTAGCCATCGGCCACGAACACCTCGTTGGTAGGCGCGTTCACCCACGCGTCTGCCGGACGATGCAGATTTTTCGTGTCGGCGTTTCCTTTGCTTTGATTGCTGCGCCCGACCTGCATGACCAGCTTGCCGTCGGTCGTGAACTTCAAGAGCTGATCGTCGGCAACCGGTTTGAGCCCCTGAATGCCGTTGGTGGGGCAGTTGTTGCCGCCGAGCCAGACGAACCCTTTCGCATCGACGTGTATGCCGTGCTCGCGCTCGGGCCATTCGTAGCCGTTTCCGGCGCCACCCCACGCCTTGATGAACTTGCCGGATGAATCGAACACCATGACCGGCGGTGCAGCCATCGACGCCTGCTCCTTGGGAAGCGTGCGCGGGCGATGCAGAAGCCAGACGTTGTCCTGCGCATCGATCGCGAAGCTGGACGGGTCTCCCAGTTTCCACTTCGCGGGAACCTGTGGCCACGCCGGATCGACTTCGAAGGTCGGCAGGCTGCGCGTCTGCGGGCCCTGGGCGAGCGACCTTGAACCCAGCAATCCTGTCAGGCAAACGGCGACGATGCCGACGGCAGCTACCTTTGAGACCTTTTGACCTGTGACCTGTGACCTGTGATCTTTGACCTTTGACTTTGAGAATGCCATGGCGAGCTCCTCGAATGTCTGGTGGAGGATACTCTCGAATGGGACTCCTGTGGTCCAGTACTCGTTCGGAGACATCGTGGTGGACGCCGCCAGCCGCCGGCTCTCGCGGGCGGGCGAAGTGCTGTCGATTCCCGACCGCCATATCGGCGTGCTCCTCGAGTTGCTGGCGCGCCGCGGGTCGGTCGTCTCCAAGGATGCCCTCATCGAGGCGGTCTGGCAGGACATCGCCGTCACCGACAACAGCCTCGAGCAGGCCGTATCGGCGCTGCGTCGCACGCTGGGGGCAGGGCCGGACGGCCAGCCCTACATCCAGACGGTGCCGCGCCAGGGCTACCGCTTCATCGGCGTCGTCAACCAGGTGGCTGCGCGCGCCAGCGACGAGGCGCTCGACGAGCTCCTTGCGCCGCATCGCGCGTGGGTCGAGGGACGCGCGGCACTCGAAACGCTCGAGCGCGGACAGATCGTTCGTGCCCGTCGAGTGTTCGAAGGTGTGCTCGAGCGCTCCGCCGATCACGCTCCGGCCCACGTCGGTCTGGCCAACGCCTGCATCATGCAGTTCGAGATGACCCGCGCGGACGCACAGCCGGACGTGGCGGCACTCGCAGCGGCGACGCGGTATTCACGTGAGGCTTGTCGTCTGGCGCCCGACTACGGTGAGGCGTGGGCCACGCTCGGGTTCGTCCTCGATCGCACGGGTCGTCACGTAGATGCGCTGGCAGCGACCCGCCGTGCGGTCACACTCGAACCGGACAACTGGCGGCACCACTTCCGCCTCGCCTATGTTGGCTGGGGCGAGGAGCGGCTTCGCGCGGCGCGGCGCACGCTCGCGCTGCTCCCTGGATTCGCGCTGGCGCACTGGCTGATCGCCACCGTCCATGTGGCCCGGCACGCGCTCGACGAAGCCGAGCGCGAACTCACGATCGGAATCGCGAATCAGTCGGGGTCGTCGTCGGCGCCGTTACGGTTCAGTCCCGTCGCGCTCCACTGGTTGCGCGGCCTGATTCATCTTGAGCGCAACGAACAGCAGGCGGCGCTCGAGGCCTTCGAACGCGAGCTCGCATTCGAGGAGAGCGGCCATCTCTACGGTCGCGAGTGCTGCGCGAACACGTGGTACGCGATCGGGGCACTGCGATTTCGCGACGGCAATCGCGAGGCGGCGGCGGCCGCCTTTCAGCAAGCGCTCGAACGCATTGCCCAGCATCCGCTTGCGCGTCTGGGATTGGCGGCTCTCGGCACCTCTGAGGGCGGCATCAAGATTCAAGCGGATCACGCCTTGTCCGTTGATGCGGCCATCGCACGTGCCATTGCGCTCGTGCTCGCGGACAAGCACGACGTGGCCGCGGCGCTCGTCGATGAGGCCCTGGCCTTGGCTCCGCCAGGCAACGCCGGATGGATCCTGCCGATCGAACCGCTGCTTCACGTGTCGGCGCATGCCGGCATCTGGGCTGCCGCTTTGGCACGGCTGCGCTCACGCGCGGCATAACTGCAGTTCCGCGTTCCGAGTTCCTTGTTTCAAGTTCGTGTTCAAGGTTCCACTTCAATGATTCCGCCGCGATGCCCATGTGCCATCGTCATGCGCCCCGAACCGTGAACCGTGAACCGTGAACCTCGAACCCGAACTACGAACACGAACCAGAAACCCGGAACCCGGAACAGGGAACTGCAGGATTGAATTCAGTGTTTTTCAGCCAAGGCATCAAGACATCGGCCCCAGACGCCGGTCACCATGAACGTCATGGAGGTGCCTATGCGCGCTGCTGTATTGATGCTGTTCTGTGCCGGCCTTGCGGTTCCCGTTGGTGCACAGACCCAGACCCCCGACATCACGATTCCGCCGCCGCCGCTCAAGACCGTGAGCCTGTCGGGCCCGCGGTTCGGCGTGACGGCGCTCAGCCAGGGCGTCGTCGACAAGCTTCACGAGCGCTCGATCGATGTGAGCTCGACGATCACGCAATTCGGTTGGCAGTTCGAACGGGAGTTCTACAACAAGGGGGGCGGGGTGGCCGCCATGAATGAATTCGTGTTCCTGCTCGGTGGCCTCGAGCAGAGTGTGGCATTGCCGAGCCTGAGTTGGATGGTTGGGCTGCGGTCGCCGAGCGGCGCGGAATTCGGCATCGGACCAAACGTCACACCAGCGGGCGTCGCGTTGGCTCTTGCTGGCGGCGTGACCTTCCGGTCGGGCTCCTTGAATGTGCCAATGACCTTCGCGCTCGTCCCGTCGAAGGCCGGCACGCGCATCAGCATGCTGACCGGTTTCAACCTGCGGGGCCGGAGATGAGCTCTCGAAAATCTTTAGTGAAGATCAGGGATTGAGCCTCAACGTATAGACGGCCGGTCCCGGCAGAAACGGCGTGGGCTCGCCGTTGACCCACGCCGGATGTGAGTTCGAGTAGAAGGGCGAGAGCGGGTGTCCGCTCTGGCCCGTCGGCATGTGCATGATCCCTTCCTGTTCGCGCCCAGGGGACACGATCATGCGCTCGGACGATGCCGACGCGTTCCAGTGCATGTTGGGAGTGTAGAGATCACCGGGCAGCGGCTGCAGCGGCATGTCCAGCCACCTGCCCACGAACGGCAGCCCCGCTGATAACGGATGCCGGTACGCGGTGACGTTCCACGTCGACCAGGGCTCTTCGAGACCGCCTTCCCGCTGGGCGCGTACGACGACATTGGTTGCTGCGTTCAGCAGCAGCTCGTCCCAGCTTTCATATTGCGGATCGAGGAGGTGCATCGGCCTCTCCGAGACGAGCTTCCAGATCGGTCCTTCGCGCCTGCGGACGTTCCGGTAATCGAACGTCGGATCGGCCGCATTGCATTCCTCGAGCACGAAGGCCATCACCGCTTCCGAGACCTCCTCGCGAAACATGCGCGTGAGCCGATACCCTGCGGACCCCGGGGAGGCCCGCCCATCCCAATCCCGTTCGACGATCTCTCGAAGGCGGATGCGCGGTTGGTCGGTGACGGTCTTCAGCGATTGCAGCAGCAGCGTTCGCCACCGGCTGAGAAACTCGGCGCTGGTGTCCAGTTGGATATTCAGCAGGTCTGCCGGAGTGAATTGATTCTGGCTCGCGAGGCGCTCCTTGATGATGCGCGCGCGTGATCCGATCTCGTAGTTCCCGTCTCCAATCCGGCTCAGCATGTCGCCGTCGACGACGCGGGCGTTGGCGGTCCAGATCCGGCCGCCCTCAGGATCCAGGATGCGAGGATATTCATTGCGATTGAGCCAGCCGCTCCAGCCCCGGGCCCCGTCGGCCCACGACACCGGAATACGGCCGTCGAACCCCACTCGACGCGAGATCGATCCGTAGATCGTCCAGCCGATTCGACCCTTGTCGTCGGCGACGACGAAGTTCTGGCCTGGAGTGCCCAGGCCATTGACGGCATCGAAGGCCTCCTCGATCGATTGCGCCGATTCCAGGCCCGTTATCGACGCGCCGAGGCGCGTGGCATCGTGCGCGACCCAGCGCAGAGCCCGTAAACGCCCCTTGTGATCGGGGTCCATCACCGGACCCCAGATCGTCCAACGGATCGACTGCTGCCGCGGCTCGCTCTCTCCCGCCACGTCGATCATCTCGTCGTAACGCTCGAAGCTCCGCCAGCCCTCGGGCGTGCGGTAGCGATTCGAGTCCGACGGATCGATCTCGAGAAGAACGATGTCGCTCCAGTCGCCCTGCGAGTTGGTAAAACCCCAGGCCACGTGCGTGTTGCTGCCGACAACGACCGCGGGAACGCCAGACAGCGTCACGCCGATCAGGCGATGCGGCGTGGCATTAGGCCCATCCTGCCACTCGAGCGAGGCGCGATACCACGTGTTGGGCACGCGCACGGTGAGGTGCATGTCGTTCGCGATGAGTGCGTGCCCATCCGGCGTGAGTTGCCCTGAGACAGCCCAGTTATTACTTCCTATGGCTCCGTCTCTGTCGGCTCGCGACTCGAAACTCTCAACTCCGGAAGGCCAGTCTCCCACTCCCAGCCAGGATCTGTTCGAAGCGTCCTGCTCGATGGGACGAAGACGAGCGGGAGGCCGGGCAGCCGGAACCCTGCGAGACGGGTGTCCTCTCAGTTTTGAACGCAGGTCGTAGACGTCAGGGCCGGGAATCGGTGGAACATCGTGTGCCTGGCCAACGACCGGCGAATCCCACTCGGTGCCAATGGGTGCGAGGAAGTTGGCCATCGCCTCCGGAAGCACGTCATGCATGGTCCCGAGCGTCGCTTCGTACGAGCCGTCAGGATCCTGCAGCGTGATGAACATCGACAGCACCACGAGCATGCTGTCTTCGATGAGCCACTTCTGCGGCTCCTGCCGGAGCACGATGTACTCGAACGGCCGCCTTCGCAGCTGACTCAACCCGCTGTTCACACCGGAGGTATACGCCTCGAGGATCGAACGCCAGGCCGGGTCCATCGCCGCGATCGCTCGTTGCGCCTCGGCGCGGAAGCGATGCATGCGAATCTGTCGGTCGGCAATGAGCGCACGCGGACCCACGAGGGCGGCAAGTTCCCCGGCCGCCCGTCGTCGTGCCAGGTCCATCTGGAAGAAGCGATCCTGCGCGTGCAGAAAACCGGTCGCGCGCGCGACGTCTTCACGCGAGGCACCTCGTATGGTTGGGATGCCGAGTACGTCGCGCGTGACGATCACCGAAGCCGACAGGCCTTCCAGTCGAACGTCTCCGCCCAGCACGGGCAGACTGCCCCGGAGCTGCGCGCGCGCCCAGACGCCGGCTGCGGCTGCGCCCAGGACGAGCACGGTCGCGATCGTGAGCCCTGCCTTCCACAGTCGACCACGCCTGGTGGGGGCCGGCCCGTTATGCCGGCTCAAACGCCAATTTTTTGCTTGTGGTTGCCACCGCATAACGGTCTCGGCGCGGGGGAGTGCGCCCAGAAGACCTTGACTAGATGATTATGCGGTCAGACCCCTGTTCTAAGATGATCCAGAATTTACATTCTCGCAGCCTTTGTGCAGGGCGCTCGCCGGCACTGATGCACGGCTCGCGTTCGTGAAGTGGATAACCGGATAACGTCCTGATGCGTACACGTTACGGAATTTCGCCATGGATCGACACATTTCCCCGTTCCCGCCGGCCAGACCATCCACGACTTCGCGGTGAGCTCACCGCCGATGTCGTCATCGTCGGCGGGGGCGTCACCGGGTGCGCTACCGCCTATGCATGTGCCGTTGCCGGGCTCAAGCCGATCCTGGTCGAGGCCGATCGCCTCGGACAGGGAAGTGCGGGGCGTGGTGCCGGGCTCTTACTGCCAGAGCCGGGCCCATCGTTCCGGGATATCGCCGCCCGTCACGGGCTTCGAAACGCGCGACGGATCTTCGGAAGCTGGCGGCGCGCATCGCTCGATGCGGCGGCGCTCATTCGACGGCTGAGGATCCAGTGCGGTCTCGAGGCCTGCGACCACATCGTGGTGGCGTCGCGTGATGACGCGAAAGGGCTCCGGCGTGAGCTCGACGCACGCAGCGCCGCGGGTCTCGACAGCACGTGGCAATCGCCGGCGAGCGTCAGGAAGTCGGCGGCGCTCGAGGCTGCCGGAGGGATTCGGCTGGGAGCGGCCTTCACGCTGGACCCCTATCGCGCGTGCCTGGGACTGGCGTCGGCGGCGAAGTCACGCGGCGGAACCTTTTTCGAGAAGTCGCGCGTGACCAAAGTCCGCGCTGGCGCGAAGAAAGTGGAGGTGACCCTCGAGGGCGGGCTCGTTTCTGCCCGCACCATCATCGTCTGCACCGGATTGGCAACGGCCGAATTCAAGCCGCTGCGGCGCCACTTCAAACCGCGCGAGCAATACTTCGTGATGACGGAGCCGGTGCCGGCGGCGATTCGGAAGCAGCTTGCCAGCCACGAGGTGTCGATCGGTGACATCGCCTCGCCGCCGCATGAGGTTCGATGGACCCGCGACAATCGGTTGCTCGTGACGGGCGCGGCCCAGGACATCACGCCGACGCGAAAGCGAGAGGCTGTACTCGTACAACGTACCGGGCAATTGATGTACGAGCTGTTGATGATGAACCCTGCGATTTCCGGTTTACAGCCGGAATATGGATGGGACGGTTCCTATGGCGAGACCGCCGATGGCATCATGTATATCGGCCCTCATCGAAACTATCCGCGCCATCTCTTCGGTCTAGGCGGGAACTCGCTCTCTGGGGCGTTCCTTGCCGCGCGCGTGCTTGCGCGTGCGGCCAGCGGCGAGCCGGACCAACACGACGATGTATTCGGTTGGACCCGCTAGGACCCCGGGGGTGATTTCCGCCAGGATCGAATGGAGAATCACCCCCGGGGTCTTTACAAGGCTATGGCATGACAACAGCTTTGTCGCCAGTCGACGTGCTGGCAATCGGTCCGCACCCCGACGACATCGAGATCGGCATCGGCGGGCTCGTCGCCAAGCACGTTGCCCTTGGTCATCAGGTCGGGCTGTGCGATCTGACGGCAGGCGAGATGGGAAGCAACGGAACGGTTGCAGAGCGGCTCGCGGAAGCCGACGCCGCGTGTGACGTGCTTGGGGCCGCGTGGCGAGTAAACCTGCGGCTGCCAGATCGAGCGATCGGGCGCGACGCTGAACAGATGCGCGCCGTGGCCAGCCTCGTGCGCCGCGCTCAACCGCGCGTCATCGCTATCCCGTACTGGTCGGATCGGCATCCGGATCATGTTGCGGCCAGCCATCTGCTGACCGAGTCCATTTTCAGCGCCGGCCTCCGAAGGTACGATGCCGAGGGCGATGCCTGGAAGCCGCAGTCGGTGTGCTACTACTTCATCAATGACGCCGGTTCGCCGTCGTTCGTCGTGGACGTGAGCGAGCACTACGCGACGAAGAGGCGCGCCCTGGCCTGTTTCGTGAGCCAGTTCCGCCCCACGCAGCCGGATGCGGTCCCCACACGCCTGACCTCGTCGGGGTTTACGCAGTTGATCGAAAGCCGCGACGCGCACTTCGGCGCGCTGGCAGGCGTCGCTTTTGCCGAAGGCCTCGTCGTGAAACACCCGGTTCTTCGACCGCACCTCTTATCTTGATCAATCGTCCACTCAACGTCGGCATCGTGTGCTACGCCTCGGTTGGCGGAAGCGGGATCGTCGCTACCGAGCTGGGAAAGGCGCTGGCGCTTCGCGGTCACCAGGCGCACTTCATCAGCACGGAGACACCCTTCCGGCTTGGCGACTTCCAGGAAGGCTTGTTCTTTCACCAGGTCCTGACGCCGACCTACCCGCTGTTCCGGGAGCCGCAGTATCTGCTGTCACTGGCGAATCGCATCGTGCAGGTCGCGCGCGAGTCGAAGCTCGATATCATCCACGCGCATTACGCCGTCCCGCATGCGACGGCGGCATTTCTGTCGCGACAGATCCTCAGCGGCAATGGACAAGGGCCGCGCGTCGTCACCACGCTGCATGGAACCGACATCACCCTGGTCGGCAGCGATCCATCGTATTCGCGCATCGTCGCGTTCTCGATCGAGCAGTCCGACGCCGTGACGGCAGTCTCGAACAGCCTGCGCGCGTCGACCTATGCCGAGCTCGGCGTAAAGCATCCGATCGCGGTCATTCCGAACTTCCTCGACTGTGCCATCCACAGACGGCGATCGCGTCCCGATCTCAGGAAGCGGTTCTCCGGCGGCGACGATGCGACGAAGGTCGTCGTGCACGTCTCGAACTTCCGCCCCGTCAAGCGGGTTGATGCGGTGGTGTCGATTTTCGACCGCATCCAGAAGCAGACGCCGGCGCGGCTGCTGCTGGTGGGCGACGGTCCCGACCTGGCGATGGCGCAGCAGATGGCGCGCGATCTCGGCATCGGCGCGCTCGTCGACGCTGTCGGGGCGCAGGAAGAAGTCGTGCCGCTGCTGTCGGTCGCGGATTTGTTCCTTTTGCCCTCGGTACAGGAGAGCTTCGGCCTTGCGGCGCTCGAAGCGATGGCGTGTGAGGTGCCCGTCATCGCGTCACGCGTGGGTGGGCTCCCTGAAGTCATCGAGCATGGCATCAGCGGGTTCCTGCATCCTCCCGACGCGATCGACGAGATGGCGGCGAGCGGCGTTGCGCTGCTGAAAGATCCAGCGCTGCATCGAAGCGTCGCCCAGGCGGCCTGTCGCCGTGCGCGCAGCGAGTTCTGCGTGGAGAGAGTCGTCCCGATGTATGAGGCGTGTTACCGGGAGATCCTGTCGTAGCGACAACGTTCCATCCTCACGCGTTTTCAATTTCAAGGTCACCTTCCTCGGTGCGTGCCTTTTCTGCCTGCTCACCCCTCTGCTGCAGCAACTTGGCGACGAGCCCGGTCCAGCCGGTCTGGTGACTTGCCCCGACGCCGCGCCCGTTATCGCCGTGGAAGTACTCGTAAAAGAGGACGAGGTCACGCCAGTGCGGATCGTTCTGGAATCGCGCGTCGCTACCGTGGACCGGGCGCCGGCCATCGGCGTCTCTCAGGAATGGGCGCGCAAGCCGTCGTGACAATTCCGCGGCGACTTCACTGAGATTCATCAGCTGCCCCGAGCCGGTCGGGCACTCCACCTTGAACTCGTCGCCGAGGTAGTAGTGAAAACGCTGCAGCGACTCGATCAGGAGGACGTTGGGGGGAAACCAGATTGGACCGCGCCAGTTCGAGTTGCCGCCGAACAGCCCCGTCGTCGACTCGCCCGGCTCGTAGCCGACTTTGTGCATCTGCCCGCCGATCTCCAGCATGTAGGGCTTCTCGCGGTGGGCGCGCGACAGCGCGCGGATGCCGAAGGGTGAGAAGAACTCGTTCTCGTCGAGCATGACTTTCAGCACCTGGCGCAACCGATCCAGGTTCACGATCGACAACAGTCGACGCTCTTCGCTGCCAGGTGTACGCATGCACGCGGTGTGCACGGTGAGATCGGGACGATTGTCGATGAACCATTCGAGCCGCTTCTTGAAACCGGGCAGCTTGTCGAGCACTTCGGGCTCGAGTGTCTCAACGGCGAAGAGCGGAATGAGCCCCACCATCGATCGCACTTTCAGCGGGAACTGATCGCCGTTCTCCTCGTGGAGCACGTCGTAGTAGAAGCTGTCTGCTTCGTCCCAGAGCGACACGCCGTCCTGACCGAGGTTGTTCATCGCCGCCGCGATGTAGAGGAAGTGCTCCCAGAACTTGCTGGCAACGTCCTCATACGTCGAGTCGTCACGAGCCAGCTCCATCGCGATGGCGAGCATGTTCAGTGCGTACATGCCCATCCAGCTTGTGCCGTCTGACTGCTCCAGATGTCCGCCGGTTGGGAGAGTCGTGTTGCGATCGAACACACCGATGTTGTCCAGACCAAGGAAACCGCCCTGGAATACGTTCAACCCTTCCGCATCTTTGCGATTCACCCACCACGTGAAGTTGATCAGTAACTTGTGGAAGACGCGCTCGAGGAACTGACGGTCGCCAACGCCACGGCGGCGTTTCTCGATCTTGTAGACGCGCCAGGCGGCCCACGCATGCACGGGCGGATTGGCGTCGCCAAGCGCCCACTCGTATGCCGGCAATTGCCCGTTCGGATGCATGTACCACTCGCGCAGCAGGAGGATGAGTTGCTCTTTCGCGAACTCGGAGTCGACGAGCGACAAGGCGACGCAGTGGAACGCGAGGTCCCACGCCGCGTACCACGGGTACTCCCATTTGTCCGGCATCGAGATGACGTCGGAGTTGTAGAGGTGCATCCATGCCGCGTTCCTGCCGCGGCGACGTGACGCGGGTGGAACAGGCTGACTGGGATCGCCCTTCAACCAGGTACGCACGACGTAGTGGTAGAACTGCTTCGACCAAAGCATCCCACCCAGCGCCTGGCGCATGACATTGGCGCCGTCGGCGGAAAGTGTGTCGGGGATGATGGTCGCGTAGAACTGGTTGGCCTCGTCCTGTCGCGTAGCAAATACCTGTTCGAAGTCGGAGCCGACGCCACTTGGTTCCCCGGCCACGACTCTATCGGTCAGCCGCAGGCGCACGACGAAGGACTGCCCGGCGCCGATCGCGGCGTTGTAATGTCCCGCCGCCTTCGTGCCGCGGTGCTCGGGATTCACCGCGTCAGTCATCAGGTTCACGATGTAGTCGTTGATGCCGTCCTTCGCAAACGGGGCATCATCGATGCCGAACAGACGCCGGCTGTTGGTCTCGTTCTCTGTGAAGAGGAGCTCGGGGGCGCCCTCGAAGTGCAACGTGTAGCGACCGGCTCGCTGGTGATCGAGCGAGACGGCTGAGCGACGGTCATCGATGCGGCGCAGTTCGGGCCGTGGAGTGCCGTATTCCCAGGACCAGACATTGCGAAACCAGATGGTTGGCAACAGATGGAGCGGAGCGTCGACGCTGGCGCGATTGATCGCGGTGATGCGAATCAGGATGTCGTTGGTCGCGGCCTTCGCGTACTCGACGAAGACGTCGAAGTACCGGTTGTCGTCGAACACTCCGGTGTCGGCGAGCTCGTACTCCGGATCCTGTCGGCTGCGACGATGGTTCTCGTCTACGAGCTGCGTGTAAGGAAACGCACGCTGCGGATACTTGTACAGAAACTTCATGTACGAGTGCGTCGGCGTGCTGTCGAGATAAAAGTACGACTCCTTGACGTCCTCGCCATGATTGCCTTCGATGCCAGTCAGGCCGAACAGTCGTTCTTTCAGGATCATGTCCTGCTCGTTCCACAGCGCGAGGGCAAAGCAGATGAACTGATGGCGATCGCTGATCCCGGCGATACCGTCCTCGTTCCATCGATAGGCGCGCGATCGCGCCTGATCGTGGGTGAAGTACTCCCAGGCGTCGCCGTCCGGGCTGAAGTCCTCGCGAACAGTGCCCCATGCGCGCTCGCTCAGGTACGGTCCCCACCGTTTCCAGTTGTGACGACGGGTGCGCGACTCCTCGAGTCGTTCTTCTTCGGCGGTCATTGTTCAATGAGCGACAGGATGTCAGTCCGGCTCCGGCTTGTCAGTAAGCGCCGACAGCATTTTCGGATCTGCTCTCAATTTGTCCCACGCCAGCACGTCTGGTGTCACGTTCGCACCCGCGGCGACCAACTGGGCGATAACGGCGTAATATCTGTCGACCGGCGTCGCGGCCGATCGGCCCCACCCTGTGAGCGCCCACACTAGTGGCGGCGTACCCCAGGTCTTGTCGATGACGTCGACGCGCGCCCCATGATGCAACAGCGTCTTCACAACCTCGACCTGCCCATGAAAAGCGGCCACGTGCAGACCGGTGTGTCCCTCCCCATGACCTCTGAGTTCCACGTCCACTTCCACACCGTACTCCAAAAGGAAGTCGACGACGTGGGCGCGGCCGTACGCACACGCTATTCCAAAGGCCTCGAGCAATTGGATGGCTGCCTTCTTCGGCGCAGTGGCGCGCTCTTCACTGCAGAAGGTCTTCACAACATCGAGCCGGCCCAGACCTGCTGCGGCTGAAAGATCAAGCGGTGCGCCGCGGCTCGCAAGGTATTCGGCCGCCTCGGGCTGGCCGTTTGCCAGACAACTGCGGACCAGGCCGATGTCGCGGCCGGCAGAACCAGGAAGATCCATCCGCGCGCCGTGATCGAGCAGGACATCGATCACGTGCTTCTGCACGCCAGCCTCAAAAGGTGGAGCGCTGGTCGCGACCAGGCCGAGCGGTGTGCAGCGGCTCTCATACACGTCGGCGACCGCATCGACCTCGGCACCGGCTGCGAGCAGGAGTTCGGCTATTTCGCGGGCGTTGCCCGGTGACACCTGGCGATATCCCTCGACGCCGTTTGCCGAGACGTAATGAAGGAGCGTGGCGCCGTGCTCACGCGTGGAGCGTGCGCGAATCAGGCGCGGATGTTCCTGCAGCACGCGCCTCAGAGTGGCCGTATCGCCCGTGACGATAGCTGTGACAGCCTGCTCGTAGGCGGCTATCGTCGAGCGTGCCTGCGACAGCGACTCGAGATGCGTGACGAACTTCGGCCAGCTGAGAAAGCCGTGAGCCCGCGCAATCACGAACTGCGCATCCGTCAGCGCGCACGTCGCCCGGGTTCCGCGCGCGAACGTGCGCGCGGCGAATTGCTCGATACGGTCGGCCTGTGCGTTGATCTCCTGCTCGTGTCGCAGCAGCGATCTGGGTGCGTCCTGGAGAGTGGCGAGCCTATCGATCCATTGCATCGCCCAACTGCGAACAGCTGACGGATCGCCGGACTTGCATGCCCGCGCGAGGTCCTTGGCGAGCTTCTTGTACTGCTCGACATTCGGACGGGTTGGGAGAGGAAGCGCCTCCTGCGGATTCGGGAACATACGAATCTCCTTTCACACGCGCCTGGAGTCCGCTCTGTCAGGCTGAAAGAAGAATCGTGTTGTGAACTGGTGATGGGTGGGCACGGCCCTTTCCGCGGACTGGAGGCGCCCCTCGCGCTCAGGGCAAGCCTAGACGGTCCGCATGCTTTCCGCAAGCACGGGAGGCGTACACTAGCCGAAGTGATCCAACGTCCTCGCGCAGTTCTCCTCGATCTCGACGACACGATCCTTGACGATACGGGCACGGTGTCTTCCTGCTGGCTCGATGCCTGCCACGAGCACGGCGCGAAGATGGGCACTCTCGCTCCTGTCCAGGTGTACGAGGCCATCGAACGGGTGCGCGAATGGTACTGGGCCGATTCCGAGCGGCATCGCGTGGGTCGGCTCGATCTGGCTGCCGCCCGGCGCGACGTTGCGCACATCGCCCTCAAAGACGTCGGGCTCGATGATGCGGCTCTCGCGCAGCAGATTGGCGATACGTATCACGCGCTGCGCGACACCGGCCTGCGACCGATCGAGGATGCGATCGACACGGTCGCGTGGCTCCGGTCCGGTGGTTACCGGCTGGCGCTGTTGACCAATGGCAGCGCCGGCATGCAGCGAAAGAAGATCGATCGATTTGGCCTCGCAGATCTGTTCGATGTCGTCCTCATCGAGGGAGAAGTGGGGTTCGGCAAGCCGGATCCGCGGGTGTACACGCGCGCGCTCGACGCATTGGATGTCGCGCCGCGGGACACGTGGATGGTCGGCGATAATCTCGAGTGGGACGTCGCGCAGCCGCAGCGGCAAGGCATCTACGGCATCTGGGTCGACGCTCGCGGCGCTGGCGTGCCGCCCGGGCATCCGGTGCAGCCAGACAGAATCATTCGCCGTCTCGCAGAGCTCCGATCCATCATATTGACGACGTCGGTAGTTCTCGCGTCCGAACGGTAAGCCATCATGAGCGAGCCAGCCTCCCTGTTCGTTCGGCATGTCCGCGAGCTTGCGCGTCACATGGCATGGGCCGATGCCACCGTCTGGACCTCGGTGCTCACCGCACCAGCAGCGGTGAGCGATGCGAAGATTGCCGATACGTTGCATCACATGCATCTGGTGCAACACATCTTCGTTCAGGCCTGGACGCACGCCACGTTTGCCGTGCGCGAGCGCAACGAGTTTCCGACGCTCGACGACATTGCCATCTTTGGTCTGGATGGGCGTCGCGGCGTCCTCGCGTTCGCCGAGAGCGTCAGCGCAGAGGATCTCGACCGCGAGGTCCGCATGCCGTGGGCGGCGTTCTTCGAACAGCAGTCGAAACAGACGGCTGGTGTCCACACCCTCGGCGAATCGATGCTCCAGGTGTTCCTGCATACCCAGCATCATCGCGGTCAGGTCTGCATGCGATTGCGCGAAATCGACGTGGTGCCGCCAACCATCGATTTCATTCTCTGGCTATGGGCGGGACGGCCGGTGGAAAACGCTGCCGTATAACCGCTCGATCACGACACGATCTCTCTGCATTTCGACTGAATTGACTGGCGGGAGACGCCCTCGCCCGGAGCTGCTGCGCAGCCCTTCCCGCATCAGCTCGACCATTTAAGAGCGCGGCGGAACCACCCGATATCCATTGCGATGGACAGGCTTCAGGTGTGTGCCGGTGTCGCGCTTTCGATGGCGGTTCTGTGCAGCTCTGCGCGACCGGACGTTGTCGCTCGCGAGACGGCGACGGGCTCGCTCACCGGGCGGGTGCACGTCGTGTCGCACCCGGCCAGACGCCTTGCCACTGCCGGCGTCTATCCCGGCCGAATCGTCGGCATTCAGACGGACCGCGAGACCTCCGAGCTCGACAACGTCATTGTGTTCGTCAATGCGACGACGCGCGTGGATTCGGTGCCGCAGCGGGTCTCGATACGACAGACGAACGAAGAGTTCGTTCCGCACGTCGTCGCCGTAACAGCCGGATCGACAGTCGAGTTTCCCAACGACGATCTGATCTTCCACAACGTGTTTTCGTTGTCGCGCGTCGCGACCTTCGACCTGGGACGTTACCCACGCAATGCCTCGAAGGCGCGTACCTTCACCAAACCCGGTGTGGTGAAGGTGTTCTGCCACCTGCATTCCCACATGAGCGCGATCGTGAGGGTGTTCCCCCACCCGTATTTCGCGGTTCCCGATCGCAACGGTCGTTTCACGATTCCGGATGTGCCGGTAGGTCGCGTTGAAATCACCGCATGGCACGAGCGCGCCGGTGAAGTGACGCGCTCCGCCTCGGTCGAAGACGGCAGCGCCGCAGAACTGACCTTCTCGCTCCCATTGACCGATCCGGAATGAGCGGCATCGCCACGGCGCGCTCGCCCCGTCTCGTGGTCAAAGTCCTCTGCTTTGCTTTCGGCGTCATTGCTTGCGTGATCGTCGCGGTGTTCGTGCTCTTCTCCGTGCAGACCAACGCCAGAGTCACACGGAGCGTCGTCGAGAACATGGAGGCCAGCCAGCTTCGCTTCGCTGGTCTGGATGCCCGGCTGCGTCGCGAGCACACGCTGCAGGCGATGGCGCTTGCCGAGAATCCCACCTTGAAGGCGGCGGTCGACACCTACTACTCCGAGCGCGGCAACGAGCATGAGCTCGGTCAGCTGCGCTCGACGATCGAAACCGAGCTGACCAAGCTTCAGCAGATCATGGCCGTTCCAGCTCTATCGGTCACCGACGTGCGGGGCACCGTCCTGGCGAGCGCCGGCCCCCAAAAGGGCGATTGGCCGGCGGGTGCGCGAGTGACGCTCCATGTCGAAGAAGATGGCTCTCCCGTCGAAACCGTCGTGATGCGAAACCATCACGCCTACGCGGCGACGGCCGTGCCGCTGGTCCTCGGGCGTGACGTTGTGGGCGAGTTCTTCCTCGCTTCGCCACTGGACGATGCCTACGCCATGAGCCTGGCGGAAGAAGCGCGAGCCGACATCGCGATTCTTCTGGACGGACGCGTGATCGCCACGTCGACGTCCGCGACGTTACGACACTCGCTCGAGGGTGTCGCTCTTCCTCTCAGCGGCACGCTGATGCTCGGCGGCGACGAGTTCGTCGTGCAGCGCCTGTCGTCTGTCGACTCGGCCAACGTCTACGCGTTGGGCTCAGTCACTGAGGCGGCGAGAGCGGCAGGCTCGGATACCGGCTGGGTGCTGCTGTTCACCGGCGCCGGTGCACTGCTCATCGCCGTCATCGGAAGCTGGTGGCTGGCGCGAACGGTCGCTCGTCCGATCGATCGCTTGTCCAATTCGCTGGCACAGATGGCGAAGGCCCGCGACTTCGACAAGCCGTTGCCGCCGACCGGCGGCAGCCGCGAACTGGATACGCTGACCGCGACCTTCAACGAGCTCAGAACCGCCGTCTCGCTCGCGGAAGCGGAATCGGAGGCCACGTACCTGGGCGTCATCGGGGCGCTCGCAACCGCGCTCGACGCGCGGGACCCGTACACGGCGGGTCACTCGCAGCGCGTTGCTGACTTGTCGGTCTCGATTGGCCGCCAGATGCAACTGTCGGAGGCCGATCTGGAAACGTTGAGACTTGGCGCGCTGCTGCACGACATCGGCAAGATCGGCGTGAGCGACGCGGTTCTCCGGAAGCCGACCAAGCTCACGGCCGACGAGTTCGAGCAGATCAAGCTTCATCCAACGCTTGGCGCGCGCATCCTCAAGCCGCTCAGGTTTCTCGATGCCCAGCTTGCGATCGTTGAGCTTCACCACGAGCGGCCCGACGGCCGCGGCTACCCACACGGTCTCAAGGGAGACGAGATCCCGATGTTTGCGCGCATCGTCCACGTGGCCGATGCGTTCGACGCCATGACGAGCGCACGCGCCTACCGCGGCGCGCTGCCGGTGACCGCGGCTATCAGCGAGCTGTGGCGTCTCATCGGCATCGACTTCGATGCGCAGGTCGTGCAGGCCATGGCGGCGCTACCGGTTGCCTTGACCGAGCCGGGATCGAGTGAGGAACCTGCCACTGAGCGACCCTCGATGGGCGGGCTGGTTCCATTCCCCTCTCGCAGCGTCGCGGCCGGCCAGCACCCGCAACTCGCCTTGAGGAGGGCTGAATGAATCGCCGGCCTCTCGTCCTGGCATGCGTGCTGCTGTTCGCGATCGCGGCGCCCACGCGGGCACAGATCGCTGGCGCCGGTACTCGATCGGTCGCCGTCGATACGGTCGTCGGCGTGCAGGACTACTTTGACGATGCCGGCGCGTGGAAGACGCAGCTCATCATCGATCCCTTTGGGACCGTCGAAGTGGCGCCTCGACTGCAGGTGTCGATTCGACCGCTCTTCTGGCGTGTCATGACGGGTGACTGGGAGGTCTACGTCCCGCAGGCCTCGGTCCGTTACGAGTTCGAGAGGGGCAGCAAGTGGCGCCTCGAAGCCGGCAAGTTCACGTCACCGATTGGTCTCGGCATGACCGAGAACCGCGCCAACGTCAATGACGGCGTGATCTGGTGGCATCGCGGGTACTACAGCTACCTGCCAACGATTGGCGGCGGCGCGGCGCCCCACGCCCTCATTGCGTCGATCTACCCGATTGGTGTCCAGGCGAATACATCTTCTAAGCACTGGGATGCGCGGGTTGCGTTCATCGATCGCGCGCCAGCCGATTTCTTCCATACCGAAAACCCGCCATTTCGTCCTAACGGCGTCGTTGGTGGCGGCATCTCGCCGCGTCAGGGCATGCGGATTGGTGCCGCGACGGCCTGGGGACGATCAGGCGATGCGAACGTGAGCGACCCCTACACCCTGATCAACCTGGAAGGTGAATATGCCTTCGGCTACACGAAGATCAGCGGCGAATTGACGCGTGATCGATTCGACACGCCAACGGGCAGCCGAGACGCGCGCGGGGCGACCTTACAGGTCAGGCAGACGCTGACGCCCAGGTTGTTCGCGCACACCCGCGCGACAGTGATCACGTCGCCCGTCACGGTCGTGGCGACAGGTGACGTGCCCGACCGAACGTCCTGGTACACGGACACCACGGTTGGCTACCTGGTGAACGCCGAGACGACCATCAGGCTCGCTCATTCGGCGATTCGTAAGTGGAACGTGCCTGTCGTCGATCATCAGGTTGGAGTCTCGATCGTGTGGGCCCGGCGCTGGTGGTAGAGTGTCGCCCACTTCTCAGCACTGACGCCACGATCGCTCCCGCCAGCAATGAATGTGGGTCAGGTGTCAGGCAGTGAATCGTGAACGCTCCCGCGTGGCACTAACTGGCTCGCCGCTGCCGTCTCGTTTGCTCCTCCTGACCGCCGTCACGTAGGCGTGTTCCTGTCAACACTGACGCCACTATCGCTCCCACCAGCAATGCCGCGATGATCCCGAGCGACCATTCGATTGGGAATTTGCCACCGAACAGGCCGTTCAACCACGTCATCTTCAAGCCGACGAAGATCAGAATCAGCGCCAGAGCGTACTTGAGCAGATCGAATCGCCGGATCGCGTCGGCGAGGAGGAAGTACATCGCGCGCAGGCCGAGCACCGCGAAGATGTTCGACATATAGACAATCAGCGGCTCGTTCGTGAGGGCAAAGATCGCCGGCACCGAGTCAGCGGCGAAGATGATGTCGCTCATCTCCATGAAGAGCAGTGCGACCAGCAACGGCGTCGCGTGCCACGCGCCCCCGACTTTGACGATGAACTGCGGCCCATGGAGGTCGTGCGTGACGGGTACGATGCGACGAAACACCCGAATCAGCGGGTTCAGCTCGGGTTGGATCTTCTGTTCAGGCGACCAGAGCAGCTTGATGCCGGTCAGCAGCAGAAATACCCCAAAGAGCAGGACCACGACGTGGTACTGCATCAGGACCGCGCCCAGCGCGATGAAGGCCGCCCGAAATATCAGTGCACCGAGCACGCCGTAGAACAGCACGCGATGCTGATAGATCGGCGGCACCCCGAAGTAGCTGAAGATCAGCACGAAGACGAAGACATTGTCGACGGCGAGCGACTTCTCGACCACGTACCCGGTCAGAAACTCCAGCGCCGCCTGTCGCCCTTCGACGGGGCCGACGATCGACGTGGCGTAGAGGTAGAAGACGTAGTTGAACGTCAGCGCAAGTGCGACCCAGACGATTGACCAGGCCAGCGATTCGCGAAACGTCACGACGTGTGGCCGCCGATGAAACACACCGAGGTCGAGCGCCAGCAGCGCCACCACGAATGCGGTGAAGGCGACGTAGACCCACCAGAAGTCGGCAAACGGAAACAACATCCGATCGCCAGACTATGAAGGTCGTCGTGAATAGACAAATAGATAGTTTGGACGCAATACAAAGCTTTTGGCTATGTATTCGTCTGCCGCCCCTATGTGGCTCTCTCCTAGGTGAACGGGGCCAGCTTCTTGAACGTCGCTAATACCCAGCGATACCCGTCCGGGTCAGTGACGACCGACGTACGGTCGCCCCACGGTTGATCCGCGGCATCGGTCACGCCGGCGCCGGCCTTGCGGGCTTCGGCGGCGGCGTGATCCACGTCGCCGACGTAGGTATACAATGCAGCCGCTCCGCCGCTCGCCGTTGTGGGATCACCGCGGCGCACCAGCATGATCACGGACTCGCCGTGACGCATTTCTGCGTATCGAACCTGGCCGTCGGTGTCGGGAAGGACGACACCGCGCGTGAAGGCGAATGCGCGTTCCAGGAATTCCATCGAGGCGTTGACGTTGGCCACGGCCAGGTACGTATTGACGGTTTGCATACCGGGCGCGAGGCCGCTCGAGGCATCTGAGCGCCGGGAAGCGGTTGCCGGAGACGAGGTAACGGCGCTACGCGTGGATCGAGTCCTGGTGGTGCGGCGCCGTATGGATCGCTGAGGAGCCGGTCGTTTTCGTGAGGGCATGTCGAAGTGGAATGGTAGCGAGTAGGCTGCGAATTTGCACGGGATAGGCGCGCGAAAGCGCCACCGACCCGGTTTTTCGCATATCGGCGTATCTCGGATTACATTCCTGGAAAGGCGATGTCATGGCACGAAGCGAAACGGGCGTCGAGCACCTGCTGCGACGGGCCGGCTTCGGCGCAAGCCAGGATGATCTGAAGGCATTCGAGAACACCTCCACCTCCGGTGTTCTGGACTATCTGCTCGACTACGGACGGCAAGCCGACGACGTCGATTCGAAGATCGGCGACCCGGCCTACGCGTCAATCACCGCCGTCGGCGGCTTCTCACCGAACCTCAATATCGAGCACGCGCGGCAGCGATGGCTGTTCCGGATGCTGCACACGAGACGGCCGCTGGAAGAGAAGATGGCGCTCTTCTGGCACAACCACTTCGCCACTGCGTACACGAAGATCGCGAGCATCGCGGGAGGCGCGCAGGCCACGCGCATGATGGCCCTCAAGGCCGGCGAACTGCCTGGCCCGCAGGGTCAGATCGAGTTGTTTCGATCGATGGCGCTCGGCAGCTTTCGCGATCTGTTGATCGCGGTCGCCCAGGATCCAGCGATGTTGTTCTGGCTCGATGGTCGCCTGAACACGCGGCAGCGCCCGCAGGAGAACTTCGGCCGCGAGATCATGGAGCTCTTCACGTTCGGGATCGGCCACTACAACGAGTTCGACGTCTACGCGGCCTCGCGCGTCTTCACCGGGTGGAATCTCCGGCTCGTGAACCGCGGCAACGACGCCAACTCGTATAACGAGTTCGTGTTCAACCCCAACCAGCACGACACGGGGGAGAAGACGTTCTCCTTCCCGATCTATCGAAACGGCAGTGCCACGATTCCGGCGCGTGCCGCCGCCGATGGTATGCAGGACGGGATCGATTTCATCACCGCGCTCGCGACCCATCCGAACACAGGACGGCGGCTGGCGCGCAAGATGTGGGATTTCTTCGTCAGCGAAGTGGTGGAACCAGACGAGGGAACCATCAACGATGCCGCGAGCGCGTATCTGCTGAACGGCACCAGCATCGCCTCGCTCGTCCACTACATGCTGCGGTCACGGCAGTTCCAGAACCCGGGGAACTGGCGCACGCGTTTCAGTTGGCCCGTTGAGTACGTGGTGCGAGCGGTCAAGGAAGTTGGCTGGAGCGGTTTCTCGGTCGATTCGCTTCGGACGCCGTTGACGACGATGGGTCAGACTCTGTTCGAGCCGCCTGATGTCAACGGCTGGGAGCTCGGCACGGGATGGTTCACCACTGGTGGCATGCTGGCGCGAATGAATTTCGCCGCGACGCTCGCGGGCAATCAGCGTCTGAATCTCGTGCGCGCGATCGGCGGTGCTGGATCGTCGCCGGCGTCGGTGCTCGACGTCTTCCTCGATCGGCTGTCGCCGGCGCCGTTTGATTCGAGCGCGCGCAGTGAGTTGCTCGGGTATCTCGAAGCTGGTGGCGCGTGGACCGGCTCGGAGACGCAGCTGCGGACGAAAGCCGCTGGTCTTGCTCGGCTCATCGTTGGCTCAGGTGAGTACCAGATCGTGTAGACGGATCCCGGCTCCGGGTTCCGGCTTCCGGGTTCCGACGGGAGAGCGCGCATGCCAGTGACGCGACGTGATTTCATCCGCGGCGGTGTTGCGGCGTTTACGGTCAGCTTCACGGCGCCGTCGTTCCTGAGCGACATTGCCCGCGCGCAGGGCGCGCGAACGCGCAGCCTCGTAGTGGTGTATCTCGGAGGCGGCAACGATGCGCTGAACACCGTAGTGCCCTATCAGGATCAGTTCTATTACAGTCGGCGGCCAACGATTGCCGTGCCCGCCGGGCAGGTGCTGCAGATCGGAACCGACACGAGTGGTCGAGCGCTCGGCCTGCACCCAAGGCTCACCGGGCTGCAGGGCATCTTCAACGAGGGCCGCCTCGCCATCATTCAGCGCACGGGTTACCAGAATTCGAGCCGGTCGCACTTCCAGGGATTCGACATCTGGGGCACGGCGAATCCGTTGAACACGACATCCACAGGTTGGCTGGCTCGTTATCTCGAAACCGTTCCCCGCGACGCGTTGTCGGGATGGGCGACGACGCGCGAGGTGCCACGGGCGCTGCTCTCGAAGGAGATCAGTGTCCCCGGTATCCCGGACGCGCGAACGTATGTCTTTGCCAGTCCCAATGGTGTTGCCGAGGCGCTGAACGAACGGGCGGCGGCGCAGCGAATCGCATCGCACGTCGCCGTCGATCGGCCGCATCTCGCCTTCGTCAACGGCACCGCGACAGGCGCTTTCGAAACGCTCGATCGGGTTGCCTCGGTTGCCAGTTACGCAGGCACGGTCGTCTATCCGAACAACGGCTTCGCGATCGCGCTGCGCACGGTCGCAGGTTCCATCTCTCGCGGCACGGGAACTCGCGTCTATTGGGTGCAGACGAGCGGCTTCGATACGCATGCCACGCAAGGGGTGCAAGGTGGCGGCGCGTATGGCGGCCTCATGGGAACGTTCGGCGATGGTATCGCCGCGTTCTACAACGATCTTCGCAACCAGGGGTTGCTCTCGGAAACGCTGATCCTGCAATTCTCGGAGTTTGGTCGCCGGATTTCGGAGAACGGAAGCGGCGGCACCGATCATGGCGCGGCGGCCGTGATGATGGCGATCGGCGGTGCGGTGCGCGGCGGCATCTATGGAACGGCGCCGTCGCTCAATCCCGATCTGAGCAATCCGACTCTCGAGAACAACGGCGGCGATGTGCGGTATGAGACCGACTTCCGGTCGGTCTACGCGCGGGTTCTGGACAATTGGCTCGGCGCCGCCTCGATGGCGATCCTCGGCGGCGACTTCCGCGCCGGCGCCCCACCCATTGTGTAGCGGCGGGTCTTTAGACCCGCCGTGACAGGACGGTCGCATCTCCGTCTCTTTTCTCTACGGGTAGATTTGTCGCAGCGCCGATTCGAGCGTCGGATACTGAAAGGCGAACCCGTGCTGTTGCGCGACCGCCGGCAGTACGCGCTGGCCTCCGAGGATCAGCGCATCTGCCATCTCGCCAAGCATCAGGCGCAGCGCGAACGACGGCGCTTTCAACCACGCCGGGCGGCCGAGGACACGGCCCAGCGATCGAGAAAAGTCTTCATTGGTGACCGGCTCTGGAGCGGTCACGTTGAGTGGTCCGGCGATGTCCTGACTGGCGAGTGCCCATTTCACCGTCGCCACCCAGTCGTGCAGGTGGATCCACGACATGAATTGACGTCCGCTTCCTGCGGGTCCGCCGGCGAAGAGCTTGAAGGGCAACGCCATCTGGGGCAGGGCGCCGCCGTGTCGAGCGAGCACGACGCCGCTTCTTAACAGCACGACGCGGGCGGCAGGGGAGAGCTGACTCGCGGCGGCCTCCCAGTCGCGACACACGTGCGCGAGGAAGTCAGACCCGGGCGCTGTCGTTTCGGTGACAGGTTCGTCGCCTCGCGATCCGTAGTAGCCGACAGCGGAGCTGCTGATGAAGATCGGCGGCGGCTGTCCTGAGGCCGCGATGGCTTTCACAAGCGCGCCGGTCGCCTGTATGCGACTGTCACGAATCGCCGCCTTCCGGGCCGTGGTCCAGCGGCCGCCCGCAATCGAGGCGCCGGCAAGGTTGATGACGGCATGGGCGTTGTCGAGTGCCGAGGTCCACAGACCCTCGGCGTACTGGGGTGACCACCGCACCTCGTTGTCCCGGGTCGGCCGGCGGGTTAACACCACGACCATGTGCCGGTCGTCTTGCAGGGCGCCGACCAGCGCCGTGCCCAGGAGTCCTGTTCCGCCCGCCACGATAATTTTCGCCATGAGAGTCCCGCGTTGGTGTCAGGCAGTGAATCGTGAATAGGTTCTTTCGGTG
>Ga0075423_10000230_pt1 | contig 41397 bp, 42 predicted proteins | sample SoiMethybrSBSTD2_FD_80114 | JGI IMG/M metagenome (GOLD analysis project Ga0075423, IMG submission 80114) | Bulk soil microbial communities from a Populus tree surrounding site in Tennessee, USA - Soil MetaG P. TD hybrid SBSTD2 | ecosystem: Environmental > Terrestrial > Soil > Tree plantation... | reverse complement strand
GAGATTGGCGCCGTTGCCGGAGCCGACACTCGTCACAAAGAAACTCACCTGCGGCTTCTGCTCCTGAGCCGAAGCGAACGTCACGGCGAATGCCGGAAGCATTAACGCGAAAAGGAATTTTTTCATGAATCCTCCTCGATCGAAGAACTGTGCGAGCGAAGAGGAAATATATCTGTAGGCTTGGACCTGCGCAAGCGGCCGAAAGTCCTTCAGGCACGGTCAGTGATAACGCATCCGCCGGCGCAGCTCGCGCACGGAGGTTGCGGCGGGTTCGGCATGCCGCACATCATTCTCGAAAATATCTTCCAGCGCGATGCTCGCAAGCAAGTATGCGGTATCTTTGTCTTTACAGACTTCGAGTGCCGCGTCGCTGACCGCCGAAATAAGCTCGCCCAGGGTCGTATCTAACTTTTTCCTGCCGCTCTGTTTCATGGTCTCCTCCTCCGCTTCCGCTCCCGCGCCGAAGCGTGTCGTTCACTGAATGCTCTAGCAGCAATGTCCGTGCCCGGTGTTACCGTCGGCGAAAATAGATGGAGCCTTTTCGCACTAATGGGAACCGAACTTCGGTTTTGTCTCGATAGCGAGAAAGATTGTCGGGAACTATCGGAAAAAACATCGATTAACCAACGCCTTGGATGGCATGTTTCGTGCTCAATCAATCGTCAGGAGGTGGCGAAAATGAAAGAGACGAGAAAGATCCTCGCACCCACCGATCTGTCCGAGTTGTCGCTGGCCGGCATACGTTACGCGCTGGAAGCCGCCCGGGCGAGCGCCGCCGAAGTTATCGTTTATCATTCCATTGGCGCCGACGAGCTGATGCACTGCAGCCGCAGCGAATTACTAAGCGACGTCATCGGTTTGGGCGAGAAGTCGCTCAGCCAGTTTCTGAACGCGCGCTGCGCCGACCTGCTGCCGCACGTCAACGTTCGGACGAAAGTCGAATTGGGCGCCGCCGCAGCGAGCATTGTCGACGAGGCGAAGCGGGAGAACGCCGACCTGATTGTTATGTCCACCCACGGGCGGACCGGATTCTCGCACGTTCTCGTGGGCAGCGTAACGGAGCGCGTCGTGCGACACGCGCCATGTCCCGTGCTGTCAATCCACCCGGCCAAAGAGACTGCCGCCGAAGCCGCGGCGTAGGAGGATCGCCTCCGCCTAACTGATCTGGAAGCGCAGAATGCGTTCGTTGACGCCGCCGATGTCTTTAATCACCAGCTCAACGTGCTGGGGACCGCCCGGAGGCTGCGGAAAAACAACGACCGCGTCGCGATGATGGCCGCTTCCCTTCGCCTCGACGTTTACCGGCCTATATGTTTTACCACCGGCATCGCGGAGAAGAGCCAGGTTTTGAAGATCATAGCCATCGAGATTGACGCTATGCGTATCGAGTTGGACTTCAAAGCGAAGCTCGTTCGGCGGCTGGGGCGTATGGTACGTCGCCTTCACGGTGACCCCGCCGCCGGAATGGCTGGCTGTCGCCACGGACGACGCAGCGCCAAAGGCGGCGGCCGAGAAACATAGCGCGATCGCGAGCGTCGCGGCCGCCGCTTTCACTTGATTCATAGATCTCCTTCGATTTTATTAATGTTCGACTCACCCGCCCGATAAGTCTACCTGCGGGCTGCTCGGCTCGATCGTCGGACAGGGGCAGGCTGGTGTTTGCTCGTGGTACACTCGGGTCTCGATCCTTACGGGTGTCCGCATCGCATTCGAAACGATGCAGTGCTTCTTCGCCTTTTCGAGCAAACGCCCCGCGCGGTCGATGTCGTTAACCGACCGGACGGTCAAAGCGGGTTTTAAGACGATTTCCGTCAGCTCATAGCCGGATGCGGTCTTTTCGAGCTTGCCCTCGGCATCGACCGTCAAGCTTTTGAACTCCAGCCGGGAGGATTCCGCGACGGCTGCAAACGTCGTCATGTAGCACGATGCTGCGGCGCTCACGCACAGGTGTTCGGGAGTCCACGTGTCCCCGCGACCTCGGAACTCTGGCGGCGCGGAGACAGCTATAGTAGGCAAACCCGGCGCTTGAAGCATGCCCTCTCGCCCACCCACCCAGCTTACCCGTGCGGTAAAGTGAAATCTCTTCCCTCCGTCGGTCATGGTTCACCCCCTGAATTGGAATCTGCGCATATCGCGTGCCATCCGGGGATCAACTAAAAGCGCGGTGTTTCACGATTCATTACACGGTTTTTCGCATAATTGAGAATTTCGTGCGGCCGCCAGTCGCGAAACTAAAAAACCGCCGGTGATGCGCGGAGAAAACCGCAGCGAATTCGACTCTGCTTCAGGGCACTATTCTTGCTCGGTTAGAATTGTATGGCGCTCAAAAAAATTCTCGCACCGACGGACCTGTCGCTGGCCTCGCTTGAAGGCTTAAAATGCGCTCTCGAGAGAGCGGCATCGGCGGGCGCCGAAGTGATCGTCTATCATGTCATCGGCAGCTACGAAGTCGCGCCTTATTATGCGCTGGAGGAAAGCTACGTGCAGGATGAGTTCCCTTCCTTCACAGAGCTGATCGATGAGCGCCGCAAACAGGTAGTCGCCTTTCTTCAGCGTTATCTGGCGAGCTTAGCGGCAGGCGTGACGGTTCGCATCGAAGTCGCTGTAGGAGTGCCTTACCAGCAGATCATCGACAGGGCCGCGAAGGAACATGTCGATATGATCATCCTGTCGACCCATGGGCGAACGGGGCTTCTTCATGTCGTCATAGGCAGCGTCGCCGAAAAGATCGTGCGTCTCGCCTCGTGCCCGGTTTTAACCGTCCGGCCGGAAAGAAGGGCCGATCAGCGCGCCGCGGCATAAGCAGAAGTTATCCCACCGATACGCCGAGCAGCCAACCGACGGTGTAGGTTATCGTCGATGCCAAGAGCCCGATTGCGAGCATTCTGAAGCCGCTGGCGAAAGGCCCGCGCGCCGTAAATATCGAGAGCACTGCCCCGACGGCGAAGAGCGCGACGCAGCTCAACACACCGCTGGCGACTAGCGCCGTTTTTCCGGAAGTAAAGAAATACGGCAACACGGGAACGATCGCCCCGGCGACAAACGCGAGGAACGAGCTGAATGCAGCTCCCCAGGGTGCCCCGAGCTCGGACGGGTCGAGGCCCAGCTCTTCGCGCGCCAGCGTGTCGATCGCCGTCGCGGGATTCTGCACGATGCGATGCGCCAAGGCGGCGGCCTCGCCTTTCGGAATGCCCTTCGCCTGGTAGAGGAGCGAAAGCTCTTCCTCCTCCTCCTTGGGATCGGCTTCGAGCTCTTCTTTTTCCAGCGCGATCTGTTTTTCAAACAGCTCTTTTTGCGCCGCCATCGACACGTATTCCCCCGCGCCCATCGAAAAGGCTCCGGCGAGAAGCCCCGCGACGCCCGCAAGCAGAATATAGGCGGGGCTCGCCACCGCGCCGGCGAAGCCCATCACCAGACTGAAGTTGGAGACGAGACCGTCGTTGATACCGAACACCGCCGCGCGCAGCGTACCGCTGCGGCCGGTGCGATGCCACACTTCCCGGTGCATGATCGCCTGGACGCCGGTTCCGCGCTGAAGATTTTCCAGCGTCTGGCGGTGGGCCTTCTCTTCCTCCGGGAGCCCGACCGCCTCGGGCTGCCCGGCATAGCGGTTCTCGTCCCGGCTCTCGATGTCGCTGACGATCGGAAGCACGCGCTCGGTGCCGAAAAGCCGCGCCAGAAGGCTGATCATTTTGATGCGAGCGCTGGTGCTGTATACGGGCAGCGGCACGCCCGCCGATTTGAGAAACCCAGCCCAGCGCGCCGCGTGCCGCTCTTCGGCGCGCGCGAGCTGCTCGAAGATCGCGGCGCGCTTCTCGTCCTTCTCCACCGCCGCGAGCGCGCGATAAAGCGCAATGCCGTCCTGCTCGGCCAGGTAGTTGTTCGCGTAGCGATCGAGATTGCTGCTCATCGACACTTTTTCAGGCATATAGCACTCTGCGCTACCGAAACTTTTAACCGTCCCTTCAAACTTTGTTCACGATTGTGGCACATATTGGGCCGGGACTGTAGGGGATTCCCTCAAAAATGTCGGGCTTTCCCCACACGGGTCACAATACCGCGTATTAGAAGTCGGCAAAAAAACACTGATATATGAACACTTTTATTTTCTTTTCGGCTTCTGCGCATATCGGCATGTATCTTGCGCACTTTTTGCGTTGAAAGGAGGAGCAGTGAACACACTTATCGTTAAACGTTGCGAAGAAAATCTCCGCCGGCGCAGGCACGAGATCCTTCCCGTTTTGAAACACCTCTCGTCGGAGAGCCGCGGCGCGGTCGGCCGCGATTCGTCTCGCTGCGACGATCCGCAGTCTGGCGGCGCGGCTTTCATGACGGCGCGTCTGGCCGCGGTTTACGAGCGCGAACTGAACGATATCGATACGGCGCTCAACCGCATACGAACGGGGACCTTCGGCCATTGTCGCGCCTGCCATCAAGCGATCGAATCGTCCCGATTGGAGCGCTTCCCGCGAGCCGAGTTTTGCTCGCGCTGCAAAGATAACGTCTGAAAGATTCGCGTCGGTCGTCCGCTCCTGGAATTCTTTCAAAAAACCGATTCAGCGCAGCCGCCAATACAAGTTGCGGGGCACGGAGAACCGGACTAATTTAACGGTGTGCCGCGACACTTCTCCTCGCTCCCCGATGCGGGCGTCATCCGGCGATTGGCTGCGCAAAGCCCCGCTCCCGATCTGGCCCGCGCCAATGTGTCCCGGCTTCTCGACAGCGCCGGGCCGGAGTCCTTTGCCCGGCTGTCTCGGGAAGAGCTGCCGCTGTTGCTCCGTCTCCTCGGCGCCAGCAGTTTTTTGAGCGACGTCCTCATTCGTCAGGGCAAGCGCTGGCCGGAAACTTTTCGCCGTCAAATTAACACGCCGTCGAAGAGCGCCGTCGAGCACACCGCCGAGATTCGCCGCGAGTTGAGCGAATCGAGCTCGCCGGCGGACGTCATGAGCGCCCTGCGGCGTCACAAGCAGCTCGAGTACCTGCGCATCGGCGCCCTCGATCTGCGGACCGAACAGCCGGTCGAGGACACCATGCGCGAGCTTTCCGCGCTCGCCGAAGCGTCGCTCGAGATCGCCTATCGCTTTTCGCGCGCGGCGACCGAGTGCGATTTCGGCGCGCTCATCGCGCCGGCGGCAGGGGAGCCTCTGCGCTTCGTCATTCTCGGCATGGGAAAGCTGGGCGGCGGCGAGCTCAACTTCAGCTCGGATATCGATCTGATTTATTTGTACGATGAAGACGAGGGCGAGAGCGCCGGCGGCGCCAAGGGAAAATGCGCCCCGCGCGAATTCTTCTCGCGCGTGGCCGAGACAATCACGCGCACGATGGCGGAGATCACCGACGAGGGATTCGTTTTCCGCACCGATTTGAGACTCCGTCCCTTCGGCACGCAGGGTCCGATCGTGCAATCGCTCGCCTCGGCGCTCGTCTATTACGAAGGCTGGGGGCAGACCTGGGAGCGCTCGGCGCTCATCAAGGCGCGGCCGGTGGCCGGCGACACGGCGCTGGGCGAGCGTTTCCTCCGCGAGATCGAGCCGTTCGTTTATCGGCGTTATCTCGATTTCAGCACGGTGGAGGAATTGCGCGAGATGAAGGCACGCATCGAGCGCGAGCTCCTCGGACCGCTGAATCAAGAGCGCAACGTCAAGCTCGGACCGGGAGGCATCCGCGAGGTCGAGTTCTTCGCGCAGGCGCTGCAGCTCTTGAACGGCGGCAACGATACGGCCGTGCGCGATGCCAACAGCTTGTGCGCGCTTGCGCGGCTCGCCGAGCGCGGCTTTATTCCCGAAAGCGAGGCGCTGAGCTTGAGCGCCGCCTACCGTTTTCTCCGGCAGGTGGAGCATAAAATTCAAATGGTCCAGGAGGCGCACAGCCACACGATACCGGAGGGAGACGACGAGCAGACGGCGCTCGCGCGCCGCCTCGGCTATGCGAAAAAACGCGGGAGAAGCGAGCGCGCGCTTTTCTGGAGCGACTTTCACAAGCAAACGACCGCCGTGCGCGCCGCTTTCGACCGGCTGTTTCACGGCGCAGAAAAAGAGATCCGCGCCGACGGAATCTCGCGCTGGGAAGATATCTGGAGCCTCCTGGACGACGAGCGCGCGACCGTCGCAGAGCTCGACGCGCTGGGGCTGTCGGATCCTCAGCGTGCCTACCGTGATCTGCTCATGATTCGCGACGGCGACGAGCCGCCGGACCCGCGGCGCTTAAGAATCATGCGTCTCCTCGGTCCCGCCGTGATGGAAGCCGCGCTCCAATCGCCGGCGCCCGAGCGCGCGCTGTTCAATCTGGCGGAACTGAGCCGCAGGCTCGGCGGCCGCACGGGCTTCCTGTCGCTCCTGGCCGAGAATCCCAAGACGATGCAGCTGCTGGTCGCTCTCTTCGCCGGCAGCCAATATCTAACCGATCTCTTCCTCGAGCGCCGCGAGATCATCGACAGCCTGCTTCGGGCGGATCTCGTGACTCCGCGGAAGAACGCCGACGAGATACGGCGCGGCATTGAAGCCGCTGTCGACGCCGCAGAGGGCGACCTCGAAGCGCGATTGAACGCCGTCCGCAGAGCGAAGAGCGAAGAACTGCTCCGCATCGGCGTGCACGATCTCGGCAACGAGCTCGGCCTCGAAGAGCTGTTCGCCGAGCTGACGCATCTCGCCGACGCCTGCCTCGACGCGGCGCTCGCGCTCGCGCTCGACGATATCGCGCAAACCTATGGGAAGGTCGCGAACGGCCGCTTCGCGGTGCTCGGCATGGGCAAGCTCGGCGGGGGCGAGATCGACTACGCCTCCGATCTCGATCTGATCTTCGTCTACGACGCGCCGGAAGAGGCGCGGAGCGTCGGCGGCCATTCCGGCGCGCTCGACGCGCACGAATATTATGTCCGGCTCGGACAAAAGCTCATCACGTTTTTGACCGCCCCGATGGAGGAAGGCCTGCTCTACCGCATCGACATGCGGCTTCGCCCCTCGGGCCGCGCCGGCCCGATCGTTTCCTCGCTGGCGGCGTTCCGCCACTACCACGAGACGAGCTCGGAGCTGTGGGAGCGTCAGGCGCTGATCAAGCTCCGGGCTTGCGCGGGCGATCGGTCGCTCGGCCGCGACGCCGAACAGGTGGCACGCGCCTTCGGGTACGGAAAGGATCTCACGCCTGAAGAGGTCGCAATGATCGACCATCTTCGCATGCGCATGGAAAACGAATTGGCGAAGGAGAATGCCGAGCGCTTCAACCTGAAGAAAGGCATGGGCGGGCTCGTCGACATCGAGTTTCTCACCCAGAGACTCCAGCTCGAGCACGGGCGCGGCCGCGCCGCGCTGCAAACCCAATCGACGCTCGCGGCGCTGAAAGCGCTGTTCGAGGAAAAGATCCTCGCCGCCGAAGAATACCGGCTGCTCGCCGAGGGATATCTTTTCCTACGCCGCCTCGATCATCGTCTGCGGCTGGAGCGCAACGAGTCGCTCGATATTTTCGAGCGCGATCCCGCCAAGCTGCAACAGACGGCGCTCGGCCTAGGCTATAAAGGCAAAAAGGATTTCCGCGCCGGCAGGCGCCTGTTGGAAGACTACGAGAAGCTACGGAAAAGAATCCGGCGCTGTTACGACCGGCGGTTCAAGATGACACGATAGCTCGGTAACGTCATAGCCGCTCGGCGGCGGCGACAAGCTCGACATCGCTGCAAAAGCGCCGGAGCGCGGACTTCAGGCGCTGGCGCTGCACGCTCGCGGGCACGCCCAAATTCTGCATCGTCTGCGCGATCTTCGGTCCGCCCAACCGAAGCAGCTTGCCGTAAATCGCGTCGATCTCCGAGGTCTCGATCTCGACCGCGATCTTGAACGCCTCGTCGATCGTCAGCGTGGGCGTCCCTTTGGTCAGATAGCCGGCGAGCCTTATTCGCAGCCGCTCGGCGGCTTCCTCGGTGACCGCCGGATCGAGCTTCTCGTCGTCGTAATTCTCGATCAGCGCTCTGCACGCCAGCAGGATCGCAGCGTGCTGCTCCTCCTCGCCCGCCATCCCCCACCAGAACTCCCGCAACTGGTCGTGCGGGAAAAAAAGATGCGAGAAGCGGTAGTAGATCTTCGAGACGAGCCGCTCGACCTCGGCGAAGCGCTCCAGCGGATCGAAATCCATTCTCACGCTTCCTTCAGCCGCTCGCGCAGGAATTCGAGGATCTCGACGTGCTTGTCGGAATCGCGGATCATCGAGCGGAAGAGCAGGCCGAACAGATCGCGGTAATAGCCCTTGCTCTCCTTCACCAGCGCGCGATATTCGTTGATCCCCTCTTTCTCCACCGTGATGAAGGCCTCCGTCAGCGCCAGCAATCGGGTCTTGTCGGCCTTGAGATCGTACAAACCGCTGATCGCTTCGGCCGGCCGGGTCCAGTTGAGATCGCCGCGCAGCGTCGCCGTCATCGCGCGCGTGATCGCGTGATGCTTTTCCTCGTCGGAGACGATCATGTCGAGCAGGAACTTGACCATGCGGCTTTCGCTCCGCGTAGCGAGCTCCTTATAACGCTCGAGGAACATGCGCTCCTGGCTTTCGTGCGCCTCGAACTCGTTGGCAAGCCTTTCGACCTCCGAGATCTCGGGCCCCTCCGTGCCCGCAGCGCGGTCGCCCAGCATGGCGTAAATTTCAGGAATTGTTTCCATGGCACTCTCCTTTCGCCGGCGGCCGTCGGGTCGCCGGCCTGCTAACGAGCTTCCTTTTCAAAGTCTTTCAGCAAGGCGCATGCCATCAAAAAAGCCTGGGAATGAAAGGGGAAAGCGCTCGCCCGAGCCGGTTTGTTCCCAAAAAATAAGAATCGGCCGGGGCCGTTTTTCCAAATATTAAGAAAAGCCGGCGGCCTAAGATCAAGTAACCTTGCGTTATCTCGACGAAATTCGCTGGCATGGATTCTGCGAAAGAACATCGGCGCAAACGAATATCTCGTTTGTTCGTGTTCAAAAATTGGATCCGAAAGAAAGGGAAAGGCGGCGATGCAGAAGATCAGCACCTTCGACGACTGGAGCGATCTCTTCAAGAAGTGGCAGAAAGACATCGGCTTCGACAGCTCTCTGGTAAAAGATTACAAGTTCGACGCGCTCTACGACCAGGGCACGCACGCGGAGATCGAGTTCGGCGAGTTCGCCGGCAGGAAAAAATGGGACAACGTGCTCCAGATCCCGACTCAGGACATGCGCGATGCCCTGCTCCACCTGATCGTCTATCAGGGCGACACCGAGTTCGCCTCCTCTGAACAGCAGCGCAACCTCATCAGCAACGCGCCGTCCAATCACGACCTTCAGTGTCTGCTCCGCGTCATGCGCGAGGAGATGCGCCACGGCTGGCAGATGAGCCACATCCTCGTCGAGCAATTCGGCGCCGACGGCAGGCTCGAGGCGCTGAAGCTTCTCGAGCGTCGCGCCTACGAGGGCAGCCGGCTGCTCGGCGCCTTCAATCAGCCGGTCGACAACTGGCTCGATTTCTTCACCTACACCTGCTTCATCGACCGCGACGGCAAATTTCAGCTCACGATGCTCCACCACTCTTCTTTCGCGCCGCTCTCCCGCAGCATGGGACCGATGCTGAAGGAAGAAGGGTTCCATCTCTTCACTGGCCAGAGCGGGCTTCAGCGCGTCGCCCGGGCCGGCGTCGTCCCGATCGACATTATCCAGAAGTATCTCAACAAGTGGCTCTCGACCGGCTACGATCTCTTCGGCAAGGACCGCTCGACCGCCGCCGCGCGCTTCTATCGCTGGGGCTTCAAGGGAAGATTCGACGAGGTCACCGCCAAGGCGCCGCCCGCCGACCTGGACCGCGTCAACGAAGAGGCCCGGGCGCACTACTACAACGAGGACTGCGAGATCATCAAAGGCTTGAACCAGCTGATCCCCGGCGACGGGCCCAAGCTCCGTGCGCCGAGCGTCAAGTTCAATCGCAAGATCGGCGATTACGCCGATCTGACGTTCAGCGTCACGGGCGAGCCGCTCGCCGCTGCGGAGTATCAAGCGCACCTGAAAGAAGTTCTGCCGGGTCCGGCGGACGTCGAAAAGCTTCAGGCGATTTTCCGCGCCGGCAACTGGCTCGGCGGCGGCAACGCGTAGGACAAAAGATTTAGAGGAGGAAGGACATGGCCTTGACGAAAAATTTTAAGCTGATCGCGGCGCTCGCGATCGGAGCCGCCGTGCTGGGCGGCTGGTGGATCTCCGCGGCGTCGAAAGAGAAGACGCAGCCGGTCAAGGAATTCTATCTCGATGTGAGCGAGTTCGAGCACGAGCTTCACCCCGGCGGGCCCAAGATCATGGTCTGGGGCTTCAACCATCAGATCCCCGGTCCGACGCTGCGCGTCACAGAAGGCGACCGCGTGCGCGTGCACCTGGTCAATCATCACACCTCCAACCATACGCTTCATTTCCACGGTCTCAACGTGCCGAACGAGATGGACGGCGTCGCCTACGGCGCGATGCACCATCTCGAAGTGGAGCCCGGCCAGACGCACGTCTACGAGTTCACCGCCGACCCTCCCGGCACGCACATGTATCATTGCCACGTGAACTCACCGCAACACATAGACATGGGCATGTCGGGCGTGATGATCGTCGAGCCCAAGGACAAGCGCAACGAGCCGAAGGTGGACAAAGAGCAGGTCTTAATGCTCGACGACTGGTACGTGAACGATAAGGGAAACCAGGAGCCGATGGCGCATCCGGCGATGATCCACGACGCGAACTACTTCACCGTCAACGGAAAATCGTTTCCCGCGACCGAGCCGATGAAGCTCAAAGAAGGCGAAAGAGTGCGCGTGCGCATGGTCAACGTGGGCTACCAGGCGCATTCGATGCACCTCCACGGCCACGGCTTCGTCGTCACGCACAAGGACGGACGGCCGATCAAGGACCCGCAGGAGCAGGATACGGTCTTGATCGGTCCCGGCGAGCGCTACGATCTCGTTTTCACGGCGAACCGGCCCGGGATGTGGCTCTTTCATTGCCACGTCGTGCCGCATGTTACCAACGACGGCGCCTATCCCGGCGGCTTACTCATCCCGGTTGTGACCGAGCCGAAAAACGCGCCGAAGGAGCTTGAGCACCACGCTTCCGTTGCCGGCATTCCCGCTGCCGCGGAAGCGGCGCCGCACGCGCATTGAATAGCTGCAAGCGCTGCCGGACAAAAAAGGGGCCGGCATGACGCCGGCTTATTTCGCAAAGCGTTGTGGGGAGAGCGATGTCTATTTCGGTACCTAGGTACCGCTTAGGGCTTGCTTGACGCTCTGGAGGATCGTCTCGGGGACGTACGGCTTGGCGATAAAGTCTTTCACGCCGCCTGCGACCAATTCGGTTTTGACTTTGGGATCGAGATAGCCGCTCGCGAGGATGGTCTTCACTTCCGGATTGATCTCCTTCAGCATCAAGTAGACGGTCCAGCCGCCAAATTTCGGCAGCGCCATGTCCGATAACACGAGGTCGATTTCCTTGTCCTGCCGCCGGTAAATGTCCCGCGCCTCGAGGCCGTCCTTGGCGCCCACGACCCTATAACCGGCGTCGTTAAGGATACGCGTTAGCAACTTGAGCTGCGGCACCTCGTCTTCGACGACGAGAATCGTTTTCGTTTCCACGCCACCTCCAAAGTCAGTTCAATGATCTTCGCCGCCGAACGCTTTGACGGCGCACTCGTTGCACAACTGCTCGCTCCTCGGCGCTACGTCTAATGCGATATAATCGTCTGCAGGCCAATGGGTGCAGCTCGGATTGAAATGCCAGGTATTGGCGTCCTGGTACTTTCTATAGATGGTCTCCAGGTCGTCGTTTAGCTCGACGAGGATGTGCACCGTGCTTGATTGAGGCGCCCGCTGCACGACCGGCCGCGCACTGCAAAACGGGCAGGGATAGACCGCTTGCAGTGCTTCGATTCTGTCGAACGTATTGTGGCGGACCGTGAACTTCCTGCGGCAGTCATAGCAGCGGAAGACCACGGTCCAGGTCTTACCCCAGGGCATTCCGTCCCAAACCTTAGCACTGCGGAAACTTTAATGTATATCGGGTTGTTACCCGGCTAGGACTAGGGGTTTTTCCTGAGCGGCCCCTAGAGGGCCTATGCCGCAGATTTCGAGCTATTCGCGCGATCGGCGCGCAGGTCGAACACGCGGTGCAATCTGCTCTGTTGATTTCGCGCGGCGATCGCCGGCCGAGTGCCACAGTGCGGGCACACCGCGACGAGCGGCAGGCTCGTAACCTGATCCAGAGGCATGTGGCTCAGGGTAAATTTCCCCGAGCATTGATAGCAGCGGAGGACCATGGTCCAGGTCTGTTCCATGCCATCAGTGTAAGATAAATCGCGATAAATGCATCTAGGGTCTTTTCTGTCATCGGGTAAACTTTCGACTTGAGGTTTATGCGGTCATCCGCTTCATTTTTCGTTTCGCCGGTATCGTCACGGTGAACGTCGAGCCGCGCCCCGGCTTGCTTGCGACTTCGACCCTCCCGCGCAGGCGTTCGGTCAGGTTCTTGACTATGTAAAGCCCTATGCCGGCGCCGCCGTGAAGCCTCGTTTCCGAGCTGTCGCACTGGGAAAACATTTCGAACAGATGAGGAATGTTTTCCGCGGCGATTCCCGTCCCGGTATCGGCGACGATGAGACTCAGCTCCTCTCTTGGATGATCGTAAGAGGCGGAGACGACGATCTCTCCCTCCTCGGTAAACTTGATCGCGTTGTCGATCAGATTCTGAAGGATGTGCTTGAGCTTGTCGCCGTCCGTCTCGACCATGGGCAACGGCGCAATGTTCCATTTGAGAACCACGCCGTCCTTCTCGCGCGCCGCAAAAGTCTCTCGAAACTCGTCGATCAAACCCTTCAGATCGACCTCCTGCAATAAGACCAGGGTCGCTCCCGCCGCAATCTGCGTCACCTCCAGAATTCGGTCGATCATGACGAGCTGGTGATTCGCGTTGAGCAATACTTTGTCGAGAATCTCCGCCTGCTTTGGATTGATCTCACCGTAGGTCTTCAGTTTCAGCAGGCTGGAATAGCCCATCACGACATTGAGCGGCGTCCGCAGCTCGTGCGACATGACGCCCAAGAACTGATTTTTCGCCTTGTTCATCAGCGTCAGTTCTTCGGTATGACGTTTGATTTTGGCATAAAGCTGAGAATGATGAATCGCAACGGCGGCTTGTCCGGACAGGCTGTTGAGGAAATCGAACTCTTCTTCGTTGAATTCGTGCTCGTGCTTCGTATAGACCGCAAGAATGCCGAGCACTTCTTCGTTCGCGACCAGAGGAAACTTGGCCGCGGAGATCAAGCCGTGCTTCAAGTAAAAGTTCGACCGCCGGGTCCTGGCATCGTGGCGCATGTTGCTGAGCATCTGCGGAAAGCGCGAATCGATGACGGATCTGGCGAAGGGCATGAGCGCCTTCAGACCGTTGTTGCTCCACTCCTCCTTATCGAGGTTGCGGCACGCCAGCGGCTCCAGCTCGCCAGTGCCCGCGTTGAGGAGCCGGACGGTCGCCGCCGTGGGATAAGGGAAAAACCTTTCGATTTTCTCCAGCAGCACGTCCAGGATCGTCGGCAGGTCCAGGCTGGAGACGACGGCCATCTCGATGCTCCGCAGCGCCTGCAGGCGCATCAGGGTTCGGTGCATCTCCTCTTCGGTTCGTTTGCGCTCCGCCGTCTCGGCGAGGAGTTTTCTGTTGGCGTCCTCGAACATGGCGCTGCGCTCGTACAGCTCGATCGTTCGAGTGAGGACGCGCCTTTCGAGCTCGTCGTTGAGCCGTCGGACTTCGCTTTCCGACCGATGGTGTTCCGCGACCGCGGCCGCGAGCGCCATCACCATGACGCCGATGATGGCGATCACCACCTGCAGCGTTAGGAGGGATTCGTTCGGACTTTGAAGGACGAGCGGGGCGTGGCCGTTGAGCGTGGCGGCCATTGCGACGATCGACGCCGCCAAATAAGCCGTAACGGTTTCGCGCTGTCCGAAGCGAAAAGCGATCCAGATGAGCAGCGGAACCGACAACAGGATGGCGGGACGGGAGCTCGCCGTGGCGCCGACGCCGCGGAAGACGAGGGCGCTCTCGGCAGCGAAAAATAGGAGCAGGAGCAGCGCTTCGGCAAGGCGCTCGCGACGCCAATGCGGCCGCGGCCCCATCAGCCACAAAATCAGAACCGGCGCGAAGATGAGATTGCCGCCCATGTCGCCGAGCCACCAGGTGACCCAGATCGCGCTATAATTCGTCCAGTCGGCGTACCCCCCGGCGCAGAGGCTCGTGACGCCGATAGTGGCGCTAACGAGTGTGGCGCCGAGTCCAGCCACCAGAGCGTATCTAAAAATGCTCTGCGGCCGGTCGAACGCTTTGCATCCGGAGGCGTACCTGACGACGAGAAATGCTCCGGCGAGGGCTTCAAGCGTGTTGCCGCCGGCGATTATAAGCGACGTTGCGGCCGAACCGTTGGTGGTGATGTTGGCGATGAACGCGGCGGTGAAAACGGCAGGCCACACTCGATAGCCGAAAACCAGCAATGCGGCTAACGCAATCCCTGTCGGCGGCCACATCGCCGCCGCGCTGGGGTGCACAATTGCCAACGCGAGGCCGAACTTAGCGGCGAGAAAATAGAACGAAGCCAGGGTGGCGTTTTTAAGCAAGAGATTTAAAAGCGAGTCGCGTCCGATTGAAGTCATGCCGCCCCCGTTGCCGTCTTTTGCTGCATGCTTTTGAATTTTCCGGATTTTCAGGCAGTGTTCTGGCAGCAAGTGACATGCCAGCAAACTAATAGATAAATCCCTAGAAATTCGAGGTTTTTCGCAAAAAATGCACGAAAAAGTGCATTTTGGGGCATTTTAGAAAAATTCCGAGTGACAAAAACTTTAATGGAGTGAAATTATCGTCAATTATGCGAGAGCAATTAGCACCGCTATTTCGCGGGCCTGAATGAAAAAGCAGACGGATCTTTCCCGCTGCTATTGAGTTCCCGAAGCGCTAACTAGGTCCGTCCAGCCCACTCAAAAGCCAGCGCGCCGTCACCGCTGCGGCGGTGCCTCCAAGTATCTGGGCGCCGATGAAAAGCGGCACGCTCTCCGGTGAGATGCCGGCGAACGTGTCGGTCAGCGCCCGCGCCACGGTGACGGCGGGATTGGCGAACGACGTCGAAGAGGTAAACCAGTAGGCGCTCGTGATGAAGGCGGCGACGGCCGCCGGGATCGCCTCGTGCCGGAAGCGCGAAAGCAGGAGAATGACGAGCAGCAGACCGAAGGTCGCGATGAACTCGCCCAGCGCCTCGCCCGCCGTCGGCCGCAGGTGCTTCGAGAGTTGCAGCAGCGGCAAGTCGAACATTGCATGGGCCGCGGCCACTCCGGCGACCGCTCCCGCAAGCTGTGCGGCGACAAAAAGCACGCATCGCTGCACCGGGCACACGCCGCTCCATGCGCCCACCGCCGATACGATGGGATTGAAATGAGCGCCGGAGATCGGTCCGAACATCTCGATCAACGCGTAAAGGCCCGCCCCGGTCGCCAGCGAGTTGGCGAGCAGCGCCACAGCCTGATTACCCGCGGACAGCCGCTCGCCCATGATGCCCGAGCCCACGACGATCGCAAGCAGCAGCGCCGTCCCGATCGCCTCCGCCGCCGCGCCCTTCATCGGTCGTCGGTGATCGTCGCTAATTTTTCATCGGGCAGCGCGCAAAGCAGCTGCACGCGCCGCCGGATCGCTTGGGCGGCCGCTTTAAACGCCCGCAGCTTTTCTTCTTCGCTTCCGCTGAGGGCCGCAGGATCGGGGATATTCCAATGAATGACCTTCGGCGATCCCGGAAAAACCGGACAGCTTTGCCTGGCGCTGTCGCAGACGGTGACGACGAGGTCGAGCTTCTTGTCCCTGAACTCGTCCCACGACTTGCTGCGGGAGTCTTTCGCATCGAGATGGAAATCGCCCTTCAAGACCCGCAGCGTGAGCGGATTTACCGTGCCGGTCGGCTGCGCCCCGGCGCTGTGCGCCTCGAAGCGATTCTTTCCGAGCTCCCGGAGAAAGTATTCTGCGAAGATGCTCCGCGCCGAGTTGCCGGTGCACAGAAACAAGACTTTCTTGGGCTTACCGGCGCGCATCATATTCGCATCACCGAATATAATAGCGCGTCATATATGTCAAGACAGATTTATTCGAACGTGCTACACTCGGGCCGATGAAAAAGAAACCGGCCAGATACGACCTGGAGCTTCTTTTTCGGGCGTTGGCCGACCGCACGAGGCTGAGGCTCGTCAACTTGATGGGCGACAGCGAAGTCTGCGTCTGTTTTTTGGTCGAGGCGCTGAAGATCAGCCAGCCGAAAATATCACGGCACTTGGCCTATCTGCGCCGCGCCGGCATCGTAGCTGTGCGGCGTGACGGGAAATGGATGCACTACCGGCTGGTCGCGCCGCAAGACCAGTCTTCGGCTCGCCTATTCGAGCAGGTGCGCGCGGCGCTCTCGGCAAGCGATGACATGCAGCGCGACCGCGAACGCCTGAAGGGGCTCTGCTGCTCTCCAAAAATTCCGGCCGCGCTCAAGCGCGCGCCGAAGCCGGTTGTCGCTGCAAGACCGTGAAAAGAACGGTGAGCTTAATTTCCGTGTCTGTCCCGCAGGTCCCGATCAAATCGCTCCGGAGTAGCCGGAGGGCTTCACGACGCTGAAGTCGACGATAGTGCCAGCGCACGTCGATGCTCCGCGGCCGGTCCCAGGGCGCCGTCTTACAATTCGGACAAGGATAGCTTCTTACGCAGCGCAGGACCTCGTCGCCTTCGGAAAGTTGCACCACGAAAGTCTCCCGACAAGCGCGGGACTGTAAGCTCCACCACCTTGGTCCACGGTCCGTGTCAGTTGGCCTTTTTACGGTCCCGGATTCTTCCGCCGCGAGGATATTTCGGATGCTTGGTGGTGACAATATGCGTTCGATGACCCAAAGCGCACCGGTAAGCGGCGACGAGAGGCGTGGCCGCGTGCTCCTGCTCCAGATCGAGTCCGCATTCCTTGTCGTCGACTATGACCTGGCACTTTCGCGTTTCCATTTGATATCACTATAACGTTCAAAATACGCGCTGCCTACGGGTTTACTTTTCCGCGCTATCCTTAAGTCCCTCCAACGCCATTCCGGCCGCCTCCTGCTCCGCCTGCTTCTTGCTCCGGCCCTGGCCGCGGCCGAGCATCTTACCGCCCACGAAAATTTCGGTGACGAAGCGCTTCTCGTGGTCCGGACCCATCTCACCGACGAGCTTGTAGACGGGCGGCTCGTGAAAGAGCATCTGGCTGATCTCCTGGAGGCGCGTCTTGTAATCCTCATGGCCGAGCTTCTTCTCTTGGATGTCGTCGGCGAAATATTTCTCGATGACGCGGCGCGCAGCCTCATAGCCGCCGTCCCAGTAGATCGCGCCGATCAGCGCCTCGAAGGCGCCGGCGAGGATCGAGGTCTTTTTCCGGCCGCCGCTTCGCTCCTCCCCCTTGCCCATGCGCAGCGGCGCGCCGAGGTCGAGACGGGCCGCCTTGCCGGCGAGCGCGCCGGCGTTCACCAGCGCGGCGCGCATCTTCGAGAGATCCCCCTCGCTCTTGTCGGGGAAGCGGCGCATGAGGAGATCGCTCACGGCGAGGTCCAGCACCGCATCGCCGAGAAACTCCAGCGTCTCGTTGTGGCTGGCGGCATCGCCGCGGGCGTGGGAGACGTGGGTCAAGGCGCGAACAAGAATGCCACCGTCGGAAAAAGAATAGCCCAGCTCCTTCTGCAGGAGCGTCAATGGCGATTCGCGGGCCATGCGGTTCGCTCCGTTCGCCGAAATCGCTACCGCATCGATCTTAGCATTTCGCCCAATTCTTCGAAGGGGGGCGGGAAAGTGCCGATCAGGCCGCCGGCCAAGAGGATAAGAGTCCAGATAAATATCTTGGAAAAGTCCACTTGCCGCTCTTTCCACGACGCGTGCAGGCAGGCCCAGGCCGCAAGCCACACCAGCACGGCGAGCGCCGCGCGCCCGCTGAGCGGGCCCGCCGGCGGATAGAACGCGAGCAGCGGCCGCAAGCTGGCGACGACTTCCGAGACGGCGGTGAGGGCGCCGAGGGCGCAGGCGCCGATTGCCGATGCGAGGATCGCCGCAGCCGCGGCGCCGTTGGTCAAAGCTGTATTTTCTGTCTCCATGGAAATCGCTCCTAGTGCATCGAAACTATCTTGTTGATGAAAGATCCGACGAAGGCGGCGACGCCGGAGGTCAGAAAAGCGACCGTCAAGAGGATCATCAGCGTGCGGCGGATCTTCGCCTCCACCGCCAGTCCCAGGCCGTAGCGCATCGCAACATAGGCCACCGCCGTCGCCAAGATCGGCGCGAGCCAGGCGACCTGCTGCTTCCATTCCATGCCATCGTGCCATTCGGCGAATTCCGGATTCGCCTGGAGGTAGGCGCGCGGATAATTCGCCAGGTTCGCCCCTTCCGGCGGGCGCGCGCGATACCAGGGATAGAGCACGAAGGTGCCGGTCAGAACGGCTGCCCAGGCCGCCGCCGCTGCGACCCACAGGCCGGACAGGAGCCGCCGCAGCTGGCGCGGCATGCCAGCAACGGCGACGCATTCGGGGCGGAGGTTCCACAGTCCCGCAAGTCCCGCCGCAAAGCCCAGAAGAAAGATCGTCCAGAGAATCATGCCGTGGACGGCGGTCCACAATTCCCGATCGGTCAAGCCCATACTCCCGCTCCTCCGGTTAAAAGATGCGCTTTTAAGTGTGCTGGAAAAAACGATTAGTGGAGCACTGTACCGAAAAGCGCGCCGTTTTCAAACCCGGCGATCTGGACTTCCGCTTCGCGGTTGATCGCCGCCGGGCCGGCGGCGAAAACGGGCAGATAATTCCTGCTGTAGCCCGAGAGCGCGCCGTTCTTGCCCGCGCTCTCGACCAGAACGGAGAGTCGCCGGCCGATGAAGCGCTGCGCGAAGGCGTTTTTCTTCGTGGCGCCGAGCGCGCGCATTTTCTTCGCGCGCTCTTTCTTGAGCGTCGCGGGCACCTGCCCCGGCAGCGACGCCGCGGGCGTGCGCGCGCGGATCGAATAGGGAAATACATGAAAGTAAGTGAGCGGCAGCGACGCGAAAAATTCCATCCCGCGGGCGAAATTCTCTTCCGTCTCGCCCGGAAAGCCGACGATGATGTCGCTCCCGAGCGCTGCGTCGGGGAGCAGTCCGCGCGCCGCCGTGACGATGTCGCGGTAATAAGCCGTATCGTAGTTCCGCCGCATATCCTTGAGGATGCGATCGTCGCCGGCTTGAGCGCAGATATGCAGATGAGGACAGAGAACGTCGGACCGCGCGATGAGCGTCAGCAGCCGCTCGGGAACCTCGCGGGGATCGAGCGAGCTCAGGCGCAGGCGCCGGATCGGACTCTTTTCCAAAATTATTTCGAGCAGCGCCGTCAAATCCAATCGCGGCGTGAGGTCGCGGCCGTAGCCGCCCAGATGAATGCCGGTGAGGACGATCTCCTGGTAGCCCCTGTCCGCGAGCGCCGCGATCTCGCCGAGGATCGCCTCCGGCGCGACGCTCCGTGAGAGGCCGCGCGCCGTCGGGATGATGCAGTAGGTGCACGAGTAGTCGCAGCCTTCCTGGATTTTGAGAAAAGCGCGCGTGTGGCCGGGCAGCGCCCGGGCGCCGAGCACCGGCACGCCGCGCTCGCGCTTGACGTCGCCGATGGAGATTCTTTCGCGCGCATTGGACTCCTCGACACAGCGCACCAGGTCATCCATGCAGTTGAGGCCGACGACGAAATCCACTTCCGGCACGCGCCCAACTTCGTCCGGGCTCACCTGTGCGTAGCAGCCGGTCACGAGCACGCGCGCCGCCGGGCTCCGGCGCTTCGCGCGGCGGATGAGCTGGCGAGCCTCCCAATCGGCGCGGTCGGTGACCGTGCAGGCGTTGACAATGTAGAAGTCCGCCTCCTCCTCGAACGGAACGATTGAATGGCGACCCTCCAGCCGCGAGTGAATCACGGCGGAATCGTATTGATTGATCTTGCAGCCGAGCGTGGTAATGGCGACGCGCATGTCTTCGCTTCGCTCAGAATCTCAAATGACAGATGTCAGATCTCATATGGCGTTTGAAATTTGAGATTTGACATCAAGCGATCCTTTGATCGCTTTCTCGATCCATCCGCCGCCCAACACCTTCTCTCCCCGATAGAAAACAGCCGCCTGGCCGGGCGTGACGGCGGGAAAGGCAGCGTCAAAACGCGCCTCACAGCGGCCGTCCGCGAGCAAGCGGACGCGGCAGGGGATCGCCGGCGAACGGTAGCGCACCTGGACTTCGGCGGAGAATTCGGCGTCCTGCGGCGGCGCGATCCAGTTGACCGAGGCGGCGACGAGGCCGCGGCCGTTCAACTCCTCTCTGCCGCCGACGACGACGCGACGTGACGCCTCGTCGATCTCGATAACGTAGAGCGGCTCCGGGGATGAGATGCCGAGCCCCTTGCGCTGGCCTATGGTCAAGCGATGAAGGCCGTCGTGATGGCCGAGAACGTTTCCCGCGCGGTCGACGATCTCGCCGCCCTGTAACTCCGCGGGATCGGCGAGCGACTCGACGAACGAGCGGTAATCGCCGAAGCAGACGTCCTGGCTTTCCGGCCGCTCGGCGACGCTCAACGCGAGCCGCCGCGCGACCGCGCGCACCTCGCTCTTTTCGAGGCCGCCGAGCGGAAACAGCGTATCGACGAGCTGGCGCTGCGACAACGCGAAGAGGAAATAGGACTGATCCTTTTGGCGATCGATGCCGCGCATGAGTGCCGCGCGGTGCGTCTCGGGATCGCGCGCGATCCGAGCGTAATGTCCGGTGGCGACGTAATCGGCGCCCTTCGCCTTCGCCCAATCGAGTAAAACGCCGAGCTTGAAATCGCGATTGCAGGCGACGCACGGATTAGGCGTGCGCCCCGCGATGTATTCGCCGACGAACGGGCGCACGACGGCGCGCGCGAAATCGGCGCGCGCGTCAATCAGCGTGTGCGGGATGCCGAGCGCCGCCGCGACTTCCGCAGCGCCGCGGTGGTCGGAGCAATTCCGCGGCTGGGGTCGCGGCGCCTCCCACAGGCGCAGCGACGCCCCTTCGACCTCGCAGCCCTGCTCGACGAGCAGCGCGGCGGCGACCGAACTGTCGACTCCGCCGCTCATCGCGACGATGATCTTCGGCTTGCTGGACATAAGAAAATTCAGGTTAACAGGAAATCCCCGGAGTTGAAAACTGAGCGACAGACGGCGTCTAGCGGTCGATTTGCTGGATCTTGAGCAGCTCTTTGACCTGGCGGAGCACTTCGTTGTCCTCGGCCTGCTTGACTTCCAGACCGCCCTGACGCGCGGAAAGGTCGTTGACGCGCTTCTCGACCTTCTGCACATAATCGATGAGCGTGCCGATCGCCTTGGCGATGGGGTCGGGAAGCCGCTGGTGTTCGAGATCGATGCGGTGCGCGGCGTCGAAATGCACGCCTTCGCCTTCGACGACGCGGCCGGGAATGCCGACGACGGTCGAATTGGGCGGCACGTCGTTCACCACGACCGCGCCGGCGCCGACTTTGGCGTTGCGGCCGATCGTCACCGGCCCAAGGATCGTCGCGTCGACGCCGATCAGCACGCCGTCCTCGACCGTCGGGTGGCGCTTTTCCTTGCTCCGGCTGGTGCCGCCGAGCGTGACCCCCTGATAGATCGTCACGTCGTCGCCGACCTCGGCGGTCTCGCCGATGACGACGCCCATGCCATGGTCGATGAAGAAGCGCTGACCGATCTTCGCGCCCGGATGGATTTCGATGCCCGTATAAAAACGTCCCAGGTTGCTGACGAACCGGCCGAGCGACTTGAGCCCGCTCGCCCACAGCGCGTGGGACATACGATAGAAAAACAGCGCGTGAAAGCCCGGGTAGGTTAAAATCACCTCCCAGAAGCTCCGCGCCGCCGGGTCGCGCTGAAAAACGACCTGGATGTCTTCTCTAAGAGTCCGCCACATAAGAATAGGCAATAGGCATACGGCAACAGGCAGTAGTTTCGGATTTTTTTCTTTCCTAATGCCTATTGCCTGTTGCCTGTCTTGAATCCTTGTACAGCTTGTAGTCGATGCCGTCGACGACGGCCTGCCAGCTCGCCTCGATCACGTTCTGCGACACGCCGACGGTGCCCCACCGGTCGGTCTCGTCGCCGGACTCGATCAATACGCGCACGGTGGCGCCGGTGCCCTCGCCCGACGAGAGCACGCGCACTTTATAATCGAGCATCTTCATTTCTTTCAGCCCGGGATAGAACTTCGTTAGCGCTTTCCGCAGCGCGGAATCGAGTGCATTCACCGGCCCGTTGCCCATTGCGGCGGCGTGCTCGACGACGCCGTCGACCGCGAGCATGATCGTCGCCTCGGAGATCGGCGGCTCGGATTCCTTGCGCTTCTCGTCGATGACGCGGAAGCCGAGCAGATGAAAATTCTTCTTCTTTCTCCCGAGCGCCTCCTGGATCAGCAATTCGAAGGACGCCTCGGCCGCCTCGAACTCGTATCCCTGGCTCTCCAAATCCTTGATGCGCTTCAAAATCTCCTTCACCGCGTCGTGCTCGTCGTCGAGATCGACACCATACTCCTTCGCCTTATAGATGATGTTGCTCCGGCCGGCGAGATCGGAGACGAGCACGCGCTGGCGGTTGCCGACGAGCTCCGGGTCGATGTGCTCGTAGGTCTCGCGGTTTTTGAGAATGCCGGCGACGTGCATGCCCCCCTTGTGCGCGAAGGCGCTGTCGCCCACATACGGCTGGTGCTTGTTCGGGCTCAGATTCGCGAGCTCGTACAGGAAATGCGACGTGTCGCGCAGTTTTTTCAGTTGTTCGGACTCGATGCAGCGCTTGCCCATCTTGAGCTCGAGGTCGGGGATGATCGAGCAGAGATTCAAGTTGCCGCAGCGCTCGCCGATGCCGTTGATCGTCCCCTGCACCTGACGCACCCCCATCTCGACCGCGGTCAGCGTATTGGCGACTGCGAGCTCGCCGTCGTTGTGGCAATGAATGCCGAGCGGCGTCGTGATCACGCCCGCAAGCGCGGCGATCGCGGCGCGGATCTCGCTCGGCAGCCTGCCGCCGTTGGTGTCGCACAGCACGATCCAGTCGGCGCCGCCTTCCTCGGCCGCCTTGAGACAGTCGACGGCATGCTTGGGATTGGAGCGGAAGCCGTCGAAGAAATGCTCGGCGTCGAAGATGACCTCCTCCGCGTGCTTTTTCATGTAGGCGATCGAGTCGGCGATGACCTCGAGGTTCGCCTCGAGGCTGATTCTCAGGTCTTCGCGCACATGGAGGTCCCAGGTCTTGCCCACGAGCGTGATGACCGGCGCCTCGGCGTCGACGACGGTCTTGAGGCTTAAGTCCTGCGCCGGCTTGGCCGAAGGCTTACGCGTCATGCCGAAGGCGGCGATCTTCGCGTGCCTGAGCTTGAGCTTCCTGACCGCCTTGAAGAACTCCGCGTCACGCGGGTTCGAGCCCGGAAAGCCGCCTTCGATGTAGTCGATGCCGATCTCGTCGAGCTTCGCCGCGATGCGGAGCTTGTCCTCCAGCGTGAACGAGATGTCCTCCGCCTGGCAGCCGTCGCGCAGCGTCGTGTCGTAGATCAGAACGTCTTTGACCAAACCGTTTTTCTTCATAACGCCGCTTGGTTCTCGATGAATTCCTGGTGCAAGGCTTTGACCGCTTGCTCGGTCTGCTTCTCGTCGATCACGACCGAGACCTTGATCTCGGAGGTCGAGATCATCTCAATGTTGATCTTCTCGCGCGACAGCACCTTGAACATGCGCGCGGCGACTCCCGCGTGGGTGCGCATGCCCACGCCGATGATCGAGATCTTGGCGATCTTCGGGTCGACGGTGATCCCCTTCGCCTGGATCGACTGCAGCCCTTCGACAACGGCGACCGCCTTTTTATAATCCGCCTTGGGCACGGTGAAAGTCAAATCGGTGGTCCCGGCGGCGCTCGCGTTTTGGATGATCATATCGACAACGACGTTCGCCTCGGCGATCGGGCCGAAGATCTGCGCGGCGAGGCCGGGGCGGTCGGGCACGCCGAGCAGCGTAATCTTCGCTTCGTCCTTGTCGTAGGTCACGCCCGAGACGAGCAGCGCGTCCATCGTATCGTCCTCCTCGACGACCCAGGTCCCCTCGGCCTCGTTGAAGCTCGAGCGGACGTGGATCGGCACTTTGAATTTCATTCCGAGCTCGACCGAGCGGATCTGGAGCACCTTGGCCCCCATGCTCGCCATTTCGATCATCTCCTCGTACGAGATGCGACCGATCTTCCGGGCCGTCGGACAGATGTTGGGGTCGGTCGTATAGACGCCGTCCACGTCGGTGTAGATCTCGCAGCTGTCGGCGCCGAGCGCCGCGGCGACGGCGACGGCGCTCGTATCCGAGCCGCCGCGCCCCAGCGTCGTGATGTTGTCCTCCTCGTCGAGGCCCTGGAAGCCTGCGACGACGACGATCTCGCCGCCGCGCAGCGACTGGCGCACGCGGCTCGCGTCGATGCTCTTGATGCGCGCCTTGCCGTAGGCGTTGTCGGTGCGGATGCGCATCTGATGCGCGAGAAACGAGCGCGCCTTGTGGCCCAGCGAGCGGATCGCGAGCGCCAGCAGCGCGGTCGAGACCTGCTCGCCGGAGGCGAGCAGCACGTCGCGCTCGCGCTCGTCGGGCAGGTCGCAGATCTCCTGCGCCAGCGCGACGAGGCGGTTGGTCTCGCCCGCCATCGCCGAGACCACGACGACGAGATCGTCGCCGCGCGCCTTCGCCGCGGCGACTCGCCGCGCGACGTTTTTGATCCGATCCACGCTGGCGACGGAGGTGCCGCCGTATTTCTGAACGACCAAAGCCATCAATGCTCCAGAGAAAGTTTCAGAGCTGAAGAGTCGAAGGGTTGCAGGGTTAAAAACAAGTACTTCATCGTCCTCGGCTCCTGGGCAGTTAACCCTTAAACTTTAAACCCTCAAACCCTTCAACAGATCGTCATATCGCTTCCCTTGCGCCTCGAACGTTATCCTGCGCTCGTTTTCAGCGCGATGCTCGAAGTGGATGCCGAGCCATTCGTCGACCTCGTCCGGCGGCATTTTTTCGAACCATTCGATCAGGCTGACGCCGTCCGCATAGAGATATTCGCGTAGGTTCAGCTCCTCCAGCTCCCGCGCGCCGCCGATGCGGTAAAGGTCGATATGATACACCGGCAGCCGCCCGTCGTACTCGTTGACGAGCGTGAAAGTCGGGCTGCGGATCCAGGCTTCCTTTCCGACCGCCAAGCCCTCCGCGGCGCCGCGCACGAAGCAGGTCTTGCCGCTCCCGAGGTCACCCGTAAGGCCGATGATCTCGCCGCCAGTCAATAATCCGCCCAGCTTTTTACCCAACCTACGTGTCTCGTCCGCCGACCGTGACACGAGGCTCGAATTTTTAATGTTGAGTTTTGAATTTCGAATTAAAGTCTCCGATTTTCCTATTGAAAAATCGACGTCAAATTTATCGCTGCTCCCTGGCCGCGTCCTTAAGCTGCCTAAAGCTCTGCGGCAGCGCCTCGATAACGTCCGAAGCGATAAGACCCATTTGTCCTTTTACCATGGAGGCTTGATCCCCGGCAAAGCCGTGGACGTAAACCCCGAGCTTGAGCGCGTCCTCGGCAGCGAAGCCCTGCGCCAATAGCCCGCCCAGAATTCCGGCCAAAACGTCGCCCATGCCGCCGCTCGCCATGCCTGGATTGCCGGTGGGGTTGATGAAAATCCGGCCTTCCGGAGTGGCAATGATGGTGCGCGCGCCCTTGAGGACGAGATAGCAGCGCTGCTTCTCGGCGAACGAACGCGCGATGCCGGCGCGGTCGCCGTTGACGACGGCCGTGTCCGATCCGATGAGACGCGCCATCTCGCCGGGATGCGGCGTCAGCACCGGCGGGCGCTTGGCACCGGAGAGCCGGGCAACATCGCCGGATAAGAGATTGAGCCCGTCGGCGTCGATCACGAGCGGCGCGTCGAGATTGCGCAAGAGCCACCAGAGCGCGCTGCGCGTCGCGTCGTTGACGCCGACGCCCGGGCCGAAGAGCACGGCGCTTTTTCGCTCCAGCAGTCGGCGCCAGTCGTGGTCGGTGAGCGGCTCGATCTCCTCATTGGCGCGCTCCGCGAGCGGCTCGGTCATCGCCTCGACCAGCGCGCCGGCGAAAATCGCGTTGAGAGAATGCGCCGCCGCGAGCGTTACGAGGCCGGCCCCGCTCCGGAGCGCCCCGCGGCAGGAGAGGATCGCCGCGCCGGTCTTGCCGCGCGAGCCGGCGAAAACGAGCAGATGGCCGTACGTGCCCTTGTGGCTGTCGGGCTCGCGCTCGGGCACGAGCCAGCCGACCGCCTCGTCTTCCAGCAGCTCGGCGCGCGGACGGACCTCCTGGACCGCTCCCGGACTGATGCCGATGTCCGCGACCGCCAGCTCGCCGACGTACGAGACGCCGGGATAGATGACTTCGCCCAGTTTAGGGAAGCCGAGCGCGACGGTCATCTCGGCTTTGATCGCGGCGCCGAGCGACCGGCCGCGGTCGCCGTCAAGGCCGGAAGGAATGTCCACCGCCAATACCGGCAGGCCGGAGCTGTTGATGCGCGCGATCGCCTCGGCGTACAGGCCGCGGACCTTCTCTTTGAGCCCGGTGCCTAGGATCGCGTCGACGATGAGTTTTTTCCCTTTCAGCCGCTCGCCCAGCAGCGCGAGCGCGTCGTCGCCCTCGAAGAGCTTGCCCTTGACCTTCAAATAGGCGCGGAGATTTGCCGCCGCATCGGGTGAGATCTCCTCTTTGCGCGCGAGCAGAACGACTTCACAGGGGATGCTTTTTTTTTTGAGATGGCGCGCGACGACCAAGCCATCGCCGCCGTTGTTGCCCTTGCCGCAGACGACGAGCACGCCCGCTTTCGCCTGCTTGGCGAAGCGCGCGAGGAGGGCTTCGGCGACCGCCTCCCCGGCGTTTTCCATGAGCGTCAGGCTCGGCACGCGATATTTCTCGATCGTCAGGCGATCGAGCTCGCGCATCTCTTGCGATGTGACGATCAGCATAAAGGGCTTATGAGGGCTCGATTAAATGACGAATTTTATCACGACCGCGGCTTGGAGTCACGGGCGCGGTCGAGGAGCGCTTTCATCTCCCGCACCGCCTGCTCCATGCCGACCATGAGGGCGCGTGCAACGATGCTGTGGCCGATGTTGAGCTCGACGATGTCGGTAATCCGCGCGATGGGTGTCACGTTGTTGTAATTGAGCCCATGGCCGCCGTGGACTTCGAGTCCGAGGCGCCGCGCCAGCGCGGCGGCGCGCTTGATCTCGTCGGCTTCGGGCGCGCCGGTGGCCGGCGCATTGGCGTACCGGCCGGTGTGAATCTCGACTCCGTGCGCGCCGGTCTCGCGGCTCGCCTCGATCTGCCGCTCGTCGGGGGCGACGAAGAGATTGACCTCGATCCCGCGCGACTGTAACGATTCGACCGCCGCGCGTATCTTCTCTTTTTGCGCGGCGACGTCGAGCCCGCCTTCGGTCGTCAGCTCCTCGCGCCGCTCTGGGACGAAGCAGGCGTCGTCGGGCCGGAGTTCCGCGGCCAGCCGAAGCATCTCCGCGGTCGCGGCCATCTCGAGATTGAGCTTGGTCTTGATGCTCGCGCGCAGGCGCTCGACGTCGCGCTGCTGGATATGACGCCGGTCCTCGCGCAAGTGCACGGTGATGCCGCCGGCACCGCCCCTCTCGGCCAGCAGCGCGGCTTCGAGGGGATCGGGAATATCGATGCCGCGCGCCTGGCGCACCGTGGCGACGTGATCGATGTTGACGCCGAGGCGAAGCATAAAAAAGCAGGAGATAGAATTCAGAAGATAGAATTTAGAAGGTTCGATCCGGAGCTAACTTCTAGATTCTGAATTCTAAATTCTATGATCCGAGCTCCTTTCGGATCTCCTCGGCGATCTCCTCCGCCATGCCGCGGATGCGCTGCTCGTTCTCGCCTTCGAGCATGACGCGCGCCAGGGCTTCGGTGCCCGAGTAGCGCACGAGCAGCCGGCCGCGCCCGCCGAGCTCTTTTTCGACCGCGGCGATCTTCGCCGAGACGCGAGGCAATGCCGCCAGCTCTTTTTTTTCTTTCACCTTCACGTTGAGGAGCACCTGCGGCAGCTGGGTCATGATCTTTTTTAAGTCCTCGAGCGAGCGCTCGCGTTCGACCATCACCGCGAGGAGCTGGAGCGCGGTCAGGCACCCGTCGCCCGTCGTATTATGGTCGAGAAACAACAGATGGCCCGACTGCTCGCCGCCGAGGTTGAAGCCGCCGCGGACCATCGCTTCGACGACGTAGCGGTCGCCGACCTGCGTCCGCTTGAGCTTGACGCCGAGGCCGTTGAGCGCGAGTTCCAGTCCGAGATTGCTCATGACGGTGGCCACGACCGTGTTCCCTCTCAGCGTTCCTTTGTCGCCCATCTCTTTAGCGCAGATCGCGAGCACGTGGTCGCCGTCGACGATTTCCCCCCTGCCGTCGACGAACACCGCCCGGTCGGCGTCGCCGTCGAGCGTGATCGCCAGATCGGCGTCGTGCTCCAGGACCGCCTGGCGCGCGGCTTCGGGGTAAAGCGACCCGCAGTCGTGGTTGATGTTCTCGCCGTCCGGATGAACGCCGATCGGGATCACCTCGGCGCCGAGCTCGCTGAGTACGTCCGGCGCAACCCGGTAGGCGGCGCCGTGGCCGCAATCGACCACGATCTTCATTCCTTCGAGCGTCAGGTGGCGCGGGAAACTGTTCTTGAGGCAAACGACGTAGCGGCCGACCGCGTCATCGACGCGCCGCTGCTTGCCGATCGCGTTTCCGGTCGGACGGTAGCGCTCCGTCTCGCCGCTGAAAATCAGGTCCTCGATCTTCGCTTCAGTCTCGTCGGGCAGCTTGAAGCCGTCATAGGAGAAGAATTTGATGCCGTTGTCCTGATATGGATTGTGCGACGCCGAAATCACGACCCCAGCATCGCAGCGCATGCTGCGCGTGAGGTAGGCGACGCCGGGTGTCGGCAGCGGCCCGACGAGTAGCACATCAACGCCCATCGAACAAATGCCTGAGGCAAGTGCCGTTTCCAGCATGTAGCCCGAAAGGCGTGTGTCCTTGCCGATCAATATCTTGTAGCGGTGGCGGCCCTCACTGCCGCGGAGTTTTGCGGGTGCCGGCGGGTGATCCCCGGGCGCGCCGGCCGCCTGGTGCCGCGGATCGTGAATGACCGACGCTAGTCCGCGGCCGAGCTTTAGCGCCATCTCCGAGGTCATCGGATCGACGTTCGCCACCCCTCGAACTCCATCGGTGCCGAACAGCCGGCGCTCGTACGGCTTCTTTTTGCTTCTTTCCGAAGACATTTCCTACTCCTGTTTTGGATCGAGGCTACCGGCCCGAGATCGTGACGCGAAAACGCTCCGGCTTTTGCTCCACCACTTTCACCTCCGGCGGCAGATTGAACGTGAGACGGACCGAATGCGTCCCGGGCCCCAGCCCCTTAAGGTCGAGATAAGCCTGCTCCGGGTCCAGCTGGAGATCACCGAGGAGCCGCTTCGGACCCGTCAGCTTCACGTAAGCCTGCCGCGGAGCGATAGTATACTTACCCGACGCGTTTTTCGCCCGGATGTCGAGACGGTTGAACTCGCGGTCTATCGTCTCTTCCTCCAGCACGACGGTTACGGCCACCTTTTCCGGCGCGAAAGTCAGCGTCTCGTCCGACGCGCTCAGGCGCGCCTCGCGCGTGAATTGCCGCTTGCTCGCGTCGATCTCGACCGGAACGGTCTCGATGGACGTCATGCGATTGACCGTCGTGGCCGGCCCCCGAACCTTGACCGTGTTCGGGGCCGCCTCCGCGCGTACAATTTTATAACCGGGCGGCGGCTTGTTGCCAAGCCGGACCGCGACGGGCAAACTGCGCTCGCCTTTGGCCTCCAATTTCAGATTGACGACCGAAGGGCTGATCCGCACGATCCTGACGCCGCGCGGCGGATTGAAGAAAGCGCCGCTCAAGCGGAACGTGGAGGTGCCCGCGCGCGCGCCGTCGAGATCCAGGACGACTTTGAGGTAATCCGGATCGAGCGTCGAGAGAAGCGCCGGAGGCCCTGAGACGCGGACTTCGACTTGCCCCGGTCCGGGAACCGTGGTCATCAGATCCGCCGGAAGGTTGCGGACTTCCACCGGCACCGTCAAGGTTTTCTCCGTCGGCTTTTGGCCCGCGTTGACGAACAGCCAAAGACCGACGGCGAATAGCAGGGAAAAAATCTTTAGGCCGGTCTCCCCGCTCGCCCACGAAAGAACTTTTCTCAAGGTGCGGTTCATGCGCTGAGGAGCCGCTCCAGCGCCGCCCGAAGCTCGAGCGCATCGATGTCCACCGTCACCCTGCCGGCGACCACGAGAGAAACCTGCCCCTTTTCCTCCGAGACTACGATCACGACCGCGTCGGTTGCCTCGGTGAGGCCTGCGGCGGCCCGGTGCCGCGTCCCGAAGTCGCGGCCGAGCCGCGCATCCTCGCTGAGCGGCAGAATGCAGCGCGCCGCGGCGATGCGGCCGTTGCGGATAACGAGCGCGCCGTCGTGGATCGGCGAGCGCGGGAGAAAAACGCTCTCGACCAGCTCGGCGGTGACGCGCGCGTCGAGCGGCGTGCCGACCTCCATATAATCGTTGAGGCCGACTTCCCGCTCCAGCACGATAAGCGCGCCGATCCGCTTGCTCGCCATTGCGACCGCCGCCTTGGTGATCTCCTCCAGCGCCTGGCCGCGCTCGAGCCGGTCGGGGCCGCCGAAGAGCGGCGCTGTGCCGACTTGCGTCAACGCGCGGCGGATATCGCTTTGAAAAACGACGATCACGACGATAATGATCGAGCCGAGGAAATTATCGAGTATCCAGTTGAGGGTAAAAAGCCCCAGCCACTGAGAGCCTACGTAGACCAAGAGAACGACCACGAGACCCATGATCATCTGCATCGCGCGCGTGCCGCGCATCATCGCGATGAGGCGATAGACGATGAAGGCGATGATAAAAATGTCGAGGAAATCCTGCCAGCGGAGCTGGGTGAAGATCTCAAACATGCGGCGCTTCCCCGGCTTCGGCCGGTCCGAAGCGCAGCGCATCCGCGACGCAGAGCGCCCGGACCGCTTCTTTGACGTCGTGGACCCGGATCATATTCGCGCCGGCGAGAGCGGCCGCCACCGCCGCGGCGAGGCTGCCTTCCAAGCGCTCTTCCGGCCCGAGATCGAGCAGCTTGCCGATAAAGGCCTTACGCGACGCGCCGACGAGAAGCGGCAGGCCTAAGGCGGCAATCGCGGGCAATCCTCGCAGCAACGCGAGATTATGGTCGAGATTCTTGCCGAAGCCGATACCGGGATCGACCACGATCATTTCCGCGGCGATGCCGCTTCGGACCGCGTACTCAACCCGTTCTTTGAGAAAGTCGCGGACCTCTTCCACTACATCGCCATAGGCGGGGTTCTGCTGCATCGTCTGGGGCGTCCCTTGCATGTGCATGAGGACCACCGGCACCGCTCGCCGGGCGACGAGGGCGGCCATCGTCGGATCGGCGCGGAGCGCGCTCACGTCGTTGACCATATCCGCGCCCGCGTCAAGTGCAGCCTGCGCCACGTCGCTCTTCAGGGTATCGATCGAGATGGGAATTTTGATTTCCGCCCGCAGCCTCCGGATCACCGGCACGACGCGGCGGATCTCTTCGTCGACGGTAACCGTTTGCGCGCCGGGTCGGGTCGATTCGCCGCCGATGTCGAGGACATCGGCGCCTTCCGCCGCCAGCTGCTGCCCGTGAGCGGCCGCCCGATGGGCGTCGAAAAACTTGCCGCCGTCGGAGAAGGAATCGGGCGTCACGTTGACAACGCCCATGATCGCAGTGCGCCGTACCATGTCGATTCTGCCGGCGCGGGTCGTGAGCACAAAGCCGCTCTGCGGCGCTGATGCCTCTTTTTTCGCCGTCATAGAGGTCTCAAGCTTGCGGCTTTATGTTTCACAACGCAAGCGTAACCGAAACCGCGACTCGAAATCAGGTGAGTGGTCGGAAGAGCTAACCCTTCGGAGATCAGATCAATTTAAGCCAAAAGCTCCCTGGCCGGTCTCGTTCAGGCATGCGCGGGAGCAACGAGACCGAGCGGGCCTCCGCCGTTGCCGCCGAACTCCTGCACCAACGCGTCGATCTCCGCGCCGTCGAGCGATTCCTTTTCGAGAAGCCTCTCGGCGATCTTGTGCAGCAGGTGAACGTTCGTGTGCAGGAGGTCCTTCGCCCGGAGATAGCTCGCTTGAATGATGCGCCGCACCTCGGCGTCGATCTCGACCGCCGTGCTTTCCGAATAGTCCTGCTGTTGCGTGAAGTCCCGGCCGAGGAAGATCTGCTCCTCTTTTTTGCCGAACGTCATCGGTCCGAGCTTTTCGCTCATGCCCCATTCGCAGACCATCCGGCGCGCAAGCTCCGTGGCGCGCTCGATGTCGTTGCCTGCGCCCGTGGTCATGTGATTGAGCACGAGTTCCTCGGCCACGCGTCCGCCGAAAAGAATCGCCAGGTTGTTGAGGAGATATTCCTTCGGATACGTGTGCTTCTCGTCGATCGGGAGCTGTTGGGTAAGACCCAGCGCCATGCCGCGCGGGATGATCGTCACCTTGTGCACCGGGTCGGTGCCCGGAAGCAGCTTGGCGACAAGCGTATGGCCGGCCTCGTGATAGGCGGTGTTGCGCTTCTCCTCCTCGCTGATGATCATGCTGCGGCGCTCCGAGCCCATCATGACCTTGTCCTTGGCGAGCTCGAAGTCGTGCATGTCGACTTTGTCTTTATTGCTCCGCGCCGCGAGCAGCGCCGCCTCGTTGACGAGGTTCTCCAGATCGGCGCCGGCGAAGCCGGGCGTCCCGCGCGCCAGCACGCTGATATCGACGTCCGAGTCGAGCGGCACCTTGCGGGTATGAACCGCCAGGATGCCTTCGCGGCCCTTGACGTCGGGGCGCGGCACGACGACCCGGCGATCGAAACGGCCGGGACGGAGCAGCGCGGGATCCAGGACATCCGGGCGGTTGGTCGCGGCGATCAGGATGACGCCTTCGTTCGCCTCGAAGCCGTCCATCTCGACGAGCAGCTGATTGAGCGTCTGCTCGCGCTCGTCGTGGCCGCCGCCGAGACCCGCGCCTCGGTGCCGGCCGACGGCATCGATCTCGTCGATGAAAATGATGCACGGGGCGTTCTTTTTCCCCTGCACGAACAGGTCGCGGACACGCGAGGCGCCGACGCCGACGAACATCTCGACGAAGTCCGACCCGCTGATGCTGAAGAAAGGCACGCCCGCCTCCCCGGCGATCGCGCGCGCGAGCAGCGTCTTGCCGGTTCCGGGCGGGCCCACGAGGATGCAGCCTTTCGGGATGCGGCCGCCGAGCTTGGTGAACTTTTTGGGATCTTTAAGGAAAGCGATGATCTCCTGGAGGTCTTCCTTCGCCTCCTCGACACCGGCGACGTCGTTGAACGTTACGCGGTGCTGATTTTCGGTCAGCAACTTCGCGCGGCTCTTGCCGAACGACATCGCCTTGCCGCCGCCTACCTGCATCTGCCGCATGAAGAAAATCCATACGCCGATCAAAAGCAGCATCGGAAACCAATTGACGAACAGCACCATGTACCAGGGCGATTCGTCCTCGGGCTTGGCGGCAATTTTAATTTTCTTTTCGCGCAGCGATTTTACGAGATCGGGGTCGTTCGGCGCAAAAGTGCGGAAGCGCTCGCCGTTGCGATATTTTCCCTGAATATTATGCCCCTGAATCGTGACTTCCTGAATCTCGCCGCGATCCACCGCAGCGATGAATTCACTGAAGATGATCTCAGGTTCGCGCCCGTGCTGCTTGCTGAAAATGTTAAAGAGAAAAAGAAAAATCAGCACCAAAACCAGCCACAGGGCTAGATTTTTCGACATCTGATTCAAACGAAAACCTCCTTCTAAGGGAGAACCCTAAAAAGGGTAACATACGCCATAACCCAGTTCAACGTTATCTCAATGGGACGGGAGAGAATTCTTCAGTCCGGCGGCGGGGCCGGCCGGCGCGGCGCTCACCCTCAAGGTCTGCCGCGTATCAGGCGTGACCGCGCCGATGCTGCTCCGGCCGCAGCTCGGGATCCAGAGGATCTCTTCGCCGGCCATGAGCAGCGGCACCCTCCGGCGCACGGGAAGCGGGAGTTTCTTCTCGATAAAGAGCTCTTTCAATTTCTTATGACCCGTCATGCCGAAGGGCTGGAAACGATCCCCCGGGCGGAAATTGCGCACCGTCAAAGTTTCCGGCAGCGCGCTGAGATCGAAAACGGCTTCGAAGGGACTTCGCGGCCGCGGCGACAGGGCTTCGATTCGCGTCGCGATCCTCATCCCGGCCTCGGGAACGAAAAGTTCCCCGCCGGCCGCAAGCGTATAGCTGTACGCGAGCGGGGTGCGACGGCTCTTCTTCTCGATGGACGCGGTTTCGTAGCTGCGCACCACCTCGCAGCCCGCGGGAATCGCGATGCGACCTTGCGGCGGGCCCTGGGACAGCAATTCGAGGACCGCCTCGATGTGATCGAAGCCGACGCTTCTCAAGCTGCCGAGGGTCTGCTGCAGCCAGAGACGCACGATGCGACGCTGCATCGCTTTCGGCTCGGCGAGCAGCGCGCCGCGCCGCAGCTCGCCCGCTTGGATGATTCGCGGCAAAAGGCCGCGCGCGAGCGCGTCGAGCACTTCGTCTTCGCCGCGGGCGATCTCGGCGAGGCGCGCGAGCCGGGAGGCGATGGCGGGATCGAGCTTTTCCTTGAGCCGCGGCAGCAGTTCGAGGCGCATCCAATTCCTCAGCAGCGCGGGATCGAGGTTGGTCTGATCGATGCGGAACTCGAGGGCCGCCTCCGCGAGATACGCCTCGACCTCGTCGCGCGACGCTTCGATGAGGGGCCGGATCAACACCGCCTCGCCGCGCGGCGACACCGGCGCCATGGCGCCCATGCCGCTGCGGCCGCTGCCGCGAAACAGCCGCATGAGCAGCGTCTCGGCCTGATCGTCGAGCGTGTGGCCGGTGGCGATTTTTTTAAGTCCGCGCCCGCGCGCAATGGCAGTGAGAAATCGGTAGCGCTCCTCGCGCGCGAGCGCTTCGAGATTGCCTTTGCCGCGCTCGGCTTTGTCGGCATGAAGCCGCAATTCCTTGAGATGAAACGGCAGGTCGAGGCGAACGGCCAACCCCGCGACGAACCGCGCATCCGCGCGCGAGTCCGCGCCGCGAATGCCGTGCTCAACGTGCGCCACTTCGAGACGCAAATCCAGCTCGGCTTTCAGATTCGAGAGCACACGGAGCAGCGCGACGGAATCGGGACCGCCGGAGACGGCGGCGAGCACGCCGTCGCCGCGGGCGAGCATACCGTATTTGCGGATCGTTTCCGCGACTGTTCGCGCCAGCGCCATAGCAGTGATTGTGGGCGCTTTACCGAGGCAAATCAAGGAAAGAAAAGGCCGTCAGACTTTTAACTTCCCGGCATAGCCCGTCATCTCGACATAGCCGAGTCCCCGGACGGGACGGCCTCCGGCGGTGCCGCGGAGCGAGACGCTGCCTTCCCAGTAAGTCACTTTGGTGCTTTTCTTCGTATCGAGCTCCTGATCGGGAAAAAACGGCGCGATCTCTAGGTCGAGATTCGCGCTCGGCACGACGACCCTCCAGCCCATCGGATAGACAGCGCCGCTCGCGGGGCTTTTCCATTTACCCAGCGCCTCGATCTTGAAGTCTGAGAGCGCGAGGCGGCGGCTCGAGCCGTCGGCGGCGACCAGCGTGCCGCTGGAATAAGCATCGATCGAGCCGTCCTTGCGCCGCATGACGTAGAGCATCAGCTCGGAATTGTCGTCGAGCTGGAGGCTGAACCAGTCCCAGCCGAGCTGCTCTTCGGCGAGTTGATTGCTGCCGAACTCGTGGTCCATCCAGGTCTGTCCGCGCAGCGTTTCCCTGTGTCCGGCGATCTCGATCTCGCCTTCGGTCGCGAGGCGCGTGAACGAATAATAATAGGACGCGCGGCCCGCGCCTTCGGCTTTTTGGCTGAGCCCTCGGTCGCCGTGGAGAACCGGCGGCTTCGCCGGCGTCAGGCGGAGCTTCAGCGTCACGTCCTTGTCTTTCACCTCGATGAGCTGGCTGTCGCCGCGCCCTTCGAGCCGCCAGTCTTCGTTCCAGACCAAGAATCGATCGACCGCGGCTCCTGCCTTGTCGCCGTAGCCGCGGTTGGCGCGTTCGGCGACGCGAAATTTTTTGGCCTGCTTATCCGAGAGCGCGAAATGGGCCATGTAGAGATCGGTGAAAAGGGGCGGCGGATCGTCCTGCTTGTCTTTAAGACCGAAGCGAAAGAACGTCACCTGATAGCCGTAAGATTTTCCCGCATCGGTCGTGACATGGCCCGTGTAATACCACCATTCCGTCTTGAAATCGGGATGGGAGAAATGGTCGCGCGGGAAAACGATCTTCCGTCCCGGCAGCGCGAGCTGATAGGCGAACGATGATGTCATCCACCAGACCGCCAAGAGCGCGGCGAGACAAGACCGCCGATTGAGCAGCAGCCGGAGCGGTGTTATAAGCCCAGCCATGGAAAAGAAAAAATACACCCGACCCGAGCTCCTCACAACTCCCGAAGAGCTCAAGGCGAAGCTGGGAAATCCGAATTTGCGCCTGATCGATACGCGCCAGGCGGAAATCTACGCGCAAGGCCACATTCCCGGCGCGACCCACTTCGACCTCTTCGGCATCAGCCTCGTCGACACGAGCGCGGCGCCGCTCAGCGCCTTCATGTCGATGATCGCGCATCTCTTCGAGCTGCGCGGCGTCAATCTCGACGCCGAAGTCGTTTTCTACGAGGAGAATTCCGGCATGAAGGCGGCGCGCGGGCTCTGGTTCCTGGAATATTTCGGCCATCAAAAAGTCTCCGTCCTAGACGGCGGCCTTCAGGCCTGGAAGAAAGCAGGATACCCGGTAACCACGGACACGACGCCGCCGAAAGGAACACAATTCAAAGTAAGCGAGAAGCGCGAGACGCTCGCAACGGCCGACGACGTGCTCAAGTCCATCGGCAATGATCGCGTCAAGATTGTCGATACGCGAAGCGAGGACGAATACATGGGGCGCCTCGTCCGCGCCGCGCGCGGCGGCGCGGTTCCCGGCGCGGTCCATCTCGAATGGACGCATAACATCGCAACTGACGGCGGCTTCAAACCGGAAGCGGAACTGCGGGCGATGTACGAAAAACTTGGCGTAACGCCGGACAAGGAGGCGGTCGCCTACTGCCAGGGCGGCTACCGCGCCGCGCACACTTACCTCGCGCTCCGGCTGCTCGGCTATCCCAAAGTCCGCAACTACATCGGCTCCTGGAAGGAGTGGGGCGACCGCCAGAATTTGCCGATCGAAAAGCCGTGGGAGAAAAAATAAAGTGGAGCTCGCCGGGCAGGCAGCCGCCGTAACGGGCGGCGGCAGCGGCTTAGGCCGCGCGATCGCGCTCGGCCTCGCCCAGGCCGGGGCGAAAGTGCTCATCGCCGACGTGCGCGGTCCCGCGGGCACGGCCGCCGCGCGGGAGATCGGCGCCGCGGGCGGGGAAGCCGAAGCGTTCACCGGCGACTTGAGCCGGGAAGAGACCGCGCGCTCGATGATCGATACCTGCGTCGAGAAATTCGGCCGCATCGACATCCTCGTCAACAACGCAGGACTGCGCATGGAGCGGCACGACGACGGCGACTACGAGTCCTGGCGCTGCCTTAAGATGCTCCCGACCGACGAGCTTCCGCCCGCCGACTGGGACCTCGTGATCGGCGTTAACTTGCGCGCGGTGTATCTCTGCACGCACTTCGCGCTGCCGCACATGATCCGGCAGCGGCGCGGCACGGTGCTAAGCCTTTCCTCCAATGCCGGCAGCCAAGGCGTCGCCGGCAAGAGCGCATACGTCGCATCCAAGCACGCGGTCGAGGGTCTGATGAAAACGGTGGCTGAGGAGATGCGCGAGCACGGCATCAGCGCCAACGCCATTCATCCGGGTGGCCGCGTCGACGTCGACGGCCGCGGCGGCCATCGGCCGGAAATCGTCGTGCCGCTGGTCTTGGCGCTCTGTCGCCAGGACGGGCCGATCATCACCGGCCAGACGATCAAGGCGAGCGACTGGAATAAAAAAAATCTTCCCGCCGAAGCGCCGCGACAAAAATGAAGCGCACCACGGCCGCGCTGCTGCTCGCGCTTAGCATCATTTCCATGCCCGGGCGCGGCGCGCCGGCCGAGGCGCCAAGAAAAATAACCCTAGGTTATTCCGCCGTCAGCATGACCTGGCTGCCGGTCAAGGCCGCGGTCGAGAAGGGATTCTTTCGCGACGAAGGGCTCGAGCCCCAGCTCATTCAGATGCGCGGCAACGTCGCGACGGCGGCGCTCGCGACCGGCGATCTCGATTTCTCGCTCAATATCTCGCCGGTGCTGAACGGCGCTATTCAGGGGCTGGGCTTGAAGCTGGTCGCGGGATTGAATACGCGCCCGCTTTTTTCGCTGGTCGTGCGGCCGGAGCTGAAAAGCCCGATTGATTTGAAAGGCAAGATCTTCGCTGTGAGCAGCTTCGGCAACACGCAGGCGATTCTCACGGAGAAGCATCTCCAGCATCTGGGATTGAAGAAAGGCGAGTACCAGCTGATCGCTCTCGGGGCGACCGGCGCGCGCGCCGCCGCGCTGGAGAAAAACATCGCGCAGGGAAGCCTCATGCCGCCGCCCGCCAACGTCATCATGGAGCATCAAGGCTATCGCCTGCTCGGAAACACGGCCGAGATCGTCGTGCACCCGATCGCCGGTCTCGGCACACATGAGAGCAAGCTCCGTAGTCAGTCCGAGATGGTGAAAAAAGCGCTCCGCTCAGCGGTCAGAGGACTAGTCTTCGTGCGCAGCAACCGCGGCGAGACGGTGCGGCTCATCATGGCGATGAACCAGATCGATGAGAAGCTGGCGGCGCGGACCTACGACGTCTCTAAGGCGGGCTTCAGCTCCAACGGTTTGCTTACCGACGACGATCTCAGCATCGAGTGGGGCTTCATCCAGCAGGAGACGAAGAAAACCGGCGTCCCGGTTTCCATCGCGCACGACATGACGCTCTTGCGCGAAGTTCAGAAGGAATTGGGAATCAAGTAATCAGATCACCAGCTGCCGCATGCGCGGCACCCGCCAGGCCACCAGCAGCGCGAGCACGATGACTATGCCGCCCATGAACGCGACCGTCGAGGGCGCGCCGACGAAGTGTGCCGTAACCCCCGCCATGAGCGCCCCCGCCGGCATCAAGCCGCGGTCGAGCATGTAGAGGCTCATGACCCGGCCGCGAAGCGCGTCCGGCGTCAGCATCTGCAACAAAGTATTCGTCGTCGCCATGAACATGATCTGGCACGCGCCGACGCCGACGAGCGCGAGCAGCGCGACGGGAAAAGATTTGATGCGCGAAAACAAAATGAGAAAGCCGCCGAGACAGACGAGGCTCCAGAGGAGCAGCAGCCCTTTGCGCCGGATGCCGTGCGCAGCCGTGCTGAGAATCAACACCGAGAGCACGGCTCCGACGCCGGGCGCCGCCATGAGGAGCCCGAGCCCTTCCGGACCGACACCGAGCACGTCTTTCTGGAAGACCGGCATCAGCGTCTGGTAAGGGACGGCGAAGACACGCGGGACATACGCCGCCATCATGAGCGCGAGCACCGTCGGATTGGACCAGACGTAGGCGAGGCCTTCTTTCAAATTAGCGAGCGCGGAAGAGTGCCGCGCGTCCTCGGGCGTCGGCGGCACATGCATCCAATAGATCATCAGCAGCACACCCACGTACGCCGCCGCCTGGACGAAAAAATTTCCCCCGGCGCCGAACGCGGCGATGAGCACGCCGCCGAGCGCGGGGCCGAGAACCTTGTTGATGTTGAAGCCCATGGAGTTCAGCGCGATGGCGCTCATGAGCTCGCTTTTTGGCACGACTCCGGGAACCATGCTCTGCCGAACGGGCTCATTGAACGCCCATGCCATGCCCGTGAAAAGCGTAAAGACGAAAAGATGCCACGGCTGCAGGTATCCGGAGACGACCAGAATGCCCATAGCTATCGCGGTGGCGATGAGAACGTATTGCGTGCGCAGCATGAGCCGTTTTCGGTCCATGCGGTCGGCGGCGACGCCCGCGATCGGCCCGGCGACGAGAAAAGGCAGCGCGCGCACGCCGTTCAGCGCGCCCAGCAACACTGACGATCCGGTGAGATCGTACAAGAGCCACCCGAGCGTCACCTGCTGGATCCATTGTCCGGCGCTCATCAGCACCGTGCCGGTCCAGAGATAACGGTAATCCAGATAGCGGAGCGGGGTGAAGGCGCGCAACCCGAAGGGCGCTTCGGCCGCGGGAGTTTCGGTTGCGATGGGTGTCGTTAATTCTTCCAAAATCTTCTCGCGACAGGCCGTTGTATCGCTCGAAAACGGGAGATATTTATGTATCAGGAACGCCTCAGCGACGCCAGAAGTTTTCCAAAAAACGCATGAAAGCCAAGAAAGAATACCTTGCATGGCCGCTCGCCGCGCTCGTCGCAATGGCCGGCGCCGCAATCGCCGCGGAAAAGCCGGCGCGCATCGAGATGAAAAGTCCGGCATTTCAAAACGGCGGCGAGATCCCGCACAAACATACCTGTGACGGGGCCGACGTATCGCCGCCGCTCGCCTGGCAAAGCGCGCCCGCCGGCGCGAAGGCATTCGCGGTTGTCCTCGACGATCCCGACGCACCCGGCGGCACGTGGGTGCACTGGGTGATTTATGATTTGCCGGCGAACGCAAAAGAGCTGCAGGAAGGGACGGGAAGCGGAGAGACACTGGCGAACGGCGCGAAGCAGGGCTTGAACGATTTCCGGAAAACCGGCTATGGCGGCCCATGCCCGCCGCCCGGAGCGCCGCACCGCTATTTTTTCAAGCTCTATGCGCTCGACGCCCCGACCAGCTTAAAGCCCCGCGCGACCAAGCAGCAGCTTCTCGACGCGATCAAAGGCCACGTTCTGGCGGAAGGCGAGCTGGTGGGGAGATACGGAAGATAATCCGCGGAGAGATCCTTCACTTCGTTCAGGATGACAAACGGGGTCTTGGATCTGTCGAGCTTATTTTGTCATTCTGAGCGCAGCCAAGAATCTCTCCGAGGCGTAGCGCGTTATTTCGGCTTGTCGAACTTCAGCACAAAACGATCGCTCTTGCCGCGCTGCTCTTTGATGGCATTCGTGGTGTGCGGGTCATCTGCGACTTTGAGCAGGTCCGATCGTTTTCCGAGCTTGAAACCCGCGGCGCTTACTTCGCTCACGACCAGCGACGGCTCAATCCGGTGGAGCGTCTTGGCGACCGAATCGGCGGCGCCGTCCGCGGCGGCGTGATCGACGACGCCGTAAGAGCCGCCCGGCTTCAACGCCGCGAACACGCGCTT
>Ga0075423_10000229_pt1 | contig 41433 bp, 45 predicted proteins | sample SoiMethybrSBSTD2_FD_80114 | JGI IMG/M metagenome (GOLD analysis project Ga0075423, IMG submission 80114) | Bulk soil microbial communities from a Populus tree surrounding site in Tennessee, USA - Soil MetaG P. TD hybrid SBSTD2 | ecosystem: Environmental > Terrestrial > Soil > Tree plantation... | reverse complement strand
TGCGCGAGCTGGGGATGCCCTTCCGGGGCGAAGCCCCCGTCGCGGTCGCTTAGGAGACCATCGGATGGCGAAGAAGACGTGGATGGAAAAGGTCAAGCGGAAGCCGAAGTTCAAGGTGCGGGGTTACTACCGGTGCCAGCGCTGCGGCCGCAGCCGGGGCACGCTCCGCAAGTTCCGGCTGTGCCGCATTTGTTTCCGCGAGCTCGCGCTGCGCGGGGAAATTCCCGGCGTGCGCAAAGCCAGTTGGTAAAGGACGGAACACGAGATGAGCGTGACTGATCCCGTCGCCGATATGCTGACCCGGGTGCGTAACGCCTGCCAGGCGGGGCACCGTCGGGTCGACATGCCGGTGTCGAAGCTGAAGGTCGAGATCGCGCGGCTGCTCCGCGACAACCATTACGTCCAGGACTTCAAGGTGCTGGACGATGGGCGTCACGGGCTGCTGCGGCTGTATCTCAAGTATCACAACGACGCCCCGGTGATTCGCGAGCTGCAGCGCGTGTCCGCGCCGGGCCTGCGCCGCTACGTGAAGGCGCGCGAGATCCCCCGCGTCAAGAACGGCCTCGGGATGGCGATCCTCTCGACGCCGCAGGGGCTCATGACGGACCGCGAAGCGCGCACCGCCCGCATCGGCGGCGAGCTGCTCGCGGTGGTCTGGTAAGGAGGCCCGAGCCCATGTCGCGTATCGGCAAGAAGCCGGTCCCCCTTCCCAAGGGCGTGACCGCCCAGCTCGAGGGCCTGCGGATCACCGTGAAGGGTCCGAAGGGCGAGATCAGCCGCACGGTGCATCGGGAGCTGACGCTCGCGCTCGAGGCCGACACGATCGTGGTGCGGCGGCCCTCCGATGAGAGCCGGCACAAGGCGCTCCACGGGCTCACCCGCACGCTCGTCGCCAACATGGTGGACGGTGTGACTAAGGGGTTCGCGAAGGCGCTCGAGATCCAAGGCGTGGGCTACAAGGCGGAACCGAAGCCGTTCGGCGTGCAGCTCGTCGTCGGGTTCTCCCATCCGGTGCCGTATCATGCGCCGCAGGGGATCAAGATCTCGGTGGAGAACAACGTCCTCGTGAAGATCGAGGGCGTGGACAAGGAGCTCGTGGGCCAGGTGGCGGCGGAGATCCGCGCCGTCCGGCCGCCCGAGCCCTACAAAGGCAAGGGGATCCGCTACGTGGGCGAGCAGGTCCGGCGCAAGGCCGGCAAGACCGCCCAGGCGGCGAAATAGACCATGCGATCGATTCATAAAGTGCGGACCCAGGCCAGCCGCCGCTACCGGCGACACCTGCGGGTGCGCCGCAAGGTGGCGGGCAGCGCGGAGCGGCCGCGCCTCGTCGTGTTCCGCTCCTCGAAGCACATCTACGCGCAGATCGTGGATGACGCGCGGGGCGTCACGCTGGTCGGGGCGGCGGATACCTCCGAGGGCCTCCAGGTCGACGGCAAGGGCAAGACCGCCAGGAGCTTCGGCCTGGGACGGCTGCTCGCCGCCAAGGCCAAGGAGAAAGGGATTACCAAGGTCGTGTTCGATCGCGGCGGCTACCAGTATCACGGGCGCGTGAAGGCGGTGGCAGAAGGCGCTCGCAAAGGCGGATTGGAGCTCTAATGGCGAACCTAGAACAGGCCGCATCGTCCGGCCCAGGGACGATCGAGCCGGCGGAGACGGCCCACGCGGGTGGCGACGCGGCGCACGACGAGCGTCCTGCCGGTGCTCCCGGTGGTGGCGGTGGTGGCGGTGGTGGTGGCGGCGGAGGCGGTGGGGGTGGGGGTGGAGGCGGTGGCGGTGGGCGCGGGCGGGGCCGGGGAGGCCGGGGTCGGGGACGGGGCGGGGAACGGCGCGACTCGAGCGAACGGCAGCGCGAGGGCGACGGGCTCGTCGAGAACGTCATTTCGATCAACCGCGTCGCCAAGGTGGTGAAGGGCGGCCGGCGCTTCGGGTTCAATGCGCTGGTTGCGGTGGGCGACGGGCAGGGGCGCGTCGGGATCGCCACCGGCAAGGCGAACGAAGTGAGCGAGGCGGTGCGCAAGGCGGTCGAAGCCGCACGCCGCCGCATGGTCGAGGTCCCGCTCGCGGGTACGACCATCCCGCATGAAATCATCGGCCACCATGGCGCCGGGCGCGTGCTCTTGAAGCCCGCCGCGTCGGGGACCGGCGTCATCGCGGGCGGCCCGGTGCGCGCGGTGCTGGAGTGCGCCGGCGTGCGCGACATCCTTACCAAGAGCCTCGGCTCGACCAACCCGCACAACATGGTGCGGGCCACGCTCGATGCGCTGCAGCACCTCACGACGGCGCGCCGGGTGGCCAAGGAGCGCGGCGTCGAGCTCGAGGCGATCCACTACAAGGCCCGGCAGGAGGCCGTCCATGGCTAGGCTGCCGCCCACCAGGAAGTACCGCAAGCGCAAGCCGGGCCGCGACCGGCCGCTGCCGGCCCCCGGCAAGGGCGAGCTGCGGATCGAGCAGGTCCGTTCCGGGATCGGGCGGCCCGCATTCGAGCGGCGGACGCTCGCAGCGCTGGGCTTGAAGCACCACCAGGCCGTCGTGGTGAAGCAGGATCGCCCATCGCTCCGAGGCATGCTGTATCAGGTGCGCCACCTGGTCGAGGTGACGCCCGCAAAGGCAAAGGCAGGGGAATAGGCGATGGCGAAGCCGAAGACGAAGGCGAAGACCAGGACCAGGGCCAAGGCGAAGCCGCGGGCGAAGGCGGCGCGGCCCGAGCTCCCGCACATCACCCTGTCGAGCCTGCGGCGGCCACCCGGCTCGCACCGCGCGCGCATCCGCAAGGGGCGTGGCCCGGGGTCGGGGATCGGCAAGACGGCGGGGCGGGGCGGCAAGGGGCAGACGGCACGCGCCGGCGGGCAGACCCGTCCCGGGTTCGAGGGCGGGCAGATGCCGCTCATCCGCCGCATCCCGAAGCGCGGCTTCACGAACCCCTTCAAGCAGCCGGCACAGGTGGTGAACGTGCGGCACCTGGGCCAGCTCGCCGAGGGCGCCGAGGTCACGCCGGAGACGCTGTTCGGCGCCGGGCTGGTGCGCCGGCCGGACCACCCCATCAAGCTGCTCGGCATGGGCGACGTGCAGCGCAAGTTCAGCGTGAAGGGCGTGACGGTGTCGGCCTCGGCCCGCTCGAAGATCGAGCAGGCGGGCGGCACCATCGCGAGTTGAGCCGATGACCGCGCCCCGGCTGCCCAACCTGTTCAAAGTTCCGGAGCTGAAGGAGAAGATTCTCTTCACGCTCCTGTGCCTGGTCGTGTACCGCGTCGGGGCGCATATCGCGACCCCCGGCGTGAACGTCCAGGCCCTCGCCGACTTCCTGCGGAACCAGGGCCAGGGCACGCTGTTCAGCCTGTACGACCTGTTCGCGGGCGGGAGCTTCGGCCGGGCGACGGTGTTCGCGCTCGGCATCATGCCGTACATCTCGGCGAGCATCGTCTTCCAGCTGGCCGCGCCGGTGTTCCCGGTGGTCGAGAAGATGCAGCGCGACGAGGAGGGCCGGAAAAAGCTCACGCAGTGGACGCGCTACCTCACCGTCGTGCTGTGTCTGTTCCAGGCCTATGGATACGGGCTCTTCACCGAGCAGATTCCCGGCGCCGTGGCCGGACCGGGATTCTTCTTCCGCCTGACGACGGTGCTCACCCTCACCACCGGTGGGGTGTTCGTCATGTGGCTGGGCGAGCAGATCACGGAGCGCGGCATCGGCAACGGGGCGAGCCTCCTGATCTTCTTCTCGATCGTGGAGCGCATCTGGCCCGAGACGATCCGCACCATCGACGCGCTCCAGGCGCGCAGCCTCACGTTCCCGAAGCTGCTCATCGTGCTGCTGGTCATGGTGTTCGTCGTGGCGGGCACGGTCGCCGTCACGGTCGCCGCGCGCCGCATCCCCATTCAGATCCCCCGCAAGGTCATGGGACGGGGACGGATCCGCGAAGGCCAGAAGACCTTCATTCCGCTGAAGCTCAACACGGCAAACGTGATGCCGATCATCTTCGCCCAGTCGCTCATCATCGTGCCCGGGACGATCGCCGCCTTCAGCGGCAATCAGACCTTGAAGCACCTCGCCGAGTATTTCAGCGTTACGTCGCCGGTATACCTGATCACGAGCGCGCTGCTGATCATTTTCTTCGCCTACTTCTACACGTCGATCATCTTCAACCCGGTGGACCTGGCGGAGAACCTGAAGAAGCAGGGCGCCTTCATCCCGGGCATCAAGCCCGGCGCCGCCACGGCGGACTACATCGACGACGTGCTGTCCCGCATCACCTTCCCGGGTGCCATCTTCCTCACGATCGTGGCCATGCTGCCGATCGTGGTGTCGAACACCTTCAACATGCCGTTCGGGTTCGGCGGCACCGCGCTGCTCATCGTGGTGGGTGTGGCCCTCGACACCGTCACGCAGGTGCAGCAGCACCTGCTGTTGCGACATTACGACGGGTTCATGAAGGAAGGGCGCGTCAAGTTCCGCGGTCGCCAGCGGTACATGTAGGCGTGCGGTGTTCATCCTCCTCTTAGGCGCGCCGGGCTCGGGGAAGGGCACACAGGGCAAGCTCCTCGCGGAACGGCTCGGGCTGCCGAAAATCACGACGGGCGACATCCTCCGGGCGGCAGTCCAGGGGCGGACGCCGCTGGGCCTCGAAGCCAAGAAGTTCATGGACGAGGGCAAGCTGGTCCCCGATGCGGTCATTCTCTCCCTGATCAAGGAAGAGCTCGCCAAGCCGGAGGCGCAGCAGGGCGCGGTGCTCGACGGGTTTCCCCGCACCGCCGCCCAGGCCGAGCTGGTCGATCGCACCCTGGCGGAGCGCAGCCAGCGCCTGAACCACATCCTGCTGCTCGACGTGCCCGAGGAAGAGCTGGTCCGCCGGTTGATTGCCCGGGCGTCGCAGGAGGGCCGGTCCGACGACACCCCGGAAGCCATCCAGACCCGCCTGCAGGTGTACCAGCGCGATACCGCCCCGCTCATCGCCCACTTCGCCCAGCGCGGCATCGTGCGCCGCGTACCCGGCACCGGCACCGTGGGCGAGATCGCCACCGAGATCCAGCGCATCATCGGGCGATGATCACCATCAAGTCGCCCCGCGAGATCGAGACGATGGCCGCCGCCGGTCGCATCGTGGCGGAAACGCTCGCCCTGGTCGCGCGTCAGGTGCGCCCTGGTGTGTCCACCGAGCAGCTCGATCGCGCGGCGGAGGACTTCATCCGCTCGCACCCCGGCGCCCGCCCGTCGTTCAAGGGACTGTACGACTACCCCGCCACGCTGTGCACCTCGATCAACCAGGAGGTCGTCCACGGCATTCCGTCGTCGCGCCGCGTCCTCAAGGAAGGGGACCTCTTGAGCGTGGACGTCGGGGTGTGGCTCGACGGCCTGCATGCCGACGCCGCCGCGACGTTCCCCGTCGGCAAGGTGAGCCCTCAGGCGGAGCGGTTGCTCGCGGTCACCCAGGAGGCGCTGGCGGCGGGCGTCGCCCAGGCGCGGGCCGGCAACCACGTGGGCGATATCGGCCACGCCGTGCAGGAGGTGGCGGAGGGAGCGGGCTACTCGGTGGTGCGGGAGCTGGTCGGGCACGGGATCGGCTCGGCGTTCCACGAGGACCCGCAGGTGCCGAATTACGGCAAGCCGAAGCGCGGCCCCCGGCTGGTGCCCGGCATGACGCTCGCCATCGAGCCCATGGTGAACGTCGGCGGCGCGGACATCCGCACCCTGGACGACAAGTGGACGGTGGTGACCGAGGACGGGTCGCTGTCCGCCCACTTCGAGCACACCGTGGCCATTCTCGAGACCGGCGGGCCGCCGCGGGTGCTCACGACGGCGGACTGACTGCAGTGTAGGGGGCGCAGCATGCTGCGCCCATACGTCGGGCGTGCGCCCCTACGTGATGCCCACCCCCCTTTCCAATAGCTCCGCCTCTTCCAGCAGCGACTTCCCTAGCCCCAGCTCGGACAGCGCGGCGACGTTCACACGGACGTTCTCCACTGCCCCCCTCAGCGCCGCGCGGGCCAGCGCCTGAGCGACCATGGCGTCGGAGTGTGCGTTCCGATTGCCGATCGTCCCGATCTCCTGCGCCAGCGCCACCAAGCGTGCGGCACCGCGAGCCATGGCGAGCGGCGTCTGCGCCGCCCCGACCAGCGCCTCGTCCGCCGCGCGCGTGCGGCGAGGGTCGTCCTTGGGGAGGCGGTAAGCGGCGCTGACCTTGGCGTATGCGGCCGCGTCGTCGTCCACCAGACGGCGGAGCTGGGCGCGCAGGGCTTCCGCTTCGGCCAGGATCTCCGCAGTGCGCTGTTGCACGCTGGCGTAGGCCTTGCGCCCGATCGTCAGGCGCGCCACCATGGCGACCAGCGCGCCGGCGAGCGCGCCCGCCAAAGCCGCGGCGCTCCCGCCGCCAGGCACCGGCGTGCCGCCCGCCAGCTGGTCGAGCCAGCCGTCGAGCGTGGGTCCCTCGGCAGCCAGGATCTTCCGCTCGAGCAGGTGACCCTCGGGGTCAGGGAGCTTCAAACAGGCCGCCCCGGCGCCGAGCACCGCGCGCTCCGGGATCAGCCCCACCACCTCGCTCTTCAGGATTGCCACGCCGCGCTGCCGAGCCGCCGAGTCCACGGCGGCGAACACGGTCGCCGGAGACGTCACGTCGATATCGAGCAGGTTCATCGACACCTGAGCCTTGCCCGCGACCTCGAAACCCGAGGCCTGCACGGCCGGGAGCCCGCCGCTCGATGTGCGGATCCGCTTCGCGATGTCCTTGGCGATCGCGACGTCGCCCGTATCAAGGTAGATGTTGAAGGCGACCAGGAACGGCCGCGCGCCGATCGCCGTCGCGCCCGCGGTGGGGTGGATCTGCCTGGGTCCAAAATCAGGATCGGCCGCCGGATCCTTACCGATGCGATCACGCAACCCTTCGAACTCACCCTTCCGGATGTCCGGCAGCCGCTCTCGCTCGGGACGAGTGGCCGCCTTGGCGTAGAGGTAGACCGGAATCCGGAGCTCGGCGGCGGCGCGCTCGGCGAGCCGGCGGGCCAGGGCGACGCAGTCGTCCATGGTCACGTCCCGCACCGGCACGAACGGCACCACGTCGGTCGCGCCCATCCGGGGATGCTCGCCCGTGTGCCGCGAGAGATCGATCCGCTCGGTCGCGACCCGCATGGCGGCGAGCGCGGCCTCGACGCTCGCATCGGGCGGTGCCACGAACGTGAACACGGAGCGGTTGTGGGCCGCGTCGGCTTGGACGTCGAGCAGCCTGACCCCGGGGACCCCGGTCAGCGCGGTACGGAGGGCCTCGATGGTCGCGGCGTTGCGACCCTCAGAGAAATTCGGTACGCATTCGATGAGGGGGGATGGCATCGGCACCTTTAATGCGGAGTGCGGAATTCGGAATGCGGAATCGATGTACGTACGTCGGGCCCGAGGGTGGCGCTTCCATTCCGCACTCCGCATTCCGCATTCCGCATTCTCACGCGTTCCTCACCAAGTCGATCAGCCATTTGTGCAGCGCCGGATTGCCGGCGACCACGGAACCGTGCTGCAACACGTCGGGCGACCCGTCGAGCGTCGTCACCACGCCGCCCGCCTCACGCACGAGGACCACGCCGGCGGCCACGTCCCACGGGGCGAGCGTCAGCTCCCAGAAGCAATCGAGCCGGCCGGCCGCCACGTCCACCAGATCCAGCGCCGCCGCCCCCGCGCGCCGGATGCCGCTCGTGGCCCCCATCACGGCGGCGAATTGATCGAGATAGCGCCGCAGCAGCGGGAGATTCTTGAACGGGAATCCCGTACCGACCAGGGCCCGTCGCGGCTCGGTGAGCGCAGAGACGCGGAGCCGCCGCTCGCCTTCCCATGCGCCCAGTCCGCTCGCACCCCAATAGGCGCGATCCCGTGGCACATCATGCACGACGCCGACGCCCAGCGCCCCCCCGACCAGCGCCCCGATCGACACCGCGTACTGCGGATAGCCATGCAGGAAGTTGGTGGTGCCGTCGAGCGGATCCACGATCCACACGACCTCGCCCTCGCCCTCCCTCGCGGCCCCCGGCGACAGCTCTTCTCCCACGACCCGCGACCCGGGCACGGCCTGCACCAACACCTCGGCGATCAGCGCCTCGGCCTGCCGATCGGCTTCGGTGACGAAATCGTGGCGACCTTTTTCGATCCAGTCACGGCTGCTCGCGGGCGTGGTGCTTCTGAGGAAGCGAGCGGCGCGCTCCGCGGCGCCTCTGGCGACGTCGACTAAGTCTTTGAGTTCTCGCACCTTGCGGCCCCGACCTCCAGCGTCGTAGGTTGTGAGCCCATGGCGCGCGTCTTCTCCGGCATCCAGCCCTCGGGCGAGCTGCACATCGGCAATTACCTCGGCGCCGTGCAGAACTGGGTGAAGCTGCAGCACCAGCACGACTGCCTGTTCTGCGTCGTGGACCTGCACGCCATCACGCAGCCCTACGATGCGGCGACCCTGGCGCAACGCACCATCGACATGGCGATCGGGCTGTTCGCCGCGGGCATCGATCCGGCCCGGGCTATCGTCTTCGTCCAGTCGCACGTCCCCGAGCACACCGAGCTCTACTGGGTGCTGAACACCGTCACCCCGCTAGGCGAGCTCGAGCGGCAGACGCAGTTCAAGGACAAGGCGCAGCGCCAGGAGAGCGTGCCGGCGGGGCTCCTGAACTACCCCGTGCTCCAGGCGGCCGACGTGCTGCTGTACGAAGCAACACTCGTGCCGGTCGGCGAAGACCAGCTCCAGCACCTCGAGCTGATGCGGGAGATCGCCCGCCGCTGGAACACCCGGTTCGCGAACGGCTTCTCGCTGCCCGAGCCGCAGGCGCTGCTCTCGACGGCGAAGCGCGTCCTCGGGCTCGACGGCCAGGCCAAGATGTCCAAGAGCCTCGGCAACACAATCGCCCTCTTCGATTCGCCCGAGACCATCTGGGAGAAGCTCAAGCCCGCGGCCACCGACCCGGCGCGGGTGACGCGGAAGGACCCGGGCAACCCCGACATCTGCAACATCTTCACCATTCACCAGGGCTTCTCGCCGCCGGACACGCTCAAGCTGGTGGCGCACAACTGCCGCACCGCGGGATGGGGTTGTCTCGACTGCAAGCGGGTGCTGGCGGACAATATGATAGCCGCGCTCACCCCCATCCGCGAGCGGGCGCAGGTGTTGCAGGCGGAGCCGCGCAAGGTGACGGATCTGCTGCGCGCCGGCGCGGCCAAGGCGCGCGCCATCGCGCGCCGCACCATGACCCAGGTACGCCGGCGCATGGGGTTCCTGGAGGGCGTGGATGGAGGAGGGGGCAGCTGATGCAGCACTTCCTGCAGCAGATGGTCGACATGTTCCGGCTGGAGCTGTTTCTCCAGCTGTGTCTCGCGACGCTGTTCGGCGGCGCCATCGGCCTCGAGCGCGAGCTGGGCGGCAAGCCGGCCGGTCTCCGGACGAACATCCTCATTTGCCTCGGCTCGGTGCTCTACACCAGACTCTCGATCACGATGGCCGCCGGGACCGCCGACCCGACGCGCATCGCCGCACAGATCGTGACCGGCGTGGGGTTCATCGGCGCGGGCACGATCCTGCACGCGCGCGGCGCGGTGGTCGGCCTCACGAGCGCGGCCACGATCTGGGTCGTGGCGGCGATTGGGGTCGCCCTCGGCGCAACGTTCTATTGGGAAGCGGCCGGCACCACGCTGCTCGTCCTGGTGGTGCTGCGGGGACTCGGGAGTGTCGAGCGTCTCGTGGCACGCCAATCCACGCAGAGCGCGCTGTCGGTGCACGCTCGACCGGACCCTACCGTTCTGGACGAACTCGAAGCCGTCGTCCGCCGGACCGGGCTCGAGATCGAGCGACAGGCGAGCCGCCGTGAGAACGTGGATCTCGTCATCGACTTCACGCTGCGCGGGCCGAAGCGGCTGCACGACGAGGTGATGGTCGCGTTGCTCCACCACCCTGGCGTCCGGACCGTGTCCACGGGCGAGTGACGCTCCCCCCTCCCCGGCGGCTCGTCGTCGATCTCGCGTCGCCCCTCGCCGCTTGGCGCATCCCGCCCGCGGCGGCCGGGGCGATCCGTCAGGCCGTGGGTTCCGGGTGGGAGGTCATCCTCGTCGAGGCTCCCGCGACTGCGGACGGGGACGGCGGCTCGGGCACGCCGGAGGCGGTGGCCGCCGCGCGCGGTGCGGAGATCTACATCGGTTACGGCGTCCCCTCGGAGGTGGTGGCGGCGGGGCGAGGGACCCTCAAGTGGGCCCACTCCGGCACGGCCGGCGTGGGCGCGAGCCTGCCGCACCTCGCCGGCAGCGGCGTCGTCCTCACCAACTCGGCGGCCGTGCACGCCGAGCCGATCGCAGACTGGACCATCGCCGCCATCGCGTATTTCGCCCGAGCGCTGGATCGGATGCGGGAGTTCCAGGCTGCGGGGCGGTGGGCCAGGGCGGCGTTCGCCGATCTGGAGATTCCCGTCCGCGAGCTGGGCGAGCTGCGCCTCGGCGTGCTCGGCTTGGGTGGCATCGGGGGGGCGATCGCGCGGCGTGGCGTGGCGCTCGGGATGCCCGTGGCCGGCGTGCGGCGGCGGCCGGCGCGGGGCGGGCCCACGGGCGTTCGCTGGGTGGGCGGCCTGGGCGATCTGCCGCGCCTCGCCGCGGAGAGCGACTGCCTGGTGATCGCCGCGCCCCACACCGCGGAGACTCGCGGCGCGGTGAGCCGGGCGGTGCTCGAGCGGCTGCCGCACGACGCGATCGTCGTGAACGTCTCCCGCGGGACGCTCCTGGACGAGACGGCGCTGCTGGACGGGCTCGACGCCGGGCGAGTCCGCGGCGCCGCGCTCGACGTCTTCGCCGCGGAGCCGCTGCCCGCGGGCCACCCCTTCTGGCGCCACCCGCGCGTGCTCGTGAGTCCCCATGTCGCCGCGGTGACCGCACGCTTTTGGGAGCGCGAGGCGGGGCTGATCGTGGAGAACATCCGGCGCTATCTTGCAGGGTCCCCACTCACCAATACGGTCGACCTGGAGGCGGGATACTGAGTGACTGAGGAGAAAGGCAAGAGCGCCCGTGCGAGCGCCGCCGCCGGCCAGCCGCGCGGCATCGAGCAGATCATCAAGGCGGCCATCGACCGCGGCGCGTCCGACCTGCACGTGAAGGCCGGGGATGTGTTCCGCGCCCGGATCGACGGCAAGCTCGTGCCCCTCACGAAACACCGCCTGACCCCGGAGCAGACCAAGGCGATCGCGCAACACCTGATCCCCAGTGACGAGGACCGCGCGCGGATCGACCGACTGCGGGATTACGACTGTTCCTGGGGCATGCCGGGCGTCGGCCGGTTCCGCGTGAACATCCTGCGGCAGCGCTCGTCGTTCATGATCGTGATGCGCGTGATCCCGTTCGACGTGCCGACGTTCGATTCTCTCAAGCTGCCGCCGATCCTCGCGAGCATCGCCGGGGTGGAGCGTGGCCTGGTGCTCGTGACGGGTGTAACGGGCTCCGGGAAGAGCTCGACCATGGCGGCGATGGTGAACCACATCAACCAGACGCAGAACAAGCACATCGTCACGCTCGAGAACCCGATCGAGTTCCTGCACCGCGACATCAACTGCTCCGTGACGCAACGCGAGATCGGCGTCGATACCGACGACTTCCGGGCGGGGCTGCGCGCCGCGATGCGCCAGGACCCGGACGTCGTCTTGATCGGGGAGATGCGCGATGCCGAGACGATCGACACCGCGCTGAAGGCCGCCGAAACGGGGCATCTCGTGATCTCGACGCTGCACACCCCGGACGCCGTGACCACCGTGAGCCGCGTCGTCTCGATGTTCCCGCCTGAGGAGCAGGAGGGCGCCCGGCTGCGCTTGTGCGAGGCGCTGCAGGCCGTCGTGTCGCAGCGGCTGCTCCCGCGCGCCGACGGGCGCGGACGGGTGGCGGCGGTGGAGATCCTGATCGGCACCGGGGAAGTGCGCGAGCTGATCAAGGACGAGAGCCGGACCGCCGACCTCCCCGACTACATCCGCGAGGCGCGGGACGATTACGGTATGCAGACGTTCGATCAACATCTGATGGATCTGGTGGCGGACGAGGTGGTGACGTACGAGGCGGCCCTCGCCGCGAGCACCGACCCAGCGGACTTCGAGAAGCAGACGCGCTCCGCGCGCCGCCGCTCGCGCACCGCGACAGCCGCGGAGGCGACCCCCGGCCAGTGACGGAGCGGCAGCTCGCGGGGGTGCTCGCCCCCATCACCACCCCGTTCGACAGCGCGACGGGAGACGTCGCCCCCGTTCACCTCCGCCACAACGTGACCCGGCTCGTCGCGGCGGGGCTCGACGGGGTAGTGGTGGCGGGCTCGACGGGCGAGTCGGCCCTGCTCGACCCGGACGAGCAGCGCCGGATGGTGGGGTGGGTCCGCGAGGTGCTGCCGGACAAGAGTTGGCTCATCGCGGGAACGGGCGGGGAGTCCACCCGGCAAGCGGTGGTGCTGACGCGGGCGGCCGCCGCGGAGGGCGCGGACGCCGTACTGGTGCGGCCGCCGGCATACTTTTCCGGCGCCGTCTCTCCGGCGACCCTCGTCGACTACTATCGCGCTGTCGCCGACGCGAGCCCGGTGCCGGTGCTCGTCTACAACATCCCCAAGTACACGCACCTCTCCATCGCCGCCGGCCTGCTGCGGCAGCTCGCGGCGCACAGCAACATCGTCGGCGCCAAGGACTCGTCGGGCGACGCGAAGAACCTCGCGGCATACCGCGACGCCGCTCCGCAGTGGTCGGTCTTCGTCGGCTCGGGCTCGCTGCTGTACGCCGCGCTGGAGCTGGGTTGCGACGGTGGCATACTCGCCGTGGCGTGTTTCGCGGCGCCACTGTGTGCCCAGCTGCTCGCCGCCTTCCGCGCCGGGGACCGACCGGGCGCGGGGCAGCTCCAGGAGCGGCTCGCCCCGCTCGACCGAGAGGTCGTGGGGAAGCTCGGGCCGGCGGGCGTGAAGGCCGCGATGGACGCCGTAGGGGGAGGGTTGTACGGCGGGCCGGTGCGCCCGCCGCTCGCGCCGGTGGCGGCCTCGGACCGGGAGCGCGTCGCGAAGCTCGTCGCCGCGTGACGGACTACCGGGCGCTGCTCGCCGCCATCGCGGTCCCGCGGCTCAGCGGCACGGCGGCAAACCTGCAGATCCGCGACGTGTTGAAACGCGAGCTCGGAGCGCGGGGATTCGTCGTGATGGAGCACCGCTTCACGGGGCGATCGCTGCTCTACCGCTTCGGGCGGGCGCCGCTCGAGGGGGTCAATCTGATCGGTGTGCGCCCTCGGGCCCGCGTCTCCGTGTGGCTCGCCGCGCATTACGACTCGAAGGGTCAGCCCCTCTCCATGGCGGCGCGCCTCGCGGCGGCCGCCCTCGCGACGCTCGGCGCGCTCGAGCTCCTGGCCCTCGCGGTGCGGGGGTGGCTCGGTCCGCTGCACGCGGGATTGCCCGACCTCCTCGCCGGCGTCGCCGGTGTCGCGGGCCTCCTCTTGCTCGCGACGAACCGCGTGACCAACCGGTCGGCGGGCGCGGTCGACAACGCGGCGGGGGTCCTGGCCGTGCTCGCCACGCTCGACGCCCTGCCGCCGGACGTCGGAGTAGGCGTGCTCTTCCCCGATGCCGAGGAATACGGCATGGTCGGGGCGCGAGCCCTCGTGCGGGACCGGGCCAACCTGCTCGGCGACACGTGCGTCATCAACTTCGACGGTATCGACGACCGTGGCGCCACGATCGCCTTGGTTCATCGGCCCGGACCGATCAGCGAGCGGGTGGCGGCAGCGCTCGGCGCGCGGCGGGCGCGCCGCCTGCCCGTGCTGGTCGACGGGCCAGTCCTGACATCCGCGGCTCGCGAGGGCGTCACGATCATGCGGGGCGATTGGCGTACCGCGACGATCGTCCATACGCCGCGTGATTCGGCGGAGCGCCTGACGCTGAACGGAGTGCGAACGGTGGCGGAGGGAGTTGCCCGAGCGCTCACCCAGGCCTAGCTTTCCTCGGAGGATACTCCAACGCCCCGCTTCCGGGGCGTTTTTTGCTGGGGAGCCATGTTCGGACCGAAGACCCACTGCGTCGTGGTCGTCGGCGCCCAATGGGGCGACGAGGGCAAGGGGAAGATCGTCGACGTGCTCGCCGAGCGCGCCGATCTGGTCGTGCGCTATCAGGGCGGGGCGAACGCGGGCCACACGGTCCACACCGGCGCCGGGGAATTCGTCCTGCACCAGATTCCTTCGGGGATCATCCAGGGCGCCGTGTGCCTGGTCGGCAACGGCGTCGTGCTCGATCCGGAGACCCTCTTCACCGAGCTCGACGCCCTCAGCGAGCGGGGCATTCGCACCGAGCACAAGCTGTACGTCTCGGATCGCGCCCACCTCACGCTCCCGTACCACAAACTCCTCGACCGGGCCCGGGAAGCGCGGGAAAAGATCGGCACCACCGGCCGCGGCATCGGGCCCACGTATGAAGACAAGTACGGGCGACGGGGCATCCGGGTGGGTGACCTGCGGAACTTGAGCAGGGCGAAAGAGCTGGTGTGCGGGCGCGTCCAGGCCGCCAACGAGTTCCTCGGGCTGCTCGGCTCGACGGAGCGCGCCGACCCGGGCGAGCACGTGGGGCTGCTCGAGCGGCTGGCCCCGCGCCTGCTGCCGCTCGCCGTGGACGCCGGGCGCGTCGTGTGGGAAGCGCTCGAGCGCGCAGAGTCGGTGCTGCTCGAGGGCGCGCAGGGCGCGCTGCTGGACGTGGACCACGGGACCTATCCGTACGTGACCTCGTCCAACACGACGGCCGGCGGCGCGGCGGTCGGCGCCGGGATCGGTCCCACGGCGATCGACGCGGTGCTCGGCGTCGTGAAGGCGTACACGACCCGCGTGGGGAACGGGCCGCTGCCGACCGAGGCCACGCCGGCGCTGGCGGAGCGGATCCGGGAGCTGGGGGATGAATTCGGGGCCACCACGGGGCGGCCGCGTCGCTGCGGGTGGTTCGACGCCGTCGTGGTACGCTACGCGGTCCGCGTCAACGGCCTTACCGGTCTCGCGGTGACAAAGCTCGACGTGCTCGACTCGTTCTCGGAGATTCCCGTGTGCGTCGGCTACCGCTGCGACGGCGAAGCGCTCGATTCCATGCCCGCCGAGGTGGAGCGTCTTGCCCGGGTGGAGCCGCTGTACGAAACGCTCCCCGGCTGGCAAAAGTCGCTCAGCCAGGTGCGCCGATTGGCGGACCTGCCACCGCCGGCGCGCGCTTACCTGGACCGACTGCAGGACCTCGCGCACGCGTCAATTCAGTACGTGAGCGTCGGCACGCATCGCGATCAGATCATCGAAGTGACGTGACAGTGGCTCGTTGATGCTCGATCTTGCGGTGATCGGAGCCGGGCCCTGTGGGCTCGCGGTGGGCGTCGCGGCGAAACGGGCCCGTCTGACCTGCTCCCTGTTCGACAAGGGGCCTGTCACCTCCAGTCTCATGCGCTACCCCCTGTACATGACGTTCTTCTCGACGCCCGACAAGCTCGAGATCGGGGTGCCGTTCGTGACTGCCGGCGACAAGCCCACGCGACGCGAGGCGCTGACGTACTATCGCAAGGTGGCGGAGCACTTCGAGCTGGATGTGCGCCAGTATCACCTGGTGTCTCGGGTGACGCGGGTGCGAGATGGCTTCGAGCTCGTGGCGCAGCACCACGGGAGCCCCGAGCCCGAGACCATCGGGAGCCGTCACCTGGTGTTCGCGACCGGCTACTTCGAGTCACCCAATCCGCTGCGTGTTCCCGGGGAGGATCTCCCGCATGTATCACACTTCTACGTCGAGCCGCATCCCTACTGGCAGCAGCGCGTCGTCGTGGTGGGCGGCGGCAACAGCGCGGTGGAGGCGGCGCTCGAGCTGTGCCGGGTCGGCGCACGCGTCACCATGGTGCACTTCCTGGGCGAATTTGATCGCGGGGTGAAGCCGTGGATCCTGCCCGACATCACCAACCGGGTGAAGGAGGGCCGGGTCGCCGTCCGGTGGTGCAGCCGCGTGCTCGAGATCAGGCGGTCGGAGGTCGTGGTGCGCCGTGATCCAGACGGCGAGCCGGAAACGATTCCGGCGGATTTCGTGCTGGCCCTGACCGGCTACACCGCGGACCTCTCGCTGCTCCGATCGGTCGGCGTGGCGGTGGATGAGACCAGCGGCGTCCCGCGACACGCCCCCCAAACGATGGAGACGAACGTGCCGGGAGTGTACATCGCCGGCGTGCTGGCCTCCGGCTTCGATGCCAACAAGATCTTCATCGAGAACGGGCGCGAGCACGGCGGGCGGATCTGCGATCATATCAAAAGCAAACCCCCCAGAGTTGCCCCTGGGGGGTGATCGCCTGCTCGACATCGTGCGCCCTAGAACCCGATGCGAGCGAGACGAAGCCGTGGACGCGTTCAGGCAAGAACAATGCCTGCCGCGTAATGGCGATAACTACGGCACATAGCAAATCCAAAGACCGCGCGCAGTATTGTAAAATGCATGTTTTCAGGCATAATACAACGTGTCGCAGCTAATCCTCGTAGCTCCGGCGGCCTTTAAGGGCACTCTGGGGCCCCGTCAGGTGGCCGACGCCCTGGCGGTTGGGGCGCGGCGCGCTCTATCCAACGCCGTCGTGCTCCAGTGCCCCATTTCGGACGGGGGCGACGGACTGCTCGATGCCGTGTTGGCGCCGACCGCCTTGCGCGAGCGTATCAGCGTCACCGGTCCCCTGGGCGAGCCGGTGTCAGGCGAGCTCGGGTGGGTGGATGCGGAAACGGCGATCTTCGAAAGCGCGACTGCGTGCGGCATCGCGCTCCTCAAGCCCGAGCAACTCGACCCGCTACGTACCACCACCCGTGGCGTGGGCGAGCTGGTGTGGGAAGCGGTGGAACGCGGAGCCAAAACAGTAGTCGTCGGGCTGGGCGGCTCTGCCACCGTGGACGGGGGCACGGGTGCCGCACGGGGCCTCGGCTGGGAGTTCCTGGATGCCGCCGGGGGAGCGCTCCCCGAGGGGGGCGGCTCGCTGGCGCAGCTCGCGGAGTTCGACGGGGGGTGGGGTCTCGCCGCCCGCGTCGTCGCGCTCGCCGACGTGACGACGCCGCTCGTCGGCCCGGGCGGGGCGGCGCCGGTATTCGGGCCGCAGAAGGGGGCGGGGCCAGAGGGGGTGAAGCTCCTCTCCCGGGGGTTGGAGCGGCTGGCCGAGCTGATGGCTCATCACGGCCGGGGCGACCTCGCCACACTCCCCGGGGGCGGTGCAGCAGGCGGCTTGGGCGCGGGTCTCGTGTGCTTCGCCAAAGCCCAGCTCACGGGCGGGGCGGAGTGGGTGCTGGCGCGAGTCGGGTTCGACGCGGCGCTGGCCAAGGCCCAGCTGGTGATCACGGGCGAGGGCTGCTTCGACAAGACGTCGCTCGTCGGGAAAGCGTCGGGCGAGGTGGTGCGGCGCGCCCAGGCGGCGCAGACGCGGGTCGCCGTGGTGGCGGGCAAGGTCGAAGGGCTCGTGGGCCTACACGCGCTGGACGGCGAGGGCCGCGTGCTCGACGCTGCCGGAATCGCGGCCCTCGGGGAGCGAGCCGTACGCGAAGCGTTCGGGTTGCCCGCTGGCTAGGGGCCCGTCTATCTTCCGGCCCTCATGTCCCCAACCGACAATGTCATGGACAAACTCGTGTCGCTGGCCAAGCGACGCGGGTTCGTGTTTCAATCCTCGGAGATCTACGGCGGCCTGGGCTCGGTGTGGGACTACGGGCCGCTGGGCGTCGAGCTCAAGAAGAACATCAAGGAGCGCTGGTGGCGCTCCATGGTCCACGACCGCGAGGACATCGAAGGGCTGGACGCGGCGATCCTGATGCACCCCAAGGTGTGGGAGGCATCGGGTCACGTGTCGGGGTTCACCGATCCGCTGGTGGACTGCAAGCAGTGCAAGAATCGGTTTCGCGCCGACGATCCCCGTATCAAGGGCACGCCCGGCGAGCCCACGGCGCAGTGCCCGGTCTGCGGCAGCAAGGGGACGCTCACCGCGCCGCGGCTGTTCAACCTCATGTTCAAGACGTTCATCGGCCCGGTGGAAGAGGCGGCGGCGGTGGTGTACCTCCGTCCCGAGACGGCCCAGGGGATCTACGTCAACTATGTCAACGTACTGCAGTCGTCGCGCCAGAAGATTCCCTTCGGGATCGCCCAAATCGGCAAGGCATTCCGGAACGAGATCACTCCCGGCAACTTCATCTTTCGGACCCGTGAGTTCGAGCAGATGGAGATGCAGTACTTCGTGAAGCCGGGCACGGACCTCGAGATGTTCGAGTTCTGGCGCCACGAGCGGATGCAGTGGGTGGCCGGATTGGGCGTGCGCCCCGAGAAGCTCCGGTTCCACCAGCACACCAAGGACGAGCTGGCGCACTACGCCAAGGACGCCTACGACATCCAATACGAGTTCCCGTTCGGCTGGCAGGAATTCGAGGGGATCCACAACCGCACGAACTTCGATCTGTCGCGACACCAGGAATTCTCGGGGAAGAAGCTCGAGTATCTGGATGTCGCGACCAACGAGCGATTCATCCCCTACGTGGTCGAGACCTCGGCGGGCGCCGACCGCACGACGCTCGTGGTGATGGTGGACGCGTACCACGAGGAGGAGGTGGAAGGAGAGAAACGCGTGGTGCTACGGCTGCATCCCGCGATCGCTCCGCTCAAAGCCGCCGTGTTCCCGCTGGTAAACAAGGACGGGATGCCGGAGCTCGCGCGCCGCATCTTCGACGACCTGCGCAAGCACTACAACACCTTCTACGACGACGGCGGCTCGATCGGCCGCCGCTACCGCCGCCAGGACGAGGCCGGGACGCCGTTCGGCATCACGATCGACGGCCAGTCCACGCAGGACGGCACGGTGACGGTGCGCGATCGGGACACGCTAAAACAAGATCGGGTCGCGGCCGACCGGTTGCTGGCCTACCTGGGAGAGAAGCTGAAGGGCTGAATGCGGAATGCGGAGTGCGGAATGCGGAATGGAACGGCGGATGTCGATTCCGCATTCCGAATTCCGCATTCCGCACTGGGGTGGGGTTGTGCAGCTGGGTGAGTTCCGATCGCTCGTCGCGCGACTGCAACGCGAGATCCCAGCGGAATTCACAGGTGGGGTGGTGGCGGTGGACGTCAGCCCCAAGGCCCTCCCCGACCCGGTGCACGGCGATGTCTACACGCTGGGTGAGTGCGTGCCGCTCGAGTGGAGCGGCAGCGGGGCCGATTTACATTCGCGGATCATCTTCTATTACGGCTCGTTCGCGTGCCTCGCCCGCCTGGGCGATTTCGCCTGGCGCGAGGAGGCCTGGGAAACACTCACCCACGAGCTGCGTCATCACTTGGAATGGCGTGCCCACCTCGACCGACTCGAGGCGTACGATTGGGCCGCGGGAGAAAACTTCAAGCGCCACGAGGGCCAGCCATTTGATCCGGTCTTCTACCGGTCCGGAGAGGAGCTTGCGCCTGGTATCTATAAGGTGGATGACGACGTATTCATGGAACGTACGACGTGGAGCGTGCAACGGGGCGGGGAGGAGGTGGAGGCGGCATGGCATGGCCGGCGCTACCGGGTGTCGGTCCCGCACGCGGGCCCGGGACCGCTCTTCCTTACTCTCGCGGGCCTGGTCGACCCACCGCCCGGCGACGCCATCCTGGTCATGAGGCCCGCCCCGCGCCTGCTGGATCTGTTCCGACGCCGGCCGGCCCCGGTGCAGGAGGTCGTGGAGGTCACGCTCCCCGATGGCTAAGCGCGTCCTCGTCGCCACGCGGGACCTGTTGTTCCGCTCCAAGCTCGGCGGCGTCGTAGCCGCCGCCGGCGGCGTCGTGTCCCGGGACGAGGGCGCCTGCGATCTCGCCGTGCTGGAGCTCGACGGGCCGGGAGCGACGCAGCGGATCGGCGAGCTCGTACGGCACGGCATTCCGGTTCTCGCCTATGGCTCCCACGTCCACGTGGAGCTGCTGCGCGCAGCGCGCGATGCGGGAGCGATGGCGGTACCGAATTCGCAGGTGGAAGAGCGACTGCGAGATCTCCTCAACACATAGGGGCGCAGCATGGTGCGCCCCTACTCGACGTCTGGACTGCCGTTCCTGGTTACTTCGACGCGACCTGCACCTCGATCTGCCGCGGCTTCGCCGTCTCCGCCTTCGGGAGCGTCACGGTCAGAACGCCGTGCTCGTAGCTCGCCTGGATGTTGCTCGCGTCCACGGTCGCGGGCAGGGTAAAGCTGCGCTCGAAGGTGCCATAGGTCCGCTCATAGCGGTGCACCCGCTCAGTGCGCTCCTCGGCGGCCTGCTGCTTCGAACCCCGGATCGTGAGGACGTTGTCCTCGAGCGAAATCTTCACCTCCTCGGGTTTGACACCGGGCACTTCGGCGATGATGCGGATTGCTTCAGGGTCCTCGAAAATATCCACCGGGGGCACCCAGGTCGCCTCGGCCGTATCGCCGTTGAGGCTACCCAAGACGTCAAAGATCCGGTTGATCACCGGGTCTCTCTGAAGGGAACGAGTGGTCACAAACATTGCCAACACCTCCGTTGTGGGTGGTTACCTTGGCCTACTGCACTCGCCCGCGCGCGATTGCAACCGGCGTGCCGATCCCGGCTGGCCAGGGCTTGTCAACTTGGCAAAACAGACGTTCAAGCTGGCACTGGGGCCTGTCAACTTTGCGGAGTCCGGCGCCGGGTCTATCTTTAGCGAGCCATGACGCACTCCACCACCGTCGCGCTGCCTCCCCAGGACGTGCTCGAGCGTGCCAAGCGGTTCTTCTCGGAGCGGGTGCCGCACGCCGCCGCCTTCGTTGAGAAGGAAGGGCCGGGGTTCCTGGTACTGCGCGGGCAGGGTGGGGAAGAGATCGCCCTGCACGCCTGGGTGGATGCGGCGGGCAAGACCCGGGTGCGTGCGTCTACGCTCTTTTTTGATCAGGCGCTGGACCGCTTCCTCTCCACGCTCCCACTCGAAGCCACCGTGGAAGTCGCGTGACCGTGGTGGGCGAGCGGTTCGCGGTGCGGGTGATGGTGACCGATGTGTGGGATCAGGTGTTTGTCCCGGTCGAGCCCACGACCACGGTGGCGGACCTCAAGCGCCAGGCGCTGGCCCAGGCGCTGAAACGGGCGCAGGTGCGGCCGGAGGACTACGTCGTGAAGTTCCGCGGCGCCCAGGTGCTGGACGAGACCACGACCGTGGCCGCGCTCGGCGCCGTGTCGAACTCGCCGTTCATCATCCTGCCCGCCCGGCGCCAACCGGTGCGCTGATGGTTTCGCGCGCGCTGACGACGTTCACCGTCGGTTTCCTGCTGCTGGACGCCTTGCTGCTGGCGTACAGCGGGTTCGCCCTGGGGCGCCGCTGGCTGGTTTTCTGGGGCGCGGTCTGCCTCGTGGCGGCTGTGCTGGTGGTGATCGGCTGGCGGCGATACCGGCGCGTCATGTCCGACCTGGAGCGGGCGCGGCGAGAGATGCGGGCGGAGGTGGAATCGATCCGGGAGCTGCTGCACGGTAAGCATCTCGACAACTAGGTGACGACCCCCGTCGTCTGGCACCCCGCATGCCGCCTCCACGATCCCGGGTTCGGGCATCCCGAGCGCCCAGAGCGGATCGAGTCGGTCCTCGCCGGGCTGCGGACTCCCGACCTGAGGGCCACCGTCGAGTGGGTGGAGGGGCGGCCCGCGACCCGCGACCAGCTGGAGCGCGTCCATTCGCCGGCCTATCTCGACGCCCTCGAGCGCCTGGCGCGCGTGGGTGGCGGTGCGTTGGACGCCGACACCGTGATGAGCCGGGACAGCTGGGACGCCGCCGTGGCGGCCGCGGGCGTGGCGGTCGGCGCGGTGGAGCAGGGGATCGCGCGGGGCTCGGGCTTCGGGGCCACGCGCCCTCCCGGGCACCACGCCCTGGGAGCCCGCGCGATGGGATTCTGTCTCATCAACAACGTCGTGGTGGCGGCGCGACACGCGCAGCAGCTCGGGAAGCCGCGCGTGCTGATCGTGGACTGGGACGTGCACCACGGGAACGGCACCCAGGCGCTGGTGGAGCGCGATCCCTCGATCCGCTACGTGTCGATGCATCAGTATCCCTGGTATCCGGGGACCGGCGCCGCGGAGGAGCGCGGCGTCGGTAACGTGTTCAACGTGCCCCGTCCGCCGGGCCTCCCCCGCGAGGTGTACGTGCGCGACCTGCTCGCGGCCGTGGACGAGGCTACGGTCGGGTGGCGGCCGGACTGCCTCCTGGTCTCGGCGGGGTTCGACTCGCTGGCGGGAGATCCGCTGGGCGGGTTCACGCTCGAGCCCGAGGACGTGACGCACTGGACGAGCGTGTTGCGGGCGCGGGTGGCGCCGGCGCCGGTCGTCGGCGTGCTCGAAGGGGGGTACCGGCTCGATTTGCTCGCCGCCGGCGCGCGCGCCCACGTGCGCGCGCTTGCCTGATGGTCCCGGCGTCCCGATACTACAGTCGTGACCGCGACCGCCGCACCGCAGGCATCGAAACATTGGCCCGCCAGCATCTATCGGCGGCCCGACGGGGGGGTTGAGCGAGGTCTTTCGCCCGCCCGGCTGCGCGAGATCGTGCGCGCGGGCGAGGGTGAGCTGTGGGTGGACGTCGACAGCAACGATCTCCACCAGCACGCGCTGCTGGAAAAGGTGTTCGAGTTCCACACGCTGGCCGTCGAGGACACGCTCTCCCCACGCACCCGCGTCAAGCTGGAAGAGTACGACCGCTACGTCTTCGTGGTGATGGCGGGGGTCCAGTTCGATCAAGCGACACCCGACCCGTTCGATCTCGAGACATCCAACCTCTATTTCTTCCTCGGCAAGAATTTTCTGGTCACGGTGCACGCCCTGCCGTCCACCGGTTGCGACGCAGCGCGTGATCGGTTGCTGCGCAGCCCCGACCTCCTCGCCCGCGGCGCCGAGATGACGATGCATCACATCATCGACCAGGCGGTGGACAGCTACTTTCCGTTGGTCGAGGAGCTGAACGGCAAGGTGGACGGGCTGGAGCAGAAGCTGTTCGAGGACTTCGACGAAGGCCTGATCCACGAGATCTTCAAGGCGAAGCGGTCGACCTTCAGCTTCCGGCGCCACATCGGACCGCTGCGCGAAGTGCTCAACATCCTGACCAATCGACCCTGTGGCTACATTCGGCCCGAGACGCAGCTGTACTACCGGGACGTCTACGACCACACCATCCGGCTGATGGAGTCCGTCGACACCACGCGCGACCTGCTCGCCGGCGTGCTGGAAACGTATCTGTCGCAGACCTCCAACCGGATGAATCGGGTGATGAAGCAGCTGTCGATCGTGGCGACGGTCGCGCTGCCGCTGATCGTGATCGCCGGGATTTACGGCATGAACTTCAGTCGCATGCCCCTCATCCACGATGCACTCGGCTTCTGGGTCGCGGTCGCCTCCATGGCCGGAGTCTCGCTGGCGATTGTGTATTGGTTGAAGCATCGCAAATGGCTCTGAAGCTCACCGCCGATGTCATCAGTCTGAAGACCAAGCATCCATTCATCATCGCGCGGGGCGGCGATGACGACACCCGCGTCGTGTGGGTGCGCCTCACGGACGGCGATGGCGTAGAGGGGTGGGGGGAAGCGGATCCCTCACGCTACTACGGAGAGACGGCGGACACGGTGCTGGCGATGCTGCGGCGGCTCGAGCCCCATCTCCCCGCAGACCCATTCGATCTCGACGCGGCGGAAGCGAAGTTCGCGGCGGTCGTCCCGAAGAACGGTGCGGCGCGGGCGGCCCTGTCGGCCGCGCTGCACGATCTCGTGGGCAAGCAGCTGGGCCAGCCGGTGTGGCGGCTGTGGGGACTGGATCCGGCGCGCGCGCCCCGCTCGTCATTCACGATCGGCCTCGATACCCCCGAGAAGATGCGTCAGAAAGTGGTCGAGGCGTCGTCGTATCCGATCCTCAAGATCAAGCTCGGCACGGACCGGGACGAGGCAATCCTGAAGACGATCCGCGACGCCACGGACAAGCCGCTCCGGGTAGATGCGAACGCGGGCTGGACACGGGAGCGCGCGCTCCAAATGCTCCCGCTGCTCAAAGACCATGGCGTGGAGTTCGTGGAGCAGCCCCTGGCGCCCGACGACCTCGAGGGGATGGCCGCGCTGCGGGCTCGGGGGATCCTCCCCCTGGTTGTGGACGAGAGCTGCATCGTGGCCGCCGACATTCCACGGCTCGCCGGGATCGTGGATGGGATCAACATCAAGCTCGCGAAGTGCGGCTCGCTGCGCGAAGCGCTGCGCATGATCGCCACCGCGCGGGCGCACGGCATGCTGGTCATGGTGGGGTGCATGATCGAAACGTCGCTGGGGATCACGGCCGCCGCCCACTTCACGCCCCTGGTCGACGCCGCCGATCTGGACGGTGCCGCGCTGACCGCCAACGACCCCTTCGTGGGTGCCACGATCGACGGCGGGGAGATTCGCCTGCCCACCGCACCGGGGCTGGGCGTCCGGCGGCGGTGAGGGGGCCAGCTCCGGGCACCCCGGGCTTGCGCCCGGGGTCAGCGCCACTCCTGACCCCGCGCGCGAGCGCGGGGATGGCTCCCAGGTTCGCCGAGGTGGTACTCCCCGTCCCCGTCGCGCGCACCTATACCTACGAGATTCCGGCCGACCTCGCGCCCCGCGTCGTGCCCGGCGCACGCGTGGTGGTGCCCGTGCAGCGGCGTCAGGTGGTGGCTGTGGTGTGTGCGGTCGAGGTGGACCCGCCGGCTGTCACCGCGAAACCGATTCTGGCCGCGCCCGACGCGGAGCCGGCTCTCACGCCGCCGCTGCTCGCGCTGGGCGTCTGGATCAGCCGCTACTACGGCACGCCACTCGGGCTCGCGCTGCGGGCGCTCCTCCCCGGAGCGCTGTGGAGCGTGCGCCGCCCGGCGGGGCCTGCCGAGCAGGTGGAGCGCGTGCTCGCATTGACCACGGCGCTGCCGTCGCTGCTGGAGCGCGAGCGCGCGTTCAAGCGGGCGCCCAAACGGCGCGTGGCGTACGAAGCTCTGGAGGCGATCGGCGGCTCGGCACCGGTCCGGCATCTGATCGCGCGGCTCGGCTTGTCTCCCGCCGCGCTGGACGGGCTCGTGGCGCAGGGCCTGGCCCGCTACAGCGACGTAGCGCGCCCCCGGGATCCGTTCGCGGGGCTGTCGTCTCCACCGCCCCCGGACCTCACGCCCGACCAGCGTCGCGTCGTCGCCGGGATCTTGGCGATGCCGATCGAGATCCCCGCGCTGATCCAGGGCGTGACGGGATCCGGAAAGACGCTGGTCTACCTCGACGTCCTTCGTAGCGTCGTGGCGTCGGGTAACGGTGCTATTCTGCTTGTCCCGGAGATCGCGCTCACGCCCCAAACGGTGGCGCGCGTGCGCGGCGTGTTCGGCGACCAGGTGGCGGTGCTGCACTCAGGGCTGTCGGACGGCGAGCGCGCCGATGCCTGGCGGGCGCTGCGACGCGGCGAGCGGCGCGTGGCCGTCGGCCCCCGCTCGGCGGTGTTCGCTCCGGTCCAACGGCTTGGCGCGATCGTGGTGGACGAAGAGCACGAGTCCAGCTATAAGCAGGGCACGGCCCCGCGCTACCATGCCCGCGACGTGGCGCTCCAGCGCGCCCGGCTCGAGGGAGGGGGGGCGCGGGTGATTCTGGGCAGCGCCACGCCGTCCCTCGAGACGCTGCACCTCGCGGCCCAGGGGAAGGTGGTGCGCTTTGAGCTGCCGGAGCGCATCGGCGCGCGACCGCTGCCGCCGGTCGAGGTGATCGACCTGCGCAGCGCCGAGCGGGTACCCGACGCCCGGGGCGTGCCGTGGACCGTGGCGCTCGACGAGGCCGTGCGTGGTGCCCTCGGGCGGCGCGAGCAGGTGATCCTGCTCCTGAATCGGCGCGGCTTCGCGACGTACCTGCAATGTCCGGCCTGCGGCGACGTACGCACCTGCCCCCGCTGCGCCATCGCCCTCACCGTGCATCAGACGCCGGCCGCGCTGCGGTGCCACTATTGCGGCCACGAGGAGCCCGTTCCCACCGTCTGCCGGGTGTGCGGCAAGGAGACCCAACGGATGCGAGGTCTGGGGACCCAACAACTCGAGCATTTCGTCGGGCTGCGGTTCCCCGACGCCCGGATCGCCCGCATGGACCTGGACACGACGAGCACCAAGTGGGCGCACCACCGCGTGCTCGACCGCATGGCGCAGGGGAAGGTCGACATCCTGCTCGGGACGCAAATGATCGCGAAGGGACTGGACTTCCCGAACGTGACCGTCGTGGGCGTCGTGGACGCGGACACGGGGCTCCATCTTCCCGACTTCCGTGCGGCGGAGCGGACCTTCCAGCTCGTGGCGCAGGTGGCGGGTCGCGCCGGGCGCGGGCCGAAGGGAGGCCGCGTGTACGTCCAGACCCGAGCGCCCGACCATCACGCGATCCGCGCGGCGGCGGTCCACTCGGTGACGCAGTTCGCGGGGGCGGAGCTGCCGCTCCGGTCCCCGCCTCATCCGGCGTACCCGCCGCAGGTCGGCCTGGCGCGATTCGTGGCTTCGCACGAAGACGCCGCCCAGGCCCAGCGGGCGGCCGAGCGTGTGGCGGCATGGCTCGTCCGGGCCAATACCGAGCGGCTGACCGGCGCGCTCAGCGTACTCGGACCGGCGCCGTGCCCGATCGAGCGGCTCAAGGGACGCTGGCGCTGGCACGTGCTCGTGAAGGCGGCGGAGCCGCGCGCGATCGGTCGGGTCGTGCGCGCCTTGGGCGCGCGGGCGCGCGGTGCGGTCATCGTGGATCGCGACCCGGTCTCACTGCTGTAGCGGCCGTTGCGTGACGGGATTGGCTGCGCGTATTATCAGCGTTCCTGTGACGACGCGGCCCCGGTTCCAGTACCGGCCACCGAACTTCGAGGCCTCCCCGCTCCGGGGAGCGCCCGATGCGCGCTTCGAGCCCGCCCCCGCTGATGGGGTGCTGCCCGACGGCTTTTTCTCCACCACGAACCTGCCGACCTACGTCAAAGCCGCGGGCGTGTGGTCCCGGCCGCGCCTGCCGCGCATGGATTGCGTCATCGTGCGCCAGTCCGCTCGTGACCTGGTGACGACCGAGCCGCGCAAGGTGCGCAAGGGTCAGGCCGTGGCGGTCGGTACGGAAGAGGACGGCAGCCAAGGCATCTTCGTGCACGCCGAGGGCTTTCTCGGCGGCAGCCACAGCGCCAACGAGTTCGGTTTCATGCAGACGGAAGTGTCGCGCGAGCGGCCGGTGGACTACGCCGTCCTGGCACAGCTCCTGGGCGAGGAGAAGCAGCGCGGCGGCAAGATCGTCTGGGTGGTGGGTCCCGCGCTGGTGCACGCGCGCGCGCGCGAAGACATGATCTGGTTCGTCAGGAACGGCTACGTGCAAGCGTTCCTCGGCGGCAACGCCGTCGCCGTGCACGATCTCGAGGCCGCGATCTTCGGCACGACGCTCGGCATGACGAGCTCGGGGCAGGGTGTCGAGGGCGGCCACGCGCTTCATATGCGCGCCATCAACCAGATCCGACGCGCCGGCGGGATCGCCGCCGCCGTGCGGCAGGGCCTCGTGAGCTCGGGGATCATGCACGCGCTCGTGACCCAGGGAGTGCCGTTCGTGCTCGCCGGCTCGATCCGCGACGACGGGCCGCTCCCCGAGGTGCTCTCCGACACCCTCGCTGCGCAAGACGCCATGCGGGAGTTCACGGCGCAGGCGACCTTCGCCGTCTTCGTCGCCACCGCCTTACATGCGATCGCCGTCGGCAACATGCTGCCGGCGTTCGTGGATGCCGCGCGTCCCGAGGACCTGCGTCCCCTCACGACGATCTGCGTCGACCAGACGGAGTTCGTGGTGACCAAGCTGCGGGACCGGGGCACGCACCAGGCATACGGCGTGGTGACGAACGCCCAGGACTTCATGCACGTACTGCGGTTCTACGTGGAGCGATGGGAGCAGGCGCAGGCCCCGGCGACCGTCCTGCGCTAGAGCCGGGCCGGGGGCCGGGGTGGGCGAAGCTCGCCGAGGCCGTCGCCCTGCGGGTGCCGCCCGCGGAGATCGAGACCATCTACCTGTTCCGACCCTGGAAGCGCGAGGGTCGGGAGTGGGGCACGGCGGTGGTGACGTGCCGGGCCACGGAGGGGGGCGACCGGTTGCGCGTGTACACGGCACGCTACATGCTGATCGTGCGCGGCAAGGAGCGGGGTCAGTCCCGCATCGAGGTCGAGGAGACGGCGCTCTCGCCCGCGGACGTGATCGCTCGCGTGATGCAGGCCGCCGCCGACCGGACCGGGGACCCCGAGCCGCCCGTGGCCGTGGGGCCGGCGGTGTGGTATGAAGGTTGAAGGAACCAAGCTGCTCGAGGAGTTCCGCCGGTATCTGGCGGAGCACAGCCTCCCGGCGACGCAGCAGCGCCTGGCCGTGGCGGAGGCGGTGTTTTTCGCCGGCGAGCACCTGTCGGCCGAGGAGGTGGGCCGGCGCGTGGCAAAACGCGTGGCGGTCGGCACCGCCACGATCTATCGGACGCTCGACCTCCTGGTCCGCGCCGGGCTGGCCAAGGAGCACGACTTCGGCGAGGGGTTCAAGCGATACGAGCCGCTCGCGGCCGGCCAGGCGCACGAGCATTGCATCTGCTCGTCCTGTGGCCAGGTGACGGAGTTCGCGAACGACCGGCTCGAGCGGATGATCGCGTTGCTCGCGGAAGAGGTGGAGTTCCGGCCGCACCACCACCGGCTGGAGATCTATGGACTGTGCCGCAGCTGCCAGCAGGCGAACCCTTTAGCGCGCACGAGGTGACGGGTTGATCGATTCACGAATGTTCGTGCCCACCAAGGCCTTTCTCACCAAGGGCGTCGGTCGGCACAAAGAAAAGCTCACCAGCTTCGAGATGGCGCTGCGGGATGCGCATCTCGCCAACTTCAACCTGGTGCGAGTGAGCTCGATCTTCCCGCCCCACTGCGAGCTGGTGGATCGTGAGGAAGGCCTGTCGCTCATGAAGCCCGGGCAGGTGGTCTTCGCGGTGATCGCCGAATCCGCCACCAACGAGCCGAGCCGCCTCGTCGCCGCGTCGATCGGCGTCGCCATGCCGGCCGATCAATCTCACCACGGCTACATCTCCGAGCACCACAGCTACGGGCAGAACGAAATGACGTCGGGGGAGTACGCCGAAGACCTCGCGGCGTCGATGCTCGCGACCGTGCTGGGCGTCCCGTTCGACTCGGACAAGGCGTGGGACGAGCGACGCGAGCAGTGGCTCCTGTCGGGCGAGATCGTCCGCACGATGAACATCACCTCGACCGCCGAGTGCGGAGACGACGGCCGCTGGACGACCGTGGTCTCGGCGGTCTGCTTCTGCGGGTGACGCCCTCCTTTGCGCTCGCTTTTCTCGCCGGGCTGCTGAGCTTTCTCTCCCCCTGCGTCCTGCCGCTCGTCCCCAGCTACGTGGGGTTCCTGACCGGCCTTACGCTCGAGCAGCTCGAGATCCGGCGCGGCACCGCCCTGGTGCACGCGGTGTGGTTCGTCGTGGGGTTTTCGCTCGTGTTCGTGGCGCTCGGTGCCACCGCGTCCGCCCTGGGCGTCTGGCTGGTGCAGTCGCAAGTCTGGATCGGGCGCATCGGCGGGGTCCTGGTGATCGGGTTCGGCCTGTACCTGCTGGGCGTGTTGCGGCCGGCGTTCCTCATGCGCGAGCGCAAGATCCAGCTCGCCCGCAAACCGGTGGGCTACGCGGGCTCAGCGGTCGTGGGGGTGACGTTCGGCGCGGCATGGACCCCCTGCATCGGACCGATCCTCGGAGCCATTCTCACGCTGGCCGCCGCCCAGGGGAGCGTGGGTCACGGGGCGGCGCTGCTCACCGCTTACTCCCTCGGACTTGCCGTCCCTTTCCTCCTCACCGCCCTGGCGCTCGACCGGTTTCTCGTCTGGTTCCAGCGCTTCCGCCCGTATATCGTCTGGGTCGAGCGGACGGCGGGCGTCCTGCTGGTCATCCTCGGTGTGCTCCTCGTGACCGACCGCTTCACCCTCATCGCGAGCTGGCTACAAGGCCTGACCCCCGAGTTCCTGAAGAGCCGGCTGTAGGATGAAGTCGTACGCGAATTTGTTCCCCACCCTGAAAGGGTGGGCCCGCGAGAGCGGTGTCCTAAAGGACAATGCGCGTGTGCTTTAGCACTGTGTCGAGCCGGGCCCAGGCGTTCAGCCTGGGAACTCCGAGGGCGCCATTCCTATATTAGGTGCCAGCGACAATCCATTAGGAGAGAGGGAATACATGACCACGTTACGGAAAAGGGTGTCGTGTCTCGCCGCCACGCTGGCCGCGATGGCGCTCGCCGCCTGCGTGCAGGGTGAGCAGCAGAGCCAGTCGGCCGACTCTACGGCGCGCAATCTCACGCTCGCGCCCACCGAATCCACCGCGGCCCTGAAGGACGTACCCGCGCCGGCGACCGCAGCAGCGAAGCCGGCAGCGGAGGCGGAGAAAAAGGCGCCGGTGAAGAAGCCCGCACCTCCGAAACCCGCTCCGCTGATGCTGGCGGCCGGGACGCGCGTGCCCGCCACGGCCTCGGACTCGATCAGCACCCGCTCGGCGAAGGCGGGGGATGCGTTCACGGCGACGGTCAGCCAGGATGTGAAGGATGCCACCGGTCGGGTTGTGATCCCGGCGGGCGCGACCGTGTCGGGGACGATCACGGCGGCGGAGCCCGCCCCGAATCCGAACTCCACCGGCAAGCTCGAGCTGTCGGTCACGAGTGTGACGGTGCGGGGCGTGAGCTACTCGGTCGATGGGTCCGTCGTGGCGAAGGACACCGTCATGAAGGGCCGCGGCGTGACCGGCGCGGACGCCGCCAAGGTCGCCGGCGGAGCGGTAGCCGGCGCGCTTGTCGGCAAGCTCATCGGGAAGAACAAGAAAGGCGCAGTGATCGGCGGCGCCGCCGGTGCCGCCGCCGGTGCGGCTGCCGCGCGCCAGTCGCGCGATATCGATGTCGTGGTTCCGAAGGGCGCGGCGATGACGATCAAGCTGAACGCGCCGCTCACGGTGAAAACGGCCTAGGAAAGCGGATCCTTCGCGCCTGGCGGCGCTCAGGATGACAGGCTCCGCCGTTTCACGGAGGGGGAAGGGGGAGAAGTCACCCTCCCTTCTTCTTCTACCGAAGCCGCGCGAGGCTGTCATCCTGAGCGAGCGCGCAGAATGCGCGCGAGCGAAGGATCTGGTGTGGGATGGGCATGCTTAGGTCAGTAGCCTGCCGCGCCGCCGCCGCGCCGGGGATCCGCCACACCGATCCAGCCGGCGGCGGCGCGCCCGATGGCGTTCACCTCGGTCTTGTAATTCCAGGTGCTCACCTTGTGCCCCATCGCCACGAGCGAGTCGATCGACGAGGGCACGAAGCCGTCGCTCTCGAGGTAGAGCACATCGGGCGACGCTTGGTGGTGCAGGCGCGGCGCCGCCACGGCGCTCGTGAGCGGCATCCCCTGGTCGATCATATCGCTGAGTACCTGGTACACGGCCGTGGTGATGCGTGACCCGCCGGGGCTTCCCAGCACCAGGAACAACCGGCCGGCCGGATCGATGACGATCGACGGCGTCATGGCCGAGAGCATACGCTTGCCGGGCGCGATCACGTTCGCCTCGCCCTGCACCAGGCCGAACAGGTTCGGCTTCCCCGGGGCGGTGCTGAAATCGTCCATCTCGTCGTTCAGGAGGAATCCCGCGCCCGTCACCGTGACGGCGCTGCCGAAATCGTTGTTGAGGGTGGTCGTGCACGATACGGCGTTTCCCTCCGGGTCCACGATCGAGAAGTGCGTGGTCTCCGTTCCCTCGGCGTGCATGCCGCTCACCGGCGGGGTAGGCGTCGCTCGCTGCGGATCGATGCCCGCCCGCAAAGTGCCGGCGTACCATTTGGCGAGCAGGCGACCGGTCGGCATACTCACGAAGTCAGGGTCTCCGAGGAACGCGTTACGATCCATGTAGGCCCGCCGCAACGCTTCCGTCTGGAGGTGCATGAGCTGCGCGCTCCCGAACGGGGGGAGCGGGGTGTACCCCTCCATCACATTCAGGATCTCCGCGAGCGTGATCCCGCCGCCCGACGGCGGTGGCATGGTGTAGATGGCGTAGCCGCGGTAGAAGATCTCGATCGGGTCGCGCCATTTCGCGCGATAACGGGCGAGGTCCTGCCGCGTGATCAGCCCGCCGCCGCGCGCCATCTCCTGGACGATCAGCTCGGCGACGCTGCCCTGATAAAAGACCGGGGGTCCGCTGTCGGCGATGAGCTGCAGCGTGCGGGCCAGGTCCGCCTGAACGAATCGCGTGCCCGGTGCCGGCACTTCCGCATTGCTGAGAAACTGCGCGCGCGAAGCCGCAAACCGGGCCAGACGCTCGGCCTCCCGACCGATCTGGCGACTGCGCACACCGTCGAGGTTATACCCATCGCGCGCGAGGCGCACGGCGGGCCCGACCAGCTCCTTCCACGCCAGGTGCCCGAACCGGCGGTGCGCCTCGTACAGTCCCGCCACGCTGCCCGGTACGCCCACGGAGCGGTGGCCCGTGAGCGACGATTCCAGGACGTTTCCTGCCGAATCGACGTACATATCGCGCGTGGCGCCGAATGGCGCAGCCTCGCGGAAGTCGAGCGCGTGCACCGCTCCGTCATGCTGCCGGATCACCATGAATCCGCCACCCCCGATGTTCCCCGCGACCGGGTGCACCACCGCGAGCGCGAACGCGACCGCCACCGCGGCGTCCACCGCGTTGCCCCCGCGGCGCAGCATGTCCACGCCGACGTCGCTCGCCAGGGAATGCGATGTGACCACCATGGCGTGCTCACCGGCGACGGGCCTGACGCGCTGCGCCAGGGGCCAGTCCGTCGAGATCAGCGGGCCGTGGGCCGCTCCCTCGTCCGACGCCGGCGTCGCCGAGCTGTCGGCCGCGGGCGTCGCAATGGCGGGCGGGTTGGGGAGCGGCACCTCCGGTGCGACGGGGATCGTCTCCGGCAGCTTGACGCCACTGCACGCCGTCAGCAACAGCAGGCCGAGGCCGAGGAATCTGCGCATGCCGAATTGTGCACGTTGACCCGAGTTCGGGTCAACGTCTAACTTGGGGGCCATCCGATACCCTTCATGAGCGTTCCCGACTACCGCGACCCGCGGCTCACCGAGCAGCGTAACCCCCGCACCGAGCGCATCGACGTCGCGTCGTCGCTCGAGATCGTCGACCTCTTGAACGCGGAGGACGCAACCGTGGCAGGGGCGGTGCATGCGGTGCGCGCCGAGCTGGCCCGGGCCATCGACCTGGTGGTGGCGGCGTTCGGCCGGGGTGGGCGGCTGGTCTACGTCGGCGCGGGAACCTCCGGGCGGCTCGGTGTACTCGACGCGAGTGAGTGCCCGCCGACCTTCGGCACCCCGCCGGACATGGTGGTGGGGGTGATTGCCGGCGGTTACCAGGCGCTGGTGAAAAGCAGCGAAGGGGCCGAGGACGACGTGAACGCGGGAATGGCGGCGATCGACCAGGCGCGAGTGGTGCCGGCGGACTTCGTCCTCGGCATCGCGGCGAGCGGTACGACACCGTTCGTTCGCGCGGCCCTGTCCCGCGCGCAGACCATCGGCGCGACGACCGGGCTCGTCTCGTGCTCCGATCCCCCGCAGGTACTCGTGGAGACGTGCGACGTCCTGATTCTGCCGAAAGTCGGACCCGAAGCCTTGACGGGGTCGACGCGCATGAAAGCCGGTACCGCCACCAAGCTGGTCCTCAATACGGTCTCCACCGGCGCGATGATCCGGCTGGGGCGCGCCTACGGCAACCTCATGGTGGACCTGATGGCGATGAGCGACAAGCTGCGGGATCGTGGGGAGCGGATCGTGATGGAGTGCTGCGAGGTGGACCGCGGGGCGGCGCGCCGCGCGATCGAGTCGGCCGGCGGCAGCGTGAAGCTGGCGATCGTGATGACGCGGCGTGCGGTGGGGAAGGGTGAGGCCGAGCGCCTGCTGGCGGAGGCGGGCGGATTCGTCCGCCGCGCCGTGGGCGACCCGCCCGCCGTGCGTCCGGCGTGACGACCGCCCTGGCCGTGGGCGTGATGTCGGGCACGTCGCTCGACGGCGTCTCGACCGCGCTGGTGCGGCTGCAGCACGATCCGCTCGATGCGCAGCTCGTCGCGTTCCGTCAGGACCCGTACACGGCGCCGGAGCGCGGGCAGATCATCGAGGCGATCGCGCGCGGCGGCTCGAAAGACCTGGCCCTGCTGCACGTGGCCTTGGGAGAGCGCTTCGCGGGGGCGGTGCTGCAGCTCCTGGCCCAGGCCAAGGTCGCGCCTCGCGATGTGTCCTTCATCGCGTCGCACGGGCAGACGATCTGGCACGAGCCGGGCCGCGCCACGCTGCAGCTGGGCGATCCCGCGGTGATCGCCGAGCGCGTCGGGGTGCGCGTCGTGAGCGACTTCCGCTCGCGCGACGTCGCGGCCGGGGGCCAGGGGGCGCCCCTCGTCCCGCTGGCCGACGTGGTCCTGTTCGGGCACCCGGAGTGCGGACGGCTGCTGCTGAACGTCGGCGGCATCGCGAACGTCACCTTCGTCCCGCGCCGCGGGGTGACCGGCGGGGCCATCGCGTTCGACACCGGTCCCGGCATCGGCGTGGTGGACGCGGTGACGCGTCGGATCGACCCCGCCGCCCGCTTCGACGCCGGCGGCGAGCGGGCGCGCCGTGGCAAGCCGTCCCGCCACGTGCTCGACGCCCTGCTCGCCGATCCGTACTTCGCGACGCCGCCGCCCAAAAGCACGGGGCGCGAGCGGTTCAGCCCCGACTACGCGGCGCGTTTGCTCGACGACGTGAAGCGGGCCGGGGGCTCCGACAACGACGCCGTCGCGACGGCCACCGCGTTGACCGTGGAGACCATCGCCCGGGGCATCGAGCGCTGGACGCCGGCTCGGGCCGCCGATGAGCTGGTGATCTCGGGCGGCGGCGCGCGCAATCCGCGCCTGGTCGAGCTCCTCACCGCCCGGGTGACCCCGCGACCCGTGGTGCCGTTCGAGCGTCTGTTTTTCGACGGCGAAGCGAAGGAGTCTCTCGTGTTCGCGTTCCTCGGGTTTCTCACAGTCCTCGGAGAGCCGGGAAACCTGCCGGCCGCCACCGGCGCCCGGGGCCCACGCGTGCTCGGCCACATCACCCCGGCGTGACCGGGTCGCTCGCTCGTCTCGTGTTTCCCGCACTGCGCTGGCGGCGCGGGGGCTTCGCGCACGAGCGCCCGAAGATCGACGCCGCGCTCGCCGCCGGGGTCGGCGGGTTCATCGTCTTCGGTGGGGCTCGCGAGGCCGTCGCGGCCCTCACGCGCGAGCTCGTGGCGCAGGCCGGCCGCCCGCTGCTGGTCGGCGCGGATCTCGAGCGCGGCCCGGCACAGCAGGTTCAGGGGCTCACCGAGCTGCCGCCGCCCGCGGCCCTCGGCTGGATCGACGACCTGGAAGCCACGGGCACGTGCGGGATGATCACGGCTACCGAGGCGCGCTCGGTCGGGATAAACTGGGCGTTCGCTCCGGTGTGCGATCTCGATCTCGAGCCCCAGAACCCGATCGTCCAGACGCGCGCCTTCGGGGCCGACCCCGTGCGGGTGGGCGAGCAGGCGGCGGTGTGGATCCGCGGCGCCCAGGAGCACGGCGTGCTGGCGTGCGCCAAGCACTACCCCGGCCACGGGCGCACGACGCAGGACTCACACGCGACCCTGCCGCGCGTGCGCGCCGCCCTCACCGAGCTGCAGCGGGTCGACGTGGCGCCGTTCGAATACGCCATCCGCGCCGGTGTGGGGAGCGTGATGAGCGCGTTCGTCGCGTACCCGGACTGGGACCCCATTGGGCGGGCGGCGAGCTTTTCGCCGCCGCTGTTGAGCTACCTGCGGGACACGCTCAACTTCGGCGGTCTCGTCGTGACCGATGCCCTGATCATGGCGGGGGCGAGGGCTGCGCAGCCGGTACCTGCGGCTACCGTGGGCGCGGTCGGTGCGGGGTGCGACGCGCTCTTGTACCCGGAGAATTTCGCCAGCGTGGTCGCCGCGTTGGACCGCGCCGTGGGTGGCGAAATCTCCGTCGCCCGTGCGGACGAGGCGCTCGCGCATTACGACGCCGCCCTCGCCGCGTGGGCGAACCTGCCCGACCAGGGAGAGCCGGCACTCTCGGACCATGCGGCGTTCGCGGACGGGCTCGCCGACCGCGCGGCGCATCTGGTGCGCGGTGACGCGTCGAGGATCCGGACGCCCCTCGCCGTGTCGATCGTCGATGATGACGTAGGTGGCCCCTACACAGTCGGGCCGCGCGACGTGTTCCACGCGACGCTGCGCGAGGCCGGGGTCGCTCTCGTGCAACGCCCAACCGGGAACGTGCGACGCATTGTCTTGGTGTACGCCGAGCCGCGCTCGTGGAAAGGCCGGGCCGATCTCGGCGCCCGCTCCCGCGCGGCCCTGCGGCGGCTGATGCCCGGGGCGCAGCTCGTGGTGCTGTTCGGCCATCCGCGCCTCACATCGCAAATCCCCGGCATGGCCCCGATCCTCTTGTGCTGGCACGGACAGCCGCTGATGCAGCGGGCGGCGGCGCGCTGGGTCCTCGGCAGAGTCCGGTAAAGAGCCCGGCCTTTTACCGCGCGATGCCGAGACTGGTCAAGTACTTGAGGACCAGCCCCGCCGGAACGGCGTAGATGATCTTTCCCTGCGACTCCCGGTTGCCGCCGTACAACACCGCCGCCACGCGGCCGGTGCGATCGAAGATCGGGCTCCCCGAAGACCCCGGCGCGCCGTACCCGTCGACCTGCACGAGATTGGCCAGTGCCTTGCTGACCGTGCCGACCGTGAGCGTGGGGTCGGCGATCACGCCGCTCTCGCCGATGCGCTCCATGGGGAGATCCTCGCCCAAGGGGTAGCCGATAACCGCCACGGGATCGCCACGCGCCAGCGCTCGCGGCTCGCTCGCGAAGCCCGCGACCCGCGGGGTGCCGCCGCGAATTTCCACCTTCACCACGGCGACGTCCGCGGAATCGGCCACGCCGACCAGGCGGCCGGGGAACCATTGCCGGCTTCCCGAGAACTTGACCGCGATGCGCCGGGGCTGTCGGTTGCCGTCGTCGCCCACCAGGACGTGCCGGTTGGTGACCAGCGTGCCCTGCGAGTCGGCGGCGAACGCCGTGCCACTGAAGATCTCGCTGTCCGAGAACTGGACGACGAGCAGCGCGACGGCGTCCTGGTTCTTGAGCGAGATGGCGCGGTAGTCCATCGCGACCGCGCCGGCGAGGCCGCGCTGGCGCGTCTCCGCCACATCGAGCGCGGCCCGCAGCCGCGCGACGGCGCCGGCGTTGCCGCTCGTGCCCGCGCGTGCGAGCTCGGTGCGCAGCCGCGTGACTTCCGCCTGCGACTGCCGCAGCGCTTCCCGCACGCTCGCCAGCTCGGTCTCGAGGCGCGTGAGCAGCCGGTGCGCCTCCGCCCCCAGGCTGTCCGCGCGTGCCTGGAGGTCGGCGAGGTCGCGCGCGTCGCGCGCGCTTTGCCATTGCAGCAATCCGAACCCGGCGAGCACGAGCACGAGCAGCCCGATCAGCAGCTTGGTCCGGCGATTCAGGCGCGCCACCTCGGCGGCGATCCGCAGCGCGGTGCTCGAGCGTCGGGGACGGGGGGCGGCCACCGCGGTGTATTGCTCGCGCGGGGACGATATCCGTTCCGCGGACGCCCGCGCTGAGTCCGGCACGGTGTCGGCGATCGGCTCACCCGGCAGGATGTGGAACTCCAGCGTGGGCCCGCTCTGCCCGAGTCCGATGACGTCCCCGTCCGCCAGCACGACATCGCCCGAGATGCGGACGCCGTTGACGAATGTGCCGTTGGTGCTGCCCAAGTCCTGCACCACGAAGGTTTCGCCGTGGCGCACGATCCCCGCGTGGCGCGACGACACGTCGAGGTCGCGCTCGGCGTCGAAGCGCACGTCGGAGAGCGGGTGCCGGCCGAGGCCGATGTACGCCTTGCGGAACGTCTCGACCTGTCCGACGCGTGCGCCCGAGAGAAACCTGAACTGGGCGGTCACTGGCTCCGGTTGACCAGATAGAGCACCACCGCGGCGGCCGCCGCGATGGCCAGGAGCACCATCGCGCGCCGGCGATTCCGCGCCGCGGGTTCGGGGGCGGGGCTCCCCCGGTAGACGGGGACCGGCTCGGTGCTGGTCTCGGTGTCGATGAGCGGGTACACCTGATGGCCCATCTCTCCGCTGGGCTCCGGCGGTTTGAGCCCCTCGCCGTCGAACCGCGCCAGCACGACCGTGATGTTGTCGGGCCCACCCCGCTCGTTCGCGAGCGCGATCAGCCTGTCGCATGCGGCCGGGAGGTCGCGCTCGCGTGTCGCGACGGCGGCGATCTCGTCCTTCTTTACCTGGCCCGACAGGCCGTCGGAGCACAGCACCAGGATGTCGCCCTTGCGGACTTCCTGGTGTGTGAGATCGACCTTGACGCGCGCGTCGGGCCCCAGAGCCTGGAGGATGATGTTGCGCCGTTCGCTCCTCGCGGCTTCTTCCTCGGTCAGCTCGCCGGCCTCGACCAGGCGCTGCATGAGCGACTGGTCCCGGGTGAGCTGCACGGCCGTGCCGTTGCGGATCAGGTAGGCGCGGCTATCGCCGACCTGGCTCAGGAAGAAGTGATCCCCCAAGACTCCCACGGCGGTGGTGGTGGTCCCCATCCCGCGCACCTCGGGGTGCGTCGCGGCATAGGCGTGGATCTGCTCGTTCGCCACTTCGACGGCTTCCTTGAGGCGGTAGGCGAACCGCTGCGCTGTGACCTCCCGCTCGGTCCCCCAGCCCCGAACCAGCTGCCGGTAGATCGTTTCGGTGGCCATCTCGCTCGCGAGCTCGCCGGCGGCCGCGCCGCCCATCCCGTCGGCGACGACGAAGAGCGAGCCCCGCTCACCGATCTGGTGGGCGCGCACCGCGGGCAGGAGCGACGCCTCGCGACGCGACAGATCGGCTACGAGGAAGCGGTCCTCGTTGTGGTCGCGAGTCTTCCCGAGGTCGGTCTTGGCGAAAACCTCGACCTTGATCGGCTTGGGGGAGGGGCGTCCGAACATAGTCAGCACTGGGCCAGGATCTTCGGGTAGGTCGTGTCGGCGGGATTGAGCTCGGTCGCCGTGCGCACCCACTGGCATCCCCTCTCACGGTTGAACTGCTGGAAGTACGCGTTGCCGAGGACAAAGGCGGCGTACGCCTTGTCCCTGGGTGCGATGCCCGGGGCATAGAACATGTGCGTCGCCGAGTCGCGCACTATCGCCGCGTTCGTGGGGTTCACGCTCAGCAACAAGTCGTCCAGCAAGTCCTTTGCCCGGGCGACATCGATGCGCGGTCGGGCCGGGGTCGCCCGTGGTGACTTAGCGGGGCTGCGTCGCGGCGGCACCACAGGCGCCCGGCTGGTCGTGTCCACCGGCCGTGGGCTGGGTGTGATCTGTTGCGTCGTGTCGGCGGGCGGGACGCCGCTGCTCTGCTTGACCGTGCGACCGATCGTGGCCACCGCACCCGCGGCTCCTAGGAGGACGATCACCCCGACGGCGATCGCGACGCGCGAGTGCTTCTTGGCGCGCACGGGCTCGATCAGCGCCGTCTCGTCGTCGCCGTCGACCAGCGTCGCGGGCAGGGGCGCGCCGGCGTCCGTCCGGGAGAGCCCTGCTACCGCGGCGAGGTCGTGAGCAAACTTGGCGGCCGATCGATAGCGGTGGACCGGGCTCCGCGCCAGCGCGGTATCGAGTATCTGCTGGAGCCCGTGGGGGAAGTGCAGATCGGGCCGCACCTCGATCAGCTCCGCCGGCTCGTCGGTGAGGCGCTTGATCATCGCCTCCTGCACGGAGTCGGCGGGGAAGGGCAGCGTCCCCGTGAGCATGTTGAAGAGCACCAGGCCCAGCGAATACACGTCGCTCCGGCCATCCAGCTTGTCGCCCGAGAGCTGCTCGGGGCTCAAGAACTCGGGCGTGCCGACCACCAGGCCGGTCCGCGTGACCTTTTGCCCGCCTGCCTCCCCGCCCACGGCTTTCGCCAGGCCGAAATCGACCACCTTCACGGCGTCCGCCCCGTCGCGACTGCGCGTCAGCATGATGTTGTCGGGCTTCAGGTCGCGATGCACGATGCCCAGGTCGTGTGCCGCCTGCAGCGCGGCCGCCACCTGGATGCCGATGTCGGCCGCCCGCGCCACGGACAGCGCGCCCTCCCGGGTGAGCAGCTCCGTGAGCGGCTCGCCCTCGATGAACTCCATCGCCAGGTAGATGAGTCCTTCGGGAGTCTCACCGAAGTCGTAGATGGCGCAAACGTGGGCGTCCGAAATGCGGCTGGCATTCGACGCCTCGCGATTGAACCGAGCCACCGCTTCCGGATCGTGCACCATGGAGGGGTTCATCACCTTGATGGCGCTGCGGCGTCCCATCTTCAGATGCTCGGCGAGGTACACCTGGCCCATGCCACCCTCACCCAGCTTCTTCAGGATGTGGTAGCGGTCGGCCAGCACCTGGCCCACGAGGTCCTGCGTCGGCCCCGACGACCGCAGGGTCTGGCCGTCGTTCGGGCAGAATCGCACGTCGTCGCGAAACTCGGTGGCACAGACAGGGCAGATCTTCACTTCGGCAGCTCGATCCGCAGCAGCTTGTCGCCCACCAGGATGCGTGACTGGTCGCGCAGCGCCATGTCGCCCCGCGCGGCGAGCGCGATGCCGTTGCGGCTGTTGGCGTCCACCACCACGAAGTCCGCGTCTTCGGAGCGTACCAGGGCGTGGCGCGCACTCATCGACGGATCGTACGGGAATACCCAGTCGCCTTGCTCGCGGCCGATGGCGACGTCGCGGCCGGGCGAGAGCTGGATCACGTCGCGTACGCTGCCGTCGGAGCGCAGCTGGGTGAGGCTGGCGATGTCGGCGCTCGGGATGAGGCTGCCCATCCGCTTCGTGGCGTCCGCGTCGGGCGGGTGCGGGCCCGGATACCCCAGACGCCGGAACCGGATCACCTGGGAGCCGATGAGCAGCAGGTCGCCGTCGGCCAGACGATGCGCCTCCTCGAGGAACACCCATGTACCGTTGCGGCTGCCCAGATCGCGGACGACGAGGCTGCCCTGCTCCCACGAGAGCTTCGCGTGCAACGGCGACAGGAACACGTCCTCGGGGAAGCGGAGGTCGCCATCCTGACGGCCGATGGTCGTGTCGGGACTGCTCCGCTCGAAGCGCTGCACCGGGCTGCCGAGATCGTCGAGGAGCACGAGGGCGATGGTCGCTCCGGGACGTGCGGATCCCGAGAGGCCGCGACGTGCCGCCGCCACGTCGGCCAGCGCTGCGCCGCACGTCGCGCAGAACTGGATCCCCGGATCCACGGGCGAAGCGCAACGTGGGCAGTTCGGTCCGGAGCCGGGGGCGGTGAGTCGGCGGCCGCAATGGGGGCAGAACGGCTGCCGGCCGCTGGCCCGGCCGCCACAGAACGGACAGGAGATCGGCTCGCTCTGGTCGCGAGTGAGCGCGGAGCGCGCCACGATGCGCGTGCCCGGCACCGGCGTGGCCCCCGGCACGGTCTCCCCGCCCCCCCCCCCCCCC
>Ga0075423_10000226_pt1 | contig 41478 bp, 46 predicted proteins | sample SoiMethybrSBSTD2_FD_80114 | JGI IMG/M metagenome (GOLD analysis project Ga0075423, IMG submission 80114) | Bulk soil microbial communities from a Populus tree surrounding site in Tennessee, USA - Soil MetaG P. TD hybrid SBSTD2 | ecosystem: Environmental > Terrestrial > Soil > Tree plantation... | reverse complement strand
TTCCTTGGATTGAAGTTCCCGGAGCGCTACGGCGGCCAGGGGGGCACCCACCTGCACGACGCGGTCTGGGTCGAGGAGCTGGCCCGCTCCGGCGGCTCCGGCGGCGTCGCCGCCGGCCTCAACGCCCACACCTCGATCGCGATGCCACCGATCTTCAACTTCGGCACCGAGGAGCAGAAGCAGCGCTGGCTCGTGCCGGGGATCGCCGGCGAGAAGATCGGCGCACTCGGCATCACCGAGCCCGGCGCCGGCTCCGACGTCGCCGGCATCACGACCCGCGCCGAGCGGATCGACGGCGGCTACCTCGTCAACGGCGCCAAGACCTTCATCACCAACGGCGTCCGCGCCGACTTCCTCGTCTGCGCCTGCAAGACGACCCAGGAGGGCGGCCACCACGGCATCTCCTTCCTCGTGCTGGAGCGCGAGATGCCCGGCTACGAGGTCGCCCAGAAGCTGGAGAAGATGGGCTGGCACTCATCCGACACGGGAGAGCTCGCCTTCACCGACGTCGAGGTGCCCGAGGAGAACCTGCTCGGGGAGGAAAACGAGGGCTTCAAATTGATCATGTTCAACTTCGCCTGGGAGCGGCTGCTGATGGCGATCGGCGCGGTCGGGGCGATGCAGCGCCTGATCGAGCGGACGGTCGAGTACGCCCTCGACCGCGAAGCCTTCGGCCGCCCGATCGGCAAGTTCCAGGCGATCCGCCACCAGATCGCCGAGATGGCGACCAAGGCCGAGGCCTCCAAAGCCCTCACCTACAACGCCCTGCGCCTCTTCCACGAGGGCCACGACTGCATCAAAGAGGTGACGATGGCCAAGCTCGTCACCCAGCGCGCCGTCCTCGAGATAGCCGACGACTCCCTCCAGATCCACGGCGGTTACGGCTACATGCGCGAGTACGGCATAGAGCGAGCCGTCCGCGACGCCCGCCTAGGCCCAATAGGCGGCGGCACCGACGAGGTGATGAAGGAGATCCTCGGCAAATTGATGGGGTTGTAGGGATTAGCAGGGGTTTCCTGCGGTTCCTCCGCCTCGTCTGAGCTAGGCGGACACAATCCGGACACATCGCGCCGCGCCTGGGCGATCTGATCCTCGGCAGACGTGCGCTCGGCGATGTCGAACTCATCGAAGACGTGGGCGTAGACATCGAGCGTCATCGTCGGCGAGTGGCCGGCCTGGCGAGCGACTTCGACCACGCTGCGGCCTTCATGGATCAGCAGCGAGACGAAGCTGTGGCGCAGGTCGTACGGGCGAGCGCCCTCCAAACCGACGGCGCGGCAGGCGGGCACCCAAGCGTCCCGGTGCCAGGTCTGCCAGGCCGGGTCGTTCCAAACGCCGCCTGAGCCGTTCGGGAACAGCAGCGCGTCGTCGGCTTGATCGAGCGAGCGTCGCCACTCGGCCAGATCGTCGGCAAGCGGAGCGAGCAGCCGAACCGTGCGCGCCTGCCCGGTCTTGGTGGACTTGACGCCACCCTGGCCGTCCGCCGCCTTCTCGACCAAGAGCGTCCGCTCGCGCACGTCCGACCAGCGAAGCGCCTGCGCCTCCTGTGGGCGAAGCCCGGAATACGCGAGGACCGCGATCAGGGTCGCGTCTCGCGGCCCATGCCTGCGCCGCCTTCCCGCTGCTGCCGCGCGCAGGCGCTCGACAGTGGGCGGCGACAGCGGCCGCACCTCTCGATAGCGGCACACCTTCGGCTTTCTTCACGACCTTGACCGGGTTGTGCGCGATCCGCCGCCACTCGACGGCACAGCGCAGGACGCCTTGGAGCTGCACGAGCGCCCTGTGCACGGTAGGAAGCCCCACGCCATCCGCTTCCAGTTCGGCCCGGTAGCGCTCCACCACTTCCGGCGTGATCGCGCTGAGCCGCATCGAGCCGAGTCGGGGATGGATGTGCCGATCCCACAGCCCTGCGTAGCTGCGAAGCGTGCGACTCGCAAGGTTGGGGACCGCGTAGAGCCTCCACCATTCCTCCGCGAACTCGGACAGCGTTTCGCGGCCGCCGGTGAGCAGGTCGAGATCGCCGGTGCGCTTGCGCCTGACGACCTCGGCCTTGAACACTTCGGCGTCTCGCTTGCGACCGATCACCTTGGAGCGCTCGCGGCCCTGGTCGTCTCGCCAGCGCACCCGCCAGACCACCCCGCCTTTCCGCTCGATCCTCTCGACGCTCATCGCATCCGCCTATCCCCACCAGCCGGGTCGAGCAGAGCGCGCAAGCCTCCGTCAACGACTTTCCGAGAAGGCAGCGGCCCTTCGGGCCGAGCCGGAGGATCGACCGTGAGCGTCTGCTCCCCGATCCAGCGCTCCAGATCAGCCGGCAGAACCCGGAGCCGGTGACAGAGTCGCGCCGCTCGCAGTTCGCCCCGCGCAATCGCCCGATACACCGCCCGACGCGAGAGGCCGCAGACGCGGGCGACATCCTCCGGGGAGAGCAGCTGCTCGAAGTCGCTATGAGTGTCGTCGGCCAGTAAGCAGACCCAACGACGTCTCTACCAGCGGCTGCCGCAGGGCTTGTCTGCCACCGCGTCCACCGAAGGGTCAAGGGTGGGCGGACTGCGACGGCCAGCGTTGCGGCTAAGGAATCTGGTCTTCTACGGCCTGCAACTGCTTGACCCACTTGTGGAACGCAGCCTCGATCCCCTTGATGTCATCAGCAGAGATGGGTGTCATATGCGCAAGTACGCGGCGAGACACATTCATATCGCGTGTGATGAGGGTCTGGATCCAAGCCTGATCCGGAAACAGATTCTGGAAGTCACCCCAGTTGTGCTTGACGATAGACCAGAGATCATTGAGGAAGACATAGTCGATCTCCCTTCCCCCGCGTGTGCCATGCCACGGATCCTTGGCCTCGTCCGCCTTGTGCTTGGCGGCGGTTTCCCGGACCTTCCGAGGTACCCCTTCGGTCCACCAATCTTTCCCGTGCTTGGCGCGCAGCACCGCCTCGATGAGGTCTCGGACGGAGTTCTCGAACACGTACAACGTCGGATATACGCGCTCCGACATACGCTTAGCGTCGTGCGCATGAGACTCCTTCAGAGCTGGAATCTTGCCGACATCGACGGTCCCAATTTTTACTTTTACGTTCTTCGGCCCTCGTGCTTTCAGACGGCTGGGCCGTGGTGGCGAAGAACCGTGGCCCCGAGAACCTAGGCTCGCGACAAGGTTTCTAACCTCTCCCGTCTCCTCGGCACTGAGGTGCTTCGATACGTCAACGCCATTCTCGTGGGCGATCGTGTAAACAGCATGCGGGGTACTCATCGGGAGCTCCGCCTTTCGCTTTGCCGTAAGCTGGCTCAAGCGTTGGGGCGATACCCCGAGCTTTGCAAGTAGTTCTGCCTTGACCGCCGGATCCGTCGTCGCCATACGGTTACACCAGACCCGTCACCTTGTACCGGGTCGCGGGACCAGCCCCATTGCGTTCGAGGGCTCCCTGATCAACCAATGCAGCAATACGCCGCTGGACCGTCGGCTTCGAAGGCGAGCCCTTTGCGGCCTTTTGCGCGGCCTCTATGAGCTTGCCGGCGGCGGTTTCTTTAGATGCCGCTTCGAGAATGGCAGCGTTAAGGTCGTCAGCCCTGATCCTCTCGCGCCCCTCTTCGATATCAGCATGATTGGCGAGCTGGAGAATTGCAATAATTCGGTCGAGTCTTTGCAGGACCTCTTCGTCAGCCATTGTTCTGCGCCCCCTTCTTGCCGCCGGACGATTTCTTGGTTTTTTTTGCCTTCGCCAGAGTCACATTTACCGTCCCTGGGGTAGTACCTAGCAACTCGGCTATCCGCTTCGGCCCGAACCCGGCTCGGCTCAGCTCTCTGATTACATCTGCCTGGCTCTCGAACTGTGATCGCATCTGGATCACGAGAAGCCGAACGATCTCATCCTGATAATCCACTATCAGCGTCCCTTCGCTCGGCTAATCGCCATCCTCACAGCATCCCGCTTCTTCCCCGTCGCGGCCGCTATACCGTCGATGGGCACTCCTGCGTTGGCCAGCAGGACCTCGGTCTTCTCTGCTGACTTGTCGCCCTTCGTGCGGCTCTCGCGCTCATCCGCGAGAAGGGCAAGGATGCCAGCCATCGCAGCCCCAGGCGGAATCGTATCCTGACCGCCCGAATCTCTTGCCGCCATCTTCCATTCTCCTTGCTAATGATTTTAGTTTTGGTATTGCGCTTGGCAGGCTACAAAGCGAAATACACCAGGCTTGCTAAGTTAGCGGCGGAACAGGACGGAAGATCTGGTTACTCGATAAGTCCGAGCAACTTGCATGTGTTACGCGCATCGAGGGCCGTAGGCTTCAGGCCTGAATGATCGAGAAGATCGCGATCCCCGGTGACGATCGCGTCGGCTTCGGCATCATGGGCCAGCGCAACGAGATAGTCGTCGTCAGGGTCCCGTAGCAGAGCCTCGATCTCCGTCGGATTGTCGTACGCGGTGGCCGCCTCCTCGACATTGGCCACGATCTCTGCCAGTTCATCGGCGTCGAAGCGCTCGCGGAAATACCTGTTGGTCAGAGCGGCCTTGAACTCGCTGATGAGCTTGGGGCAGACAATGGCCTCGAACTCGAAGTCGAGGAGCGCTGCCAAAATCAGCCAGGGAGCACCGCCGCCAGGGCGACTGGCTACGCCCGAGACCAGGGTGCTGGCATCGACTACGAGGCGCTTCAACCGGCCGCTCGGCGTTCGCGCCGTGCTTCATGCACAGCCTTGACGCCAAGCTCGATTGCCTCGTCTTCGGAGAGCGTGTTGCGCTCCTGGACGCGGCGCAGGGTTTCGCGGCCGAGGGTCATCCTCGCCATCGACTCAAGCAGCTCGCGGTCGCTCATCTCGGGGCGACGCGCGTGCAAGCGCTCAAGCAGCTCGCTGTCGAACTCGACTGTCTTGGTTGGCGATACGGCCACGTCAGGAATGGTATCGCCAAGACAAGAGATCTCCTCAAAGCGCAAGGCCGCCGACGGCGAAGCCTGCGATACCGTCGAGTCAGCGTGAGCGCCGACCCCGCCAAGCCCTCCAAGGCAAAGCGCCTGGCCGACATGGCGCTCGTCGCCAACTATCACGAGGTGCGGCTCGCTGACCTTCTGGAGCAGGTGCGGGACGGTTTCGACCGCTACGACTCCGGCGAGCTGGACGCCTTCGAGCTGGACGAACTGATCCACCGCTACAAGAAGGCGGCGCGCGAGCTTTGGAAGTTCTGCGCCGAAATGACCGGCGGTCGCAACGCCAGCTTCATCGCCCGGACGCTCGAAGAGATTCAGGAGCGCGGCGAGACAATCGACTGGTGGGAGCGCGGCAACCAGGAACGCCGCCGTCGCTGAACAGGGGCCTTGCGGGTGGCGGACACAATTCAGACACATCGAGCGGACATCCGACGATCACCCGGACTCGTCGCCTTCATCTCCGAACAGACTCATTTGCGGGACATTCGGACGGTCCGGTGATCCGGCGGGTTCGCCCGTGTCATGCTCGCCGCTCATGAAGGAGATCCTTGGCAAATTGATGGGGTTGTGGGCGATGGGCGGTGGGGGGCTCACTGTGCGTTGCTGCCGGCACGCCGATGTGTCGGCTGTGCTTGGCCTTTGGGCGGGGGCGCGGAGTGCGCATGCGAGTACGGGCGATCGTGCGGATGACGTCGAGCGATTGGTCGACGACTCGCCGGCTGCTCTCCTCGTGGCGGAGCGCGACGGTGAGATCGTCGGCGTGCTCGTCGCCGCCTGGGATGGGTGGCGAGGGAACATGTATCGCTTGGCCGTTCGCGATGGGCATCGACGGGAAGGCATCGGGCTCGCGCTGATCCGGGCCGGCGAGGAATACCTGCGTGAGCGTGGCGCCCGTCGTGTAACCGCGCTGGTCGCCTTTGACGACGAGGTCGCCGCGGGGTTCTGGGAGGCTGCCGGCTACCCGCTCGATCGCGAGATCGGCCGGCGAGTCCGCAATCTGTAGATAAGTCCGGGTTTCCGCTGCATGCCTACGTCGTAGGGCTGGCTGCGCATTGTCCGCGCTAGGTTCCGCTGGAACGATTTGGGCAAAAGGAGGCATGATGCTGTCCTGGTTGGCCAAGAAGATGATCGCTCGCAACATGGCGCGGGCGAGCGCTGGTGACATCGGGCCGACGCTGAGGCTGGACGCGGAGGACGTTCGCTTTCGCTTCCCCGGCGACAGCTCCTGGGGAGGCACGTTCCAGGGCAAGGCCGAGCTGGAGCCTTGGCTGCGGCGATTCGCCGAGGTCGGCATCGAGATCGCTCCCGACGAGGTTGTGCTCAAGGGCTTTCCCTGGAGGCAGACGATCTGCATCCGCGGGCGGGACCATCTCGACTCGCCCGAGGGAGAGCGCGTCTACGAGAACCGCTACGTGATCTGGGGCCGCATCTCCTGGGGCAAGCTGCGCGAGTACGAGGTCTACGAGGACACGCAGAGATCGAAGGCGCTCGACGCCTATCTCGCCTCGACCGGGGACCAGCTGAGCAGGCAGGCGATGGGCGCGGGCTCCTGAAGGCCGGGAGGCTCAGCGCCGCCGCGCTTGCGCTCCTCGCCTGCGCGCTCACCCCGGCGCTTGCCGGCACGGCCGGGGGCGCGCCCGAGCCACAGCTCCGCCCCGCGATCACGCGCTGGCTGATCCCCTTCTCGCCCAAGCGCAAGCGCGAGATGGCCGCCTACTCGCAGCGGCACTACGGCGAACGGACCTGGCGCCTGCGCGATCCGCACGTGATCGTCGAGCACGTCGCCGTCGCCGGCAGCGCGACCGCCGTGCGCAGCGCCTTCGCGCCCGACGTTCCCGACCCCGAGCTGCACGAGCTGCCCAACGTCTGCTCCCATTTCGTCGTCTCCGCGAGCGGGCGCATCTTCCAGCTCGTCAACCTGCGCACCCGCTGCCGCCACACGGTCGGCCTCAACTGGACGGCGATCGGGATCGAGCACGTCGGCTTCCGCGACGCCGACGTGCTCGGCAACCGTCGCGAGCTGCGCGCCTCGCTGCGGCTGACCCGATACCTGCGCTGCCGCTTCCACATCCGTGTGCACGACGTCATCGGCCACGCGGAGAGCCTCAGCTCCCCCTACCACCGCGAGCGCGTCGCTGCCCTCCGTCACCAGACGCACGGCGACTGGCGCCACAGCTCGATGCAGGTCTACCGCCGCAAGCTGAGGAGAATGGGGGGATGCTGACGCTCGCCCGGGACGCCCACCTCAATCTGATCGACAGCTCGCGGCAGCTGTTCGAGCTCGACCCCGGCGCGGAGGTCGAGGCGGGCGATGGATGGGTCTTCGGCGCCGGACGCTCATCCCATCCGCTGATCTCGAACGCCGCCTTCCGCAGCGACGACGAGCTTGATCCAGCCGAGCTGATCGCGCGGGCACGGCGCTTCTTCGCCGCCCGCGACCGCGGGTTCGCCCTCTGGGCGCGGGCGGGATCGGCTGAGGACCGCGACCTGCTCGACGCAGCCGTCGAGGCGGGGCTGCAGGCGGCTTTCGAGATGCCCGAGATGGTGCTCGACCGGCGCGCCGAGGAGCCTCCCGCCGCCGACGGCGTCGCGCTGTGGCGGGTGACGTCCGCGGCCGACGCCGAGCAGTACTGGCGGGTCGCCACCGCGGCCTACGCGAGCCTCGGCTTCCCGCCCGAGGTCTTCGCCTTCTACGACAACGACGACGGTTTCGCCGCCGGCAACGTCGCCGCCTTCCTCGCCCGTCTCGAGGACCGACCGGCCGCCATCGCGATGACCATCGTCAGCCATCGAGTGGCGGGCATCTACTGGGTCGGCACCACCGAGGAGGCCCGCGGCAGGGGCCTGGGATGGAGCGTCACCGCAGCCGCGGTCAATGCCGGCTTCGACATGGGGGCCGAGGTCGCCTCGCTGCAGGCCTCCCCGATGGGTGAGAGCCTCTACCGGAAGATGGGCTTCGAGACGATCTTCAGCTACCGGCTGCTCCGCTGCGCTGGAGAGGAGGAGCGGTGAAGCAGCGGGTCAACCTGATCACGCTCGGCGTCGCCGACCTCGAACGCTCGCGCCGCTTCTACGAGGCGCTGGGCTGGGCGACGCGGGCGGATCCGGGCGACGACGTGGTCTTCTTCCAGGCCGGCGAGATGGTGGTCGCGCTGTGGGATCGCTCCCGCTTGGCGGAGGACAGCAGCGTCGAGGACCGGCCCGGCTGGGGCGGCGTCACCCTGGCGGTCAACTTCGCTTCGCGCGAGGAGGTCGACGCGGTCGCCGAGGAGGCGCGCGCCGCCGGCGCCCGCATCGGGCGCGAGCCGGCCGAGACCTTCTGGGGCGGCTACAGCGCCGTCTTCGTCGACCCCGACGGCCACCCCTGGGAGGTGGCCCACAACCCGCGCTGGACCGTCACCGAGGACGGCGGCGTCCGGCTCGCCCCCGCGGACTGACCCCGCCCCTTACGATCCCGCCGTGATCTACCTGCTGCGACACGGCGAGGCGGAGCCGCGCGGGGGCGAAGTCGACGACACGAAGCGGCGGCTGACCGCCAAGGGCGAGCGGCAGTCCGAAGCGGCCGGTCGCGCCCTGGCGGCGCTCGGGGCGAGGATCGACGCCTGCCTGACCAGCCCCAAGGTCCGCGCCGCGGACACCGCGCGGCTCGCCTGCGCGGCCCTCGGCGTCGAGCCCGAGGTCGCGGCCGAGCTGGGCGAGGGGGCGTTCGATTCGAACGACCTTGCGGCCGGACGCGGCGAGACGGTGCTGGTCGGCCACGAGCCCGACTTCTCCAACGAGATCGCCCGCCTCACCGGGGCCAAGGCGAAGCTGCGCAAGGGCGGCCTCGCGATCGTCGACGGCAACACCCTCGTCGCCCTGCTGCGGCCCGACGAGCTGGCCGCGATTGTCGCCTCTCAGGGCTAGCCGACCGAAGGGGTTGTGCCCCGACCGCTCATGGGAGGTGAAGCGGCCGGGGCACGTTTTTGGCGATGACCTGCATCGCAGTATTTTGTCTATCAGACGCCTAAGCTCGATTGCAACTATCTCTTGCACCGGGGAATGTATGCACCGAACGTCGACATTATTCCACTTTGTAAAGCCAATTACGTAATAAACGAACCCAGTTTCCAAAAAGGAAACGGAAGCTCAACATTTTTGTCAGGCCCGATCGGCTCAACCGACCCCGTCTACCAGGATCGGCCGGTTCCTTGTAGCCTCCCCCGCCGACTTCACGACCCAAGGAACTAAAGGAGAACGCGAGACAGATGGGACTTCTTGATGGGAAAGCGGCGATCGTCACTGGCTCCGCCAGGGGAATCGGCCGCGCCACCGCGGAGCTGTTCGCCACCGAGGGCGCCAAGGTGCTGATCAACGACCTCGACGCCGACGTCGCCGAGCAGGCTTCGGGCGAGATCGACGGCGAGACCGCGGTCCACGCGGGCGACCTGACCAAGCCCGACGCCGCCGACCAGCTGGTCGCCGCCGCCGTCGACGCCTTCGGCGCGGTTGACATCGTCGTCAACAACGCCGGCTATACCTGGGACGGCGTTGTCCACCGGATGACCGACGAGCAGTTCCAGGCGATGCTCGACATTCACACGATCGTCCCCTTCCGCATCACCCGGGCGCTCGCCCCGCACTGGCGCGAGGCCGCCAAGGCCGAGCGCGGCGAGGGCAAGGAGGTCTTCCGCAAGATCGTCAACGTCTCCTCGATCTCGGGCACGATGGGCAACGCGGGCCAGGCCAACTACTCCGCCGCGAAGGCGGGCGTCGTCGGCCTGACCAAGACCCTGGCCAAGGAGTGGGGCCAGTTCAAGGTCAACGTCAACGCGGTCGCCTTCGGCTTCGTCGAGACCCGGCTCACCGCCGCCAAGGAGGCGGGCGGCGAGATGACCTCGCCGACCGGCGAGAAGATCGAGCTGGGCATCCCCGAGCAGATGCGGGCGATGGCCTCGGCGATCATCCCGCTCGGCCGCCCGGCCCAGCCCGAGGAGGCCGCCGGACCGGTCCTCTTCCTCTGCTCCGAGCACGCCAACTACGTTCACGGTCAGATCCTCAACGTGACCGGCGGCCAGTTCGGGGGGATGTACACCTGAGCCTGGGCGGCCCTTCCCACCCGGCGGGCGCCGAGCTGGTTTACTGCGACCGGCTGTTGGGGATCGACTAGGCATGGACAACGACATCGTCAAACGACTCGTCTGGAGCGGCATGCTCGCTGGCGTGGGCGCCCTGGCCAGCATCGTTGCCAGCAGGGCTGCGGGAATCCTCTACCGGCAGCTCTTCAACGAGGATCCGCCGGAGTAGGAAGCCCGGCGCGATGGCTGACTCCACCCCAAACCCGGTCCCACCGCCGCGCGGCTCCGACGATCGCTCGGTCGCCGAGCTCGTCTTCGACGTCTCCGAACGCGCCTCCTCGCTGGTCCGCGAGGAGGTCGAGCTCGCCAAGGCCGAGATCGGCGAAAAAATCGGCAAGATCCTGCGCGGCTCGGTGGTCGGCGTCGCCGCCGGCACCTTCGCCTTCCTCGCCTTGATCCTGGTCATGGAGGGAGTCGCCTGGCTACTGGCCGAAGAAGTGTTCGACGGCAACGTCTGGCCCGGCTTCTTCGTCGAGGCGGCGCTCTTTCTCCTGATCGCCGGCCTCGCTGGGCTGATCGCCTACCGCTCGGTGCAGGCCGGCGCGCCGCCCGTCCCCGAGCAGGCAATCGAGGAGGCGAAGCAGATCAAGAGCACGCTCGAAGGACAGCCCGAGGTGCCGGCTTCCGGCGAGGCACCGCGATGAGCGCGGGCGTGCCGGGCCGCTCACCGGCCGAGATCCGCCGCGACATCGACATGCAGCGGCAGGACCTGGGCCGCTCGGTCGAAGCGCTGCGCGGCCGCGTCGCCGAGCTGACCGACTGGCGCCGCCAGGTGCGCGAGCACCGCAGCCAGCTGATCGTCGGCGCCGCCGTGGCGGGCTTTGCCCTCGGCGGACTGATGATGCTCCGCCGCCGCAGGTAAGCGGCGCTCAGCTCAGGACCTCTTTCGAGACGCTTCCTATGCCGAGCAACCCCGGGCCGACGTGGGCGCCGAGAACGGCACCGATCTCGGAGACGAAGGCGGGCTCGCAGCCGAAGATCTCACGACCGTCGTCGACCAGGCCGGCGGCCGTCTCGTCGTCCTGGATGTGCTGGACGACCCAGGCGTCGAGCCCGGACTCATGCCGCTCGCGGGCGTAATCGCGCAGGCGCTCGATCGAGCGGGCGCGGGTGCGGACCCGCTCGATCGGGGTGATCTCCTCCTCCAGGGTCAGGATCGGCTTGATCTTCAGCGCCGAGCCGATGAAGGCGCTGGCGCCGCCGATCCTCCCGCCGCGCTTCAGGTACTCGAGGGTGTCGATCGCGAACCACATCTTCAGCTCCTCGCGGGCCCGCTGGGCACGCGCGACTGCCGCCTCGGCGTCGCCGCCGGAGCTCGCCGCGGCCGCCGCGCCGAGCGCGCAGAGTCCCATCCCGCCGGCCGCCGAGCGCGAGTCGAACACCTTGATCCGCTCGCCGCCCTTGCCTTCGTCGATCAGTCGTTGGCGCGCTTGCTCGGCGGCCTCGCAGGTGCCGGAGATGCCGGAGGAGATGTGGACGGAGGCGATCTCCCTGCCGGTGTCGAGCAGCGGCTCGTAGACGGCGACGAGGTCGCCGACCGAGGGCTGGGAGGTCGTCGCGCCGCCCTCCGAGGCGCGCAGGCGCTCGAAGAAGGCGCCGTAGTCGCCGATCTCGGTCTCCTTCTGCTGCTCGCCGTCGATCGAGACGTAGAGGCTGACCAGCCCGATGCCGCGTTCGGCGCGAAGCTGGGTGGGCAGGTAGGCCGTGCTGTCGCAGACGACGGCGGTGGACGGGGTCGGGGTCAAGGCGGCCGATTCTCGCAGACCTCCCCGCTACACTTAACGAAGTGACCGAGACTCCGAAAGAGGCGATCACCCTCACCGGCAAGGCGGTCGAGAAGGTCGGCGACCTGCTCGGCAGCCAGGAGGATTCCGAGGGTCAGGCGTTGCGCGTCGCCGTCCGCGGCGGCGGTTGCTCCGGCTTCCAGTACGCGCTCGCCTTCGACTGCGCCAAGGAGGACGACCACGTCTTCGAGGTCGACGGCGTCGCCGTCGTCGTCGACAAGGTCAGCATGCAGTTCGTCTTCGGCTCGGAGGTCGACTACGTCGAAGGGCTTCAGGGGGCGGGCTTTCAAGTGAACAATCCCAACGTAGTCGCCGCCTGCGGCTGCGGGTCCTCATTCCAGGTCAAAGAGGACGCGGCCGAAACGGCTGCGGTTTAGCCAGCGCGCGAAAACCAAGCAGGTCGGGGGACGCAGGGAGAGAGGGGAGGGGAGCGCACTTAAGTGCGTGACCCGATCCCGAACGACTGAGGACCCCGAGATGCGCCGGTTTGCAGCGCGCTGGGGCTATTCGATCTGAAGGGGCGGGGACTGCGCAGGCGCGGCGGGCTGCGGTGCGGCCTCGGGCTGCTCGACCCCGAGCGCCTCGGCCAGCTCGCCCGAATCGAGCATCTCCTCGACGATGTCGGCGCCGCCGAGCAGCTCGCCGTTGACGTAGAGCTGCGGAAAGGTCTGCCAGTCGGAGATCTCGGCGGTCACCTCGCGCAGCGGCTGCAGGATCGGGAGGACGTCGACGGCGCCGTACTCGACGTCCATCGTGTCGAGCACCTGCACGACCCGCATCGAGAAGCCGCAGCGCGGCATCTCCGGCGTCCCTTTCATGAAGAGCAGCACCGGGTTGGCGGCGATCAGCTCCTCGACTTTCTCCTTCAGCTGTGGATCGGCCATGGCCACAGGTTAGCTAGCCCGGCGCCTGGGTCTTGATCGAGAGGGCGTGGATCTGCCCGTCCTCGAAGCGCTCTTTGACCGCTGCCTTGATCAGCCGGTGCTGGTCTATCCGCGAAAGCCCCTCGAACTGGGGCGCGGTAACCGTCGCCCGCAGGTGATCGCCGGCTCCGGTCTCGTCCACCACCTCGACCGCCGCGCCCGGCAGCGCCGCCGCGATCATCGCCTCGATCTCCGCCAGGTCGGCCACAGCCGCGGCCCTAGCCCGAGATCTTCTCGCCCAGAGTCTCGAGCATCTCCTCGACGCGGACGAACTTGACCCGCGGGCGGCCGTGGGGCTCGCCGCGGCCGACCTCGGCCTGGTCGATCGCCTGCCAGTCCTCGAAGCTGACGTAGCGGACGCCGCGCTCGCGCAGCAGATCCTCGACCGCGGAGGGCTCGGGGCTCTCCGGGTCGAGCAGGGTCTGCAACGCGACGTCGGCGAGCAGGTGCTGGACGGTCTCGAGCGCGTCTTTCTTGTTGGTGCCGATCACGCCCGAGGGCCCGCGCTTGATCCAGCCCGCGGTGTAGTGGCCGACCCTGTGCCCGGCGTCGTGGGAGTCGAGCACGCGGCCGCCCTCGTTGAGGATCAGGCCGCGCCTCTCGTCGAAGGGGACGCCCTCGATCGGCACGCCGGTGTAGCCGACCGAGCGCAGCACCAGGCCGCACTCGAGCTCCTCGCGCTCGCCCGTGTCCTTGGCCCGCAGGCTGCCGCCCTCCTCGACCAGCTCGTTGCGGCCGATCACGATGCTCTCCACTTTCCCGTCACCCTTGATCTCGACCGGGGAGGAGAGGAAGCGCAGCACGATCCGCTGCCGCTTGCCCTCGGGCTCGCGCCGGCTGAACTCGCGCAGCGTCTCGACGTTCACGCGGGTCGTCTTGTCGGCCTCCTCGGACTCGAGGAAGGCGGCGCTGGCCGGGTCGAGCTCGACCTCGGCCGGGTCGACGACGATGTCGGCGTCCTCCATCTCGCCCAGCTCCTTGATCTCCGGGTTGGTGAAAGCCGCCTGGGCGGGTCCGCGTCGGCCGAGCACGACGATCTCGCGGATCCGCTTGCGGTCGAGCTGCTCGATCGCATGGTCGGCGGTGTCGGTCTGGCGAAGCTCGTGGTCGGTGAGGGCGAGCATGCGCGCCACGTCCATCGCCACGTTGCCGTTGCCGATCACGACTGCCCGCTCGCCGGAGAGGTCGAACTCCTCCTCGCAGTAGTCGGGGTGGGCGTTGTACCAGCCGACGAAGGCGGTGGCGGCGTGGCTGCCCGGCAGCTCCTCGCCGGGGATGCCGAGCCGGCGGTCGGTCTCGCAGCCGACGGTGAAGACGATCGCGTGGTAGAGCCGCTCCAGGTCCTCGACCTCGACGTCGTGGCCGACCTTGACGTTGCCGAAGAAGCGGAAGCCCTCGCGTGCCGCGGTCTTCTCGTAGACGCGGATCACCGACTTGATCTTCGGGTGGTCGGGGGCGACGCCGCCGCGGACGAGGCCGAAGGGGGTGGGGAGGCGGTCGAAGAGGTCGACCTGGGCGTGCGTGTCGGCATCCTTGAGGATGTGCTCGGCGGCGTAGAAGCCGGAGGGCCCGGCGCCGACGATCGCGACGCGCACGGGGTTGTCTTCGGTTCCGATCTGGGTCATTGGAACGCGGAAGGATAGGGAACGAGTGTCGTTTGTCGCCTATGCGGCGAGCAACTGCCCGCTGCACTCGGGGCAGATGCCGTGGTCGAGCACCGGCATCTCGCCGCGGCGGAGGAGCTCCAGCCGCTTCGCCGCCTCCTCGACCTCGACCCACTCGCCATCGACCAGGAAGCGGTCGCACCAGGCGCACATCGCCAGCAAGTCGCCTTCCGCCCGGGGCGCGTCGGCGTCGAGCAGCGGCTGTGGCTCCTCGCGCTCCTCCTCCTCGCGCAGCCACGCCGAGAAGAGAACGACCCGGCCGGTGTGGTCGGCGGCGATGCGGATGTCCATCTCGCGGGTGACGTCGGGGCCGTCGCAGCGAAAGGGCAGCTCGATCTCGCGCGCCCCTTCGCGCACCCGGCGCAGCAGCAGTCGCTGCAGCTTCTTCACCTCCTGTCCCTCGACGAAGTCCCAGAGCGAGCGGCCGAGGCTGTCGCCGGCGCCGTTCCAGCCGTTCTCGGCGGCGAAGCGGTAGTAGCCGTCGTCGACCCTGATCAGGCGGTCCTGGTCGTCGATCGCGTAGCTGAGCGCCTCAACGGTCACGCCGGACGATTATCGGTCACCTCCCGGTACTGCTCAAGTCCTGTTAGCGGGAAGCCGAGAGGTCGGCGGGCACGCTCGCGGTGCCGTCGAGCGCGTCGAGCGCCCTGCGCACCGACATCGCCACGCAGGTGAAGATCGGCGTCTCGCGCTCGGTGTAGGCGCTCGACTCGGTGGGGCGCAGCTCGTTGACCAGGTCGAGGAACTCACCCGGGTCGTCGCCCTCGAAGGCGACGACGAACTCCTGGTCGTCGAGGCCGAAGGAGTAGGAGGTGTTGATCGTGATCTCCGGGTAGCGCCGCCCGACCTCGATGTGGCTCTTCATGATCCGCTGCCGCTCCTCGGCCGGCAGCCCGTACCAGCGCCGCTGCTTGACCATCGGGTAGAGGAAGAGGTACTTGCGCTCCGAGACGCAGATCTCGGGCCGCGCCCGCTCCTCGGAGTAGGGGGAGCGCTTGGTCATCGAGAGGAAGGAGTGGGGGGTCTCCGCCCACTTGGCCAGGCCGCTCTGCCCGAGCACGACGTGGAAGGTGTGCAGGTCGTCGAGGTTGGGGCTCTGCGAGAGGACCACCAGGTCGACGTCGCCGCGCGTGCCTATGGTTGAGTAGGCGCGCAGAGAGCGGTCGAGGGCGAAGTCCTCGCAAGCCGCGAGGAACTCCTGCTTGTCGGCCGCGCGCAGCTCGGCGTCGCGGCGGCGCCATTCGGGGTCGATCTTGAAGAAAGTGAACTTGGCGAACGTGCGGTCGGCCATCCGGGTCACGATAGCGCCGGCGGCGCTGGTCGCGGCCACGGTGGCGGTGCTGCTGGCGATACACGCGGCGGGGGCGGGGTTCCAGGGCGATCCGCTCGCCGTGGTCAGGGACGCGGCGCCGGACAGCCGCCTCTGGGACGTCGCCGGTCGCCGCGGGGCGGTGATCGGCGTGACGCTGCTCGCCTGGGTTGCGGCGTTCGGCCTCGCGATGGCCGTCAGCCGCGAGCGGGCGGGACGGGTCGCGGCGCGGCTGCTGGCGCTCTCGCTGGTCTACCTGCCGCTGCTCTGCCTGGCGTGCGCCGCGCTCCAACCCGGCATTGGGGTCGAACGGCTGCTGGTCGCGCTCGGCTCGCCGGCGCTCGCCGTCCTCACCCTGCGCGCCCTCGGCGACGGCTACCGGGCGCTGGCGGTCGCCTGCGCGGCGACCGCCCTTGCCCACGCGATCGACCTGATTGGCGGCTCGCCGCTGATCCAGCTCTCGCTCGTCGGCCCCAATCCGGTCGGCGGCCACCGCTTCTACGGGATCGGCAACGAGCTGGAGGCCGCGCTCGTCGTGCTGATCCTGGTCGGGACGGGCGCCGCGCTGTCGGGTTTCGACATACCCAAGCAGGTGAAAAATCGGCCGCGGCATGGTGGGACTCGCGGCCCGGCGGCCTTCCTCGTCGTCGCCGCGGTCTTCTCCTTCGTCTTCGCCTACGGCCGCTACGGCGCCGACGTCGGCGCCGCGATCACGCTGCCGCTCGGCGCCGCCGTCGCCGCGGCCCTGCTGGCCGGGAGGCCGCGCCTCGCCCTGCTCGCCTTCGCCCTGCCGCTGCCGGCGCTGGCGATCCTCGCCGCCGCCGACCTGGTCACCGGCGCCAACGCCCATCTCACCCGCACCGTCCTCGACGCGAAGAGCGGCGCCGACGTCCTCGCCGTCTTCGGCCACCGCCTGCGCGAGACCGGCGTCAGCTTCGGCCGCACGATCCTCGCCATCGGCCTGCCCTTCACCCTCGCCGCCGCGGCGCTCGCCTGGGTGCGGCGCGATCGCATCGCAGGCTGGCTTAGCGGTCGCCCAGCGATGCGGGCCGGCCTGCTCGGCGCCCTGGCGGCGACCCTCGTCGGCACCCTCGCCAACGACTCCGGGGCGCTGCTGCTCGAGATCGGGGCCATCTACCTGGCGGCATTCGTAAGCATCTCCTGGGCCGAAAGCGGGCGCCCGGATCCGGCCCGGGGCATCCTTTAGGCTTAGCGCTCCGTGCGAATCGCCCTTGTCTCGCCATATTCCTGGAGCTATCAGGGCGGCGTCAACCGGCACGTCGAGGCGCTCGCCGAGGAGCTCCTCGGGCGTGGCGACGACGTCCGCGTGCTCGCCCCCGTCGATCCTCCCGACCGGCTCAGCCGGGTGCTGCACCGGGCGCCGGCCGAACGCCGCGAGCTGCCCCAATACCTGATCCCACTCGGGCGTACCGTCGGCATCGGCGCCAACGGCGCCGTCTCGAACCTCTCCGTCTCGCCGGCGGGCGGCATCGCCCGCACCCGCGGCGAGCTGCGCCGCGGCGGCTACGACGTGATCCACATCCACGAGCCGCTCGTCCCCCTGGTCGGCTGGAACGCCGCCCTGGGCACGCGGACGCCGGCCGTCGGCACCTTCCACACCTACTCGACCAAGGCGGTGCCCAACCACATCGCCACCGCCTTCGGCGCGCGCCGGATGTTCAACCGGCTCTCGGCCAGGATCGCCGTCTCCGAGGCGGCCGCCTGGACCGCGCGCCGCTGGTTCGGCGGCCGCTACGAGGTCGTTCCGAACGGGGTCGACGTCGACGCCGCCCCGGCGGGTCCGAAGCCCGCCGGCGAGGAGCTGCGCCTGCTCTTCGTCGGCCGCCCGGAGGAGCGCAAGGGCCTGCCGGTGCTGCTGACCGCCTTCGAAGCGCTTGTCGAGCACGTGCCCAGCCGCCTCACCGTGATCGGCGCCGAGCGCGAGGACGTCCTGCGCTACCTGGCCGACCCGGAGGCGCTGCGCTGGATCGACGTCCGCGGGCGCGTGTCCGGCGAAAGCCTGTGGACGGCGCTGCACGAGGCCGACCTGCTCTGCGCGCCCTCGCTCTCCGGCGAGAGCTTCGGCATGGTCCTGACCGAGGCCTTTGCCGCCGGCACGCCGGCGATCGCCTCCGCCATCGCCGGCTACAGCGACGTCGTCACAGACGGTGTCGACGGCGTCCTCGTCCCGCCGGGGGATCCCCAGCGCCTGGCCGAGGAGCTGCAGCGCGCCCATCACGAGCCCGAGCGCCTGGCGGCGATGGGAGTGGCGGCGAGGCAGAGCGCCCAGCGCTACGCCTGGCCGCGGGTGGCCGATCGGGTCAGCCGGGTCTACGAGCGCGCGATCGAGGCTCCGCCGCCTGCCGGCGCCGCCGAGCGGGCGGTTCACTGGCTCGGCCTGCGCGCGGCCGACGGCGGCCCGCCCAGCCCGCCGCGGCGGCTGCCTTCACTCGATCCCCCCCTGGCGCAGAGCGGCGGCCGGAAGCGTCGCGTCGCCCGCCGCGCCGGCCTCGCCGTCGCGGGCGCGCTCGGCGTCGGCCTCACCGCCCTTGCCGCCCAGAAGATCGGCGTCGACAACGTGGTCGCCAGCATCGTCCGCTCCGACCTCACCTGGGTCCTTGTCGCCTGCGCGCTGATGTCGCTCTCGCTCTTCTTCCGCGCCGCCTCCTGGTACGGGATCGTGCGCGCGGCGCTGCCCAACCGGCCGGTCCGCCGCCGCGACGTCACCTCGGCGACGATGATCGGCGTGCTGATGTCGGCGACCCTGCCGGCCCGGCTCGGCGAGCCCGCCCGGGCAATGACCCTTGCCCGGCGCATCGGCCGCATGCGCGAAACCTTCCCCGTCCTGCTGGGAACGCTGGTTTCCCAGACCCTGCTCAACATCGTCGCGCTGGCGATGCTCGGGGCGATCATCGTCTCCACCACTGACCTCTTCCACTCCAGCACCGAGAAGCTGTTCGTCTTCAGCTTCGTTCCGCTCGGCCTGCTGCTGCTCGTCTTGATCGGGCCGGTGCTGATGCGCCGCAACGGCAACGGGCGCTTCGCGCGGATCGGGGGCGCGGTGCACCACGCTCTGCTACAGGTGCGCGCCGGCCTCGCGGTCTTTCGTCGGCCTCGCTACGGCTTGGTCGCCAGCGTCTCCCAGCTCGGCGCCTGGGCGATCCAGCTGGCCGCCTGCTGGGCGCTGCTGGCGGCGCTCGGCCTCAGCCACCACGCCGGCATCGGCGCCGCCGCGGCGGTGCTGTTCGCGGTCAACGTCACCGCGGTCGTGCCGGCGACGCCGTCCAACATCGGCGTCTTCCAGCTCGCTGTGATCAGCGTCCTGCACACCGGCTGGGGCATAAGCACCGCCGACGCGCTGGCCTACGGCGTGATCCTGCAGGCGGTCGAGATCGCCACCGCCGTCGCCCTCGGCCTGCCCGCCCTCGTCCGCGAGGGCCTCACCTGGAGCGACCTGCGCGTGCAGGCGCTCTCCTCGTCACCCGTGCGGCTGAAGCCGCATCCCGCGGAGCGCGAGACGCGCGAGCGGATCGGCGCTTAGCGGCGGATCACTCTTCGCTGCCGCGCGGCACCTTGCCGCCGCCGGCGCCGGGTTCCTGCGCCGGGCCGCGCGGGGAGGCGATGCCGAGGACGCGCATCGCCTTGAGGCCGAGGCCGAGCTTCTCGCGCCCCTCGGTGGCGGAGACGTCGTGGCCGCAGAGCTCGCGCACGCGCTCCAGGCGGTAGCGGATCGTGTGGCGGTGGGTGAAGAGCTGTTTCGCGGTGGCGGCGACGTTGCCGTCGTTGGCCAGATAGGCCTCGACCGTCGCCACCAGCTCGGTCTCGTACTGGTCGTCGTAGGCGGCGAGCGGCTCGATCGTCTCGGCGAAGAAGCGCTCCAGCTCGCCCGGGTCCTCGCTCATCGCCGGCAGCAGCAGGCGGTAGGCGCCGGTGTGCTCGAAGGCGAGCAGCGGCCGGCCCTCGGCCTCGCCCACGTTGACCGCCAGCCTCGCCTCGTTGCCGGCGCGATAGAGGTCGACGGGGTCGGTGACGTGGCGGCTGGCGCCGATCGTCAGGTGGAAGCCGGCGAGGGCGTCCTCCATCTCGCGCGCCAAGCCGGCGGCGGCGCGCTGCAGGCGCGCCTCGTCCTCGGCCGGGACGATGACCGCGATCTCGGTGGCCACCTCGCCCTCTTCGGCTGTCGCCAGCGCGCCGGGCGCGAGCGAGCGCAGGGTGCGCATCGCCAGGGTCAGGACCCGCGCCCGCCACTCGCCGGTCTGCGCCGCGCGCGGCGCTGCGCGCAGCACGATCGCCCCAGCCCCCTTCTCCAGGTCGGCGCCGGCCTCGGCGGCCCTGGCGACGATGTCGCCGCGATCGGTGACCTCGCGCGCGAGCACCGCCGCGACGAAGACGCCGGCGACCTCCTCGCTCTGCCAGTCGGGGGCGCGGGAGCGCTCCAGCTCCAGCGCCAGCAAGGTCGTCACCATTCGCGCGATCGCCGGATCCGGAGCCGCCTTCGCCCGGTAGCGCAGCTCGCCGACGGCGCTGTCGGCGACCCGCAGCTCGACCGTCGTCACCCGCTCGCCCCCCGCAAGCAGCTTCTCCTCCTGGTCGGGCGAGGCGCCGGCGACGGCCAGCACCGCGCCGGAACGATCGATCAGCGCGACGCTGGCATCCAGCACCCGCGCCGCCGCCCGCGCCACCGCTGGCAGCCCAGCACCGGACTCAACCGCCTCCGAGAGCGCGTCAAGCGTCCCCGCTTCGGCCTGCTTTGCGGGTATTTCCTGCCTCTTTGAGCTTGCCGGCACGCAGCAATTATGCGGCTCAGCCGACGATTTCGACTATGTCGTTGTAGTAGTAGACGATCGCCAGGCCGACGACGACCCCGACCAGGATCAACGCGGCGAGGACGAACAGGGAGAGGAATCCCGCCGCCGCCTTCTCCCAGATGCGGCCGTAGGAGCTGATCGCGGGGACGAAGATCAGGGCGATGAAGGAAACCAGGGCGATCAGCCCGGCCGCTCCGAACAGCACGTACTCATTCTCGATCTTCTGCAGGGCGAGCGGCAGCACTAGAGCCATCTACCCCATTCTGGCGCACGGGCCCGTCCGAAGCGCGCGGCGCCTCGCGCATCGAGCGCACCGTCGAGGCGACCAGCGCGACCGCGGCGCAGAGCGAGAAGGCGGCGGCGCCCAGCGCCCAGCCGGAGCTGACGTCGCTCATGTAGTGGACGCCGAGGTAGACGCGGGAGAGCCCGACCAGGGCGGTGACGGCGATCCCCGCGGCGATCACCAGCGCCCCGCGCGCCATTCCCGTCCGCAGGCGCATGACGACCGTCACCGCGAGCCAGAGGTAGAAGACCGAGTGGGCGGCGTGCCCGCTGGGGAAGGAGGAGCCGGACGCAGCGACGAGGCCGCCGCCGGGCCGGGGCCGGTCGATCGCGTCCTTGAGCTCGTGGACGCCGAGGTAGATCGCGGCGATCCCGACCGCGAGGACGCCGAGCTCGGCCCAGCGGCGGCGGGCGGCGAGGGCGGCGGCGCAGACGGCTGCCAGCGGCAGGACGATCGCGCTCGCGCCCAGCGCGGTGACCACCTTGGCGACGTCGACCAGCCAGCCGGTGCGCAGCTTTTCGGCGATTTCCATCGCTGTCATGTCGCCGGGCGTGGGCCCGGGGTCGCCGCCGACGATCACGGCGTAGGCGACGAGGACGAAGGCGGCGACGGCGAAAATCGCCATCAGCGAGGTGAATTCGAGCCCGAAGGTGCCGCCGGGGGTTACCCGGTCCCAGAGGAAGGCGAGCTGGGGGCGGAAGCGGCGCGCCAGGACGACCAGCCAGCGCGTCGCCCGCCGACCCTCCATCCAGCGCACGGCGGCGCGCCGGTTCTCCTCGACGCGGAAGCGGCGCACCAGCAGGGCCACGCCGACGACGACGACGATCAGGGTGGCGAGCAGGAAGGCTCCGCGCCCGGCGTACTTGGCGGCGCTGTCGATGCTGCGCGAGAAGAAGTAGCCGATCAGGATGTGGGCGCTGGCCCAGAGCCCGGTGCCGAGGATGCTGTAGGGGACAAAGGCGCGGTAGCGCATCCCCGAGCTGCCGGCGATGAAGGGGGCGAAGGCGCGCACGAGGCTGACGAAGCGGCCGATGAAGATCGTCTTGCCGCCGTGGCGGCCGAAGTAGTCCTCGACCTTCTCGAAGCGCTCGTGGCCGATGCCGAAGCGGGGGCCGTGGCGCATGACGAACTCGCGGCCGAGCCGCCTGCCGAGGAAGAAGCTGGTCGTGTCGCCCGCCCAGGCGGCGAACCAGGCGATCGCGATCAGCAGGTAGATGTCGATCGCGCCCTGGCCGGCGACGGCGCCGCCGAGCAGCATCACGGTCTCGCCGGGGACGACGAGGCCGACGAAGGCGCCGGTCTCGGCGAAGGCGAAGACGCCGACCAGCAGGTAGGTCCAGGCCCCGAGCGCGTTGGAGACGTCTTCCAGCAGCCCCTGGAGGTCTTCGTGGGGGATCACCCGGCTGATGCCGTAGTAGGCCGCGGCGACCGCCGCGACGATCGCGACGATCAGCAGGCGTTTGCGCCGTCGGTCCTCCGGCATCCGCAGCTTCACGGCGCCCGCCCCGCCTCGCAGACGATCGCGTCGTCGCGGCCGGTCCTCGCCGCTGCCGACTTCGCCTCCGCCAGGGTGGGGAAGAGCCCGACGACGGTCGGTCCCGAGCCCGACATGAAGGCGAGTGGGGCCCCGGCCTCGCGCAGCGCGTTGAGCGCCGCGCCGATCTCGGGCCGCAGCGAGCGTGCCGCCGGCTCGAGGTCGTTGGCGAGCAGCCCGGCGTACTCGAGAGGCGAGGCGCCCGCCCCAGCCGCCTCCCGCAGGCGCCGTCCCAGCTCGTCCAGCTCCTCCATGCCGCGCCCCAGCCCGAGCCTGTCCGCCTCGGCGAAGACGGCCGCGGTGTCAAGGCCGCCGCCGCCGGGTAGGAGAAGGACCGCATGAGCGGGAGGGGTCGGCAGGCGCTCGACCCGCTCGCCGGCCCCCCCCACCAAGGCCAAGCCCGGCACCAGCTGCGAGGGCACGTCGGCGCCGAGCTCCTCGGCGAGGGCCCCGAGGTCGGCGACGGCGCCCTGCGCCAGCCGCAGCACCGCGGCGGCATCGGCGCTGCCGCCGCCGAGGCCGGCGGCGACCGGGATCCGCTTCTCGATCTCGACCCGCAGGGGCGGGCCGCCCCAGCCGTGTGCGCGCAGCGCAGCCAGCGCCCGGGCGGCGAGGTTCTCTCCGGCCACCCCGGGACAGACGACCTCGTCCCGGCCGGCCTCGGAGACATCGATCAGGTCGGCCAGTGCGAGCGGCTCGAACAGCGAGCGGAGCTCGTGCAGGCCGTCGTCGCGGCGGGGGCCGAGGAAGAGGCAGAGGTTGAGCTTGGCGGGGGCGAGCAGTCGCATCGGCCGTCGGTCGTCAGTCGCTGGCCTGCAGTCTCGCCGCAAGGGCGGCGAAATGCTCGGGGGCGAGCGCCTCGGCGCGGGCGTCCTCCGGCAGGCCGAGCCGGCGCAGGCCCGTGCGGACCTCCTCGACAGGTCCCGGTCGGACGTGCTCGGCGGAGCGGGCAAGCGACTTGCGCCGGTGGGCGAAGGCGGCACGGACCAGCTCGCGGGTGGGGAGGTCGGCGCCGGGGCCGGTGCGGCGCAGGCGCAGGATCGCCGACTCGACCCGCGGCCGGGGCCGGAACACGGCCGGGTCGACCGTGCGCAGCAGCTTCACCTCACAGGCAAGCTGGACGAGGACGCTAGGGCCGCCGTAGATCCTGCTCCCCGGCGCGGCGCGCAGCCGGTCGGCGATCTCCCGCTGGACCATCACGGTCCAGTTGCCCACCGAGGCCAGCTCCTCGACCGTGCGCAGCAGCAGCGGGGTGGCGATCGAGTAGGGCAGGTTGGCCACGATCGCACTCGGCGGCGGGTCGAGGGCAGCGAGGTCGAGCTTCATCGCGTCCCCCCAGTGCAGCTCGACGTTCGGCAGCGCCGCCAGCGGGGCCAAGATCTCCTTCAGGCCGCGATCCAGCTCGACCGCGTGGACGTGCGCGGCGGTGGCCGCGAGGCGCTCCGTCAGCACCCCCTCGCCGGCGCCGACCTCCAGGACCACGTCATCCGGCGCGAGCTCGGCGTCGCGGACGATCGCGTCGAGCAGGTTGGTGTCGGCGAGGAAGTTCTGCCCGAGCCTGACCACGGCCGGCCTCTACCAGCCGAAGAGGGCGCGGGCGTTGGCCTCGACGATGGCCTCCAGCTCCTCGTAGGTGATGCCGCGAGCGGCGGCGACGGCGTGGGCCGTGTCGACCACATAGGACGGCTCGTTGGGCTTTCCCCGCACGGTCTGGGGCGCCAGGTAGGGGGCGTCGGTCTCGACCAGGATCAGCTCGGCGGGAAGCTGCGCGGCCGCCTCGCGCAGCTCGTCGGAGCCCGGGTAGGTGGTGTGCCCGGCGAAGGAGCAGTACCAGCCGCGCGCGGCCGCGTCGGCGGCGCGCCAGGGAGCGGAGAAGCAGTGCAGGATCACCGGCGTATCGCCGGCCTGGGCGTCGAGCACCGCGAAGATCTCGTCGATCGCGGTCGTCTCGCCGTCTTTGTCGCGGGCGTGGATGACGATCGGCAGGTCGTGCCTGCGGGCGATCGCGACCTGGGCCTCGAAAGCGCGCCGCTGCTCGGCCGGGCTCGCCGTGTCGCGGTAGTAGTCGATCCCGGTCTCGCCGATCGCGCGCACCTTCTCGTGGGCGGCGAGCCGGGCGATCCCCTCGGCGCGGGCGTCGTCGAAGCCGCTTGCTTCGGTCGGGTGACAGCCGACGCTGGCGAAGACCTCCTCATGGCGCTCGGAGGCGCCGACAGCGGCGATGTTCTCGGGGCCGCCGAGGCCGACGTTGAGCATGCGGTTCACGCCGGCTGCAAGCGCGTCGGCGACCAGCTCCTCTTCGGGCCGCTCACAGAGGAAGAGATGGGTGTGGGAATCGATCATCGCCGGTTCACCCTAGTCCAACGAGTGTGGTCGACTTTTGGTTCGCATAGCGGTTGAAAAGTCGACCGCACTCATCCCGGTAGCCTCTTTTGCAATGCCTGAACGTGACTACATAGCCGCGACCAGGGAGCGCGTCGTCGTCTTCGACGGCGGCATGGGCGCGACCCTGGAGCAGTTCGACCTGACCCAGGCCGACTACGGCGGCCTTGCGGGCAAGTGCCACGAGGCGCTGGTCCTGCACCGTCCCGACGTGATCGAGGGCGTCCACGCCTCGATGCTCGACGCCGGCGCCGAGGTGGTCGAGACCGACACCTTCCAGGGCTCGCGGCTGAAGCTCGAAGAGTGGGGGCTGGGCGACGAGACGTCGGAGATCAACGTCAAGGCGGCGCAGATCGCCCGCAAGGCGGCGGGCGAGGACCGCTTCGTCGCCGGCTCGATCGGGCCGACCGGCTTCCTGCCGGCCTCCGATGACCCGACCCTTGGCGACATCTCCTTCCGCAAGCTGGTCGAGGTCTTCGCCGAGCAGGCGAAGGGCCTGGTCGAGGGCGGCGCCGACCTGATCATCATCGAGACCGCGCAGGACATCCTCGAGGTCAAGGCGGCGATCTTCGGCGCCCGCGAGGCGTTCGCCGCGACGGGTCGCAGGCTGCCGATCCAGGCCAGCGTCTCGCTGCTGCCGCAGGGCGGCAAGATGCTGCTCGGCACCGACATCCAGGCTGTGCTGACTACGCTCGCCGCGCTCGACGCCGACGTGATCGGGTTCAACTGCTCGACCGGGCCGGAGGACATGCGCGACGCGATCCGCTACCTGGGCGAGAGCAGCCCGCTGCCGGTCCACTGCATCCCCAACGCCGGACTGCCGTTGCAGGGGCCCGACGGGGAGACGATCTTCCCCGAACGGCCTGAGCCACTGGCGGCGACGCTGGGCGAGTTTGTCGAGCGCTACGGCGTCGGCATCGTCGGCGGCTGCTGCGGGACGACGCCGGAGCACATCGCGGCGATCCGCGAGCGGGTCGAGGGACGGCTGCCGGGCGAGCGGCCGGCGCCGGGTCCTCCCCAGCTCTCCTCGATGATGACCGCGACGCCGCTCGTGCAGGAGCCGCGCCCGACCCTGGTCGGCGAGCGGGTCAACTCGCAGGGCTCGAAAAAAGCCAAGGAGCTGCTGCTCGCCGACGACTACGACGGCCTCGTCCAGGTCGCCGAAGACCAGGTCGAAGGCGGCGCCCACGTGCTCGACGTCTGCGTCGCGCTGACCGAGCGCTCCGACGAGGACGAGCAGATGCAGGCGGTGGTCGAGCGGATCTCGCTGACCCAGCCGGCGCCGATCCAGGTCGACTCGACCGAGCCCGGCGTGATCGAGGCTGCGCTGGAGAAGATCCCCGGCCGGGCGATCGTCAACTCGATCAACCTGGAGGCGGGGCCGGACAAGGCCAACGTCGTCGTGCCGCTGGCGGTGGCGCACGGGGCGGCGCTGATCGCGCTGACGATCGACGAGGTCGGGATGGCGAAGACGGCCGAGCGCAAGGTCGAGATCGCCAAGCGGATCCGCGACCTCGCCTGCGGGGAGCACGGGCTGGACCCCGAGGCGCTGATCTTCGACGCGCTCACCTTCACCCTGACCACCGGGGACGACGAGTGGAAGCCCTCCGCGGTGGAGACGATCGAGGGAATCCGGCGGATCAAGGCCGAGATCCCTGGCGTGAAGACCTCGCTCGGCGTCTCCAACGTCTCCTTCGGCGTCTCGCCGCCGGCCCGCGCCGTGCTCAACTCGGTCTTCCTCCACCACTGCGTCGAGGCCGGGCTCGACCTGGCAATGGTCAACCCCAACCACATCACTCCCTACTCGGAGATCTCCGACCACGAGCGCGAGCTGACCGACGACCTCGTCTTCAACCGACGCCAGGACGCGCTGGAGCGATTCATCGGCCACTTCGAGTCGAAGGGCGAGGAGGAGGCCGAGGAGGCGGGTGACCCGACCGAGGGCATGGAGCCCGAGGAGGCGCTGCACTGGCACATCCTTCGCCGCAAGAAGGACGGGGTCGAGGAGTGGATCGACCGCTCGGTGGAGAAGATCGGCGCGGTGCCGACGCTGAACGAGGTGCTGCTGCCGGCGATGAAGGAGGTCGGCGACAAGTTCGGCGCCGGTGAGCTGATCCTGCCCTTCGTCCTGCAGTCGGCGGAAGTGATGAAGCGGGCGGTCGCCCAGCTGGAGAACTACCTCGACCGGATCGAGGGACACAGCAAGGGCAAGGTCGTGATCGCGACCGTGTTCGGCGACGTGCACGACATCGGCAAGTCGCTGGTCAACACGATCCTCACCAACAACGGCTACACCGTGGTCGACCTCGGCAAGCAGGTGCCGGTGGAGACGATCATCGAGGCCGCGGTCGAGAACGAGGCCGACGCGATCGGCCTCTCGGCCCTGCTCGTCTCGACCTCGAAGCAGATGCCGATCTGCGTGCAGGAGCTGCACCAGCGCGGCTTGGGGTTCCCGGTGCTGATCGGCGGCGCCGCGATCAACCGCGACTTCGGCCGCCGCACGCTCTACCCGCACGGCAAGGAGTCCGACGACGTCTACGAGCCGGGAGTCTTCTACTGCAAGGACGCCTTCCAGGGGCTCGACACGATGGACGCGCTGATCGACGCCGAGGCGCGCGGGGCGCTGGTCGAGCGGATCCGCGCCGAGGCCCAGCAGCTGCGCGAGAAACCGGTGGTCGTCGACGACGCGCCGCCGACCACCGACGCGAGCGTGCGCTCGGCCGCCCGCACCGACAACCCGATTCCGTTGCCGCCCTTCACCGGCGTGCGCGAGGTCGAAATCGACCTCGACGAGGTTTTCCCCTACCTGGACCGCCATGTGCTCTTCAAGCTGCACTGGGGCGGCAAAGGGGTGAAGGGGGAGGCCTGGCGCGAGCTGGTCGAGGGCAACGGCCAGGAGGAGGGCTTCGCGCCGCGGCTGGAGCGGATGTGGCGCGAGCAGGATTACCTCCACCCGCGGGCGCGACTCGGCTACTTCCCCTGCAACGCCGAGGGCAACGAGCTGATCGTCTTCGACCCGGAGGAGCCCGGGCGCGAGCTCGAGCGGCTCGTCTTCCCGCGCCAGCCCAAGCACGACCGGATTTGCCTGACGGACTTCTTCCGCCCGCTGGACAGCGGCGAACGCGACGTCGTCGCGCTGCAGGGCGTCACGGTCGGGCCGGAGGTGACCGAGCTGATCGAGCGCCTGGAGCGCGAAGGCGAGTTCGCCGAGCAGCTCTACGTGCACGGCCTCGGCGTGCAGGCGGCCGAGGGCCTGGCCGAGTGGCTGCACTCCGAAGTGCGGCGCCAGCTAGGCATCGACCTCGACCAGGGCCGCCGCTATTCCTGGGGCTACCCGGCCTGCCCCGACCAGTCCGAGCACGAGAAGGTCTGGCGCCTGCTCGACCTCGAGCAGATCGGCATGACCCTCTCCGACGGCTACGCGGTCCTCCCAGAGCAGTCGACGGTGGCGATCGTCGCCCACCACCCGCAGGCGGTCTACTTCGGCATGAAATCCGGCTTCATCCCCGAGGACAAGTCCCCCGACGAGCTGATAGCCGGCACCGAGCGCGGCGGGCAGCTCCCAGTCGGCTGAGGACACGGGTGCCCTCCTCCGGAGGCCGTTGCGCAGCAGGTCGCTTGCCTGCTTCGGATTGCCTGTCCGGGAGCCTCCGGCGGAGGGCACCCGTCTCCTCGCTATCTGCCAGCTCCGGGGGAAGGACTTGAACCCTCGCTTCCTGGACCAAAACCAGGCGTGCTATCCGGCTACACCACCCCGGAACGAGCATCGACCTTAGCGTCCGAAGGGGAGCTTAGGGTCATCTGTATGGAGATGGGTGGAGCGGCGTTGGACCCGGAAGCGCGCGAGGGGTTGCGGCGCAGCTGGAAGGCTTTGATGGCCGTCGGCGTGCTGGCGATCCTGCTCGGCTGCGTGGCGATCGTCGTGCCCGCGGTGGCCTCGGTCGCGACGGCGATCTTCATCGGTTGGATCCTGGTGATCGCCGGCGCGTTCCTCGTCGCCGGCGCCTTCACCGCCCACACGATCGGCTCGGTGCTGTGGCGTCTGGTCTGGGCTTTCCTCACCGTCCTCGTCGGCATCTACCTGATCGTCGAACCCGACAGCGGCACGCTGACGCTGACTGTCGTCCTGGGCATCTACTTCCTCTTCATGGGCATTACCCGCACCTTCCTCGCCTTCGCGGCACGGGGCCGCCAGGGAGCCGGCCTGCTCGGCCTCAGCGGCATAGCGGGGCTGCTGATCGGCATCCTCGTCCTAGCCAAGCTCCCCAGCAGTGCCGACTGGGCCATCGGCCTCCTCGTAGGCATAGACCTGATCTTCGCCGGCTGGACCCTTACCTCCGTGGCCCTGGTAGGCAAAGACCTCGCCAGAAGCTGACATCCGGCGACCTCGCCAGAAGCTGACGTCTGGGCGAGCTCGTCCGCTCGACCGCGCTGGAGACGGGAGGATGGGGTGTCCCTGGAGTGCGCGGCGTTAGTTTTCGCCCCACCCGCTTGAGGAGAAACGCATTGGGCTGGTGGCGAAAACCCAGCAAGCGGAAGGGACACCCCATCCTCCCCCGCACCACTACGATCCCAGGGTGAGTTCTCCCCTAGTGCTAGTCATGGCGGCGGGCGAGGGCACCCGCATGCGCTCGTCGACGCCGAAGATGCTCCACCCCGTCTGCGGCCGCCCGATGGTCGCCTGGCCGATCCTCGCCGCGCGCGAGGCCGGCGCCGGCAGGGTCGCCGCGATCGTCTCGCCCGGCCGCGACATCTCGTCCGGCTTCCCCGAGGAGGTCGAAACCGTCGTCCAGCCCGAGCCTGACGGCACCGGCGGCGCCATCCGCGCCGCCCTGCCGCTGATCGAGGAAGCCGAGACGGTCCTGGTCCTCTCCGGGGATCACCCGTTGATCTCCGAGCGGGAAATCGCCGGCTTGCTGGAGGCCCACGCCGGCTCGGCCGCCGCGGCGACGATGCTGACGATCGAGCTCGACGATCCCGGCTCCTACGGTCGGGTCGTGCGTGACGCCGACGGCGAGGTCGAGCGCGTGGTGGAGGCGAAAGCCGCCGGCGACGCAAGCGCCGAGGAGCTGGCGATCCGCGAGATCAACGCCGGCACCTACGCCTTCGACGCGGGGCCCCTGGCGACCGCGCTCAGGGGGCTCTCCAACGACAACGCCCAGGGCGAGTACTACCTGACCGAGGTCTTCGCCTCGCTGCGCGAGGCAGGCCACTCGGTCGCCGGTCACCCGACGGACGATTTCGCCGTGACGATGGGCGTCAACAACCGCGCCGAGCTCGCCGCGGTCGAGGCCGAGGGCCGCCGCCGCATCCTCGACGCGCACATGCTCGCCGGCGTCACCGTCGTCGACCCCGGCACGACCTGGGTCGACGCCGGGGTCGAGATCGCCGCCGACGCCCGTATCGAGCCCGGCACCAGCCTGCGCGGCGCCACCGCGGTCGGCGCCGGCTCGGTCGTCGGCCCGCTGAGCACGCTGATCGATACCCGCCTCGGCGCGAACGTCGACGTCCCGCACTCCTACCTGGTCGAGTGCGACGTGCTCGACGACTGCAACGTCGGCCCCTTCGCCTACCTGCGCCCCGGCGCCCGCCTCGACCCGGGCGCCAAGGCCGGCACCTTCGTCGAGATCAAGAACTCGCAGATCGGCGAGGGCTCCAAGGTGCCTCACCTGGCCTACGTCGGCGACGCCGACATCGGCCCTGGCACCAATCTCGGCGCCGGCACGATCACCGCCAACTACGACGGTTTCCGCAAGCACCGGACGACGATCGGACGCGATGTGCGGCTCGGCGTTGACACGATGCTGATCGCCCCGGTACAAGTCGGGGACGCCGCCTACACTGGCGCCGGAGCCGTGATCAAGCAGGACGTGCCCGAGGGGGCGCTTGCGGTGAGCCAGAACGACCAGAGGAACATCGAAGGCTACGCGGAGCGCAAGGCCGCGCGGTCCCGTGAGGAGGATTCGTGAGCACGATCGAGCAGCGACCCGAAATCGAGGTGGCGCCGACCGCCATCCCGCACGACTACTCGAAGCGGATGATGGTCTTCGGCGGTCGCAGCTCGATGGAGCTGGCCGCCAAGGTCGCCGGCAAGCTCGGCCTCGACATCGGCCAGGTGACGCTGAAGACCTTCGCCAACGGCGAGGTCTACTGCCGCTACGAGGAGTCGATCCGCGGCGCCGACGTCTTCATCGTCCAGTCGACCTGCGCCAACGAGCAGAGCGGGATGACGCCCAACGACGCCCTGGTCGAGCTGCTGACGATGATCGATGCCGCCCAGGGCGCCTCCGCCCATCGCATCATCGCCGTGCTGCCCTGGTACGGCTACGCCCGCCAGGACAAGAAGTCGGCGCCGCGCGAGCCGATCTCGGCCCGCATCGTCGCCAAGTGCCTGGAGGGGGTCGGCACCGACCGCGTCCTCACCATGGACCTGCACGCCGGCCAGGTGCAGGGCTTCTTCCACATCCCGGTCGACCACATGACGGCGATGCCGATGCTGACCCAGTGGTTCGTCGACCAGGAACTGAGCGAGGAGCTGGTGATCGTCTCCCCCGATGCCGGCCGGGTCAAGACGGCGCGCAACTTCGCCCGCCGCATCGGCACCCACTGGGCGGTGATGGAGAAGGAGCGCCCCGCCCAGCAGGTGGCCGAGATCGGCTACGTGGTCGGCGACGTCAAGGGCAAGACGGCTGTCCTGGTCGACGACATGATCGACACCGCGGGCACGCTCTGCGCCGCCGCCCAGACCGTGCTCGACGAGGGCGCCGCCCGGGTGATCGCCTGCGCCACGCACGGCATCTTCTCCGGCCCCGCCTTCGAACGGCTTGCCGACTCGGCGATCGAGCGGATCGTCGTCACCGACACGCTGCCGCTGCGCCCGGGCGCCCCCGACAACATCGTCGTGCTCTCGACCGCGACCACCTTCGCCGACTCGATCCGCCGCATCTTCACCGACGACTCCGTCTCGGAGATCTTCGCGGGAGAGAACCAGCTCTTCTGATGCCTGACGGGCTGCGCCTGGTCGGCCACAAGGGCGCCGACCTGATCGCCCCCGGCAACACGCTGGAGAGCTTTGCTGCGGCGGTCGAGGCGGGGGTCGACACGGTCGAGCTCGACGTCCTCTGGACCCGCGACGGCCATCCGCGGCTGGCGGCGGACGAGCGCACGCCGCTGGTCGTCGCGCACGACTGGCACGATGCCGCCCGGCGCGAGCCGCTGGACCTCACCGAGGCTCTCGACGCCTTCCTCAAGCCGCCGCTCGACCGGGTCGAGATCGACCTCGATCTCAAGCTGCCCGGCAGGGAGGAGGAGGTCGTCGACGCCCTGCGAGAGCGCGGGCTGCTGAAGCGGGCGATGGTCTCGACCATGGAGCTCTCGACCCTGGCCAGGGTCCGCGAGCTCGAGCCGAGCCTGCGCCGTGGCTGGACCTATCCCAAGGTGCGCAAGGACTGGGCGTCGAAGCGATGGGCGAAGGCGCCGATGCTCGCCGCCCTGGCCTGGATGCGCGAACGGCTGCCCAGCCTCGCCGCCCGCGAGCTGCCGAGGCTGGGGGTCGAGGCGATGTGGGTCTACCACCCGCTCGTCAGCCGCCGCCTCGCGCGCATCACCGAGCTTGCCGGAGTGGAGCTGATCGCCTGGACGGTCGACGACCCGCGCCGCATGGCCAAGCTCGTCGCCGCCGGCGTCGACGGCATCTGCTCGAACGACCCCCGCCTATTCGAGCGGCTCTAGACCGTGCCCGGGGTTGCCGTCGGTGGGGCGCCACGGCATGGCCACCCGTAGAGTCCGTGGCGAATGGCGGGCTACCTGCAGGTCCAGACCACGGCGGGCTCCGAGGAAGAGGCCGAGCGGATCGCCGCGGCGCTGGTCGAGCGCCGCCTCGCCGCCTGCGTGCAGGTGATCGGGCCGATCGTCAGCCGCTACCGCTGGCGGGGGGATCTCGAGCGGGCGCGGGAGTGGCTCTGCCTGGCGAAGACCGAGGCGGGGCGCTATCCCGAGCTGGAGGCGGCGATCCGCGAGCTCCACTCCTACGAGGAGCCGGAGATCCTCGCCACCCCAATCGTCGCCGCCAGCCCCGGCTACCTCGCCTGGGTCACCCAAAACGTCGAGTGAGGCATTTGGGGCCTATAGACCCCCAAATGCATCCATCGATCAGGCTTTGACAACCTCGAACTGGCTCATCAGGCCGTGGTCCTCGTGGTCGAGCATGTGGCAGTGGACGACGAACTTGCCGGTGTAGTCGGAGAAGTGACCGGCGAGGAGGAGGCGTTCGCCGGGGTAGACGAAGAAGGTCTCCTTGAGGCAGTCTTCCCAGGGGGGCGGCGGCTTGCCGTCGCGCGCCAGCAGGTACCAGTCGGTGTGGTGCAGGTGCATCATGTGGGCGACCCCGGTGCGGTTGACGATCTCCCAGGTGACGGTCGAGTCGAGCGCGACCGTGGCGTCGGCGCGGGCAGGGTTGAAGGTGCGGCCGTTGATCAGCCAGGTCGGCTTGAAGGCGCCGCCGATCGAGATCGTCCAGGTGTGGGTGGGCGTGCGGGAGACGTGCCTGGTCCACTCCGGCAGCGGGCGGAGGCGGCGCGGCACCCGGGTCCTGTCCCCGATCCGCCGCGAGCCGACGCGGAACTGCATCAACGCCCCGACGTAGGGTTCGGCGCCCGGGCCTTCGCGGGCGCCGCGGAGCGGGCCGCTGCGCAGCTCGACCGACTCGCCCGCGGCGGCGGCGAAGTCGACGATCACCTCGGCCCGCTCGGCGGGCCCGAGCAGGATCTCGCGACGGCGCATGGGCCTCGGCATCAGACCGCTGTCGGTGCCGATCTGGACCATCGGCATGCCGTTGGAGAGGTGCAGGTTGTAGGGGCGGAAGCCGGAGACGTTGAGCAGGCGCAGCCGGTGGCGCTGCGGCGTCACCCGGTGGTGCGGCATATAGGCGCCGTTGACCAGGACCCGGTGGCCGGCGACCCCGTCGGCGGGCGGTCGCCGCCCGGTGAAGGGATCGGTGAGCTGGTTGTGGCGGTCGAAGCTGCGGTCGGCGATCATCAGCGGCAGGTCGCGCTCGCCCGTCGGCAGCGGCAGGGAGGAGTCGAGCTCGTCGTCGAGGACGAACATCCCGGCCAGGCCGTGCCAGACGTGGCGCCCGGTGCGATCGAGGCGGTGGTCGTGGTACCACTGCAACGCGGCCCGCTCGGGCCGGCCGTCCTCGCGCAGGTCGTAGACGTAGGTTTTGCGCGCCCCGGGCTCGATCAGCAGGTCGTTTCCCGACTCCGCGGCTGAGAGCCCATAGGGGATCCGGCAGTAGAAGGACTGTGGATGCGACGCGGTCAGCCCACCTGGCTGGCCGTCGAACTGGGTGCGGTTGTGGCCGCCGTGCAGGTGAACGGTCAGCTCGCCGACGCTGTGGGGCAGCCGGTGATCGAAGGTGACCTCGGTCCGATGCCCGGCGGGACGGCGGATGGTCGGGCCGGGGAAGGTGCCGCCGTAGGTCCACATCCGGGTCGGCGCTCCGGGCAGGATCCGCACCTCTGCCTCGCGGATCGGGATCAGCAGCTTCGAGCCGCTCAGCTCGCGGGGAATCGGCAGCGGGGCGCGGAACGGCGCCGGCGCCGAGGCACGCAGCTCACGCGTCGCCGGAGTCGCCGCCCCGGCGCGCAGGTCGAACGGCAGCAGCGCGGCGAGGGCACCGCCGCCCAGGGCGCCGAGGAAGGCTCGGCGCCCCAGGCGCGGCTGAGACTCGGTCGGGCCCTCCGTCGCTACCCGCCGGGGAGGACGTTGATCGTCCCGTGCATCCACGGATGGATCGCGCACATGAAGTAGATCCTGCCCGGTTCGGCCGTGACCTGCTGGGTGATCGAGGCGCCGGGTTTCTCACCGGTGAACCAGGAGTCGCCTTCCTTGCTCAGGCTGCCGAGCGTGTCCCAACCGTCGGCGCCGGCCTCGGCCGGATTCTCTTTCACCGGGCCGTTGCCTTTGACCCCGTGCCAGGAGGCGATCGCTTTGCAGATGTGGTGCGGGGTGAAGCAGAGCTGGCGCTGCTTGGCGGTCTTCGGGAGCGAGCCTTTGGTGACCAGCGAGAAGGTGTGCGGGCCGATCTTTTTCGGGTTCGTCGTGTTGACGATCCGCAGGCTTTCGCCGAGGATGACCGTCTTCGGCGCTTCGAAGAAGAGTTTGCGCCCGCTCTCCCTGATGTAGACGGTCGGGACCGAGGCTTCTTCGGCGGAGGAGCCGCTTTCGGGATACGGAGCGGCGGTTGCCGCCGTGGCGGCGATGCAGAGGACAGCGACGACGGCCGCTGCGACCACGAGACGGATCTGCTTCAAGTCGATTCCTTTCCCGCGCCGCACAGCGGCGGCGCCTCAACGAGTTAGCGCGTGTAAGGGCAGCGAAAGCTAGAGCAGCGGGGCTAAGCGCGCAAGCGGTAGCCCTTCGAGAAGAGTCGCAGGTTGGCGGCGAAGAGCGCCCCGGTGGCCGCGGTCAGCGCCAGCAGCGAGAGCGCGATGCTGACTTCGGTGAAGCCGACGAAGCCGTAGCGGACCAGGTTGATCATGTAGAAGATCGGGTTGAAGTGGGTCAGGGTCTGGAACGGCTCGGGCAGCAGGGTCGCCGAGTAGAAGACGCCGCCGAGGAAGATCAGCGGCTGCAGGACGAAGGTCTGGGCGAAGGCGACGTCGTCGAACTGTTCGGCGCGGACGCCGATCAGCACGCCGAGCTGCGAGAAGAAGAAGCCGACCAGGAAGAGGGCCGGGAGGAGCACGAGGATGTGCTCGACAGGCAGGTCGACCAGCAGCGAGGCGGCGAGGAAGGTGAGCAGCGCCACCATCAGCCCCCGCATGAAGCCGCCGAGCGAGAAGGCGAGCAGCAGCTCCAGCGGCGAGGCCGGCGAGGAGAGCTGGTCCTGGATCGCCCCCTGGAATTTCTGCTGCAGGATCGAGGAGGAGTTGTTGGCGAAGGCGTTGATCGAGAACGACATCATGATCAGTCCCGGGATGACGAAGACGACGTAGTCGATCCCGTGCAGCTTGTCGATCCGTGAGCCGAGCGCGGCGCCGAAGACCGAGATGTAGAGGAAGGTTTCCAGCAGCGGCGCGCCGATCGTCTGTTTCTTGATCTTCATGAAGCGGTTGACCTCGCGCCGCCAGAGCGTCGCGAAGCGGATCTGGGCGGCGCTGAGCGTGAGGCGGTCGCCGCTCACGAGGCCGCCTCCACCTCGATGCGCGAGCGCGAGAGCTCCTTGCGCCCGACCAGCGCCAGGTAGGCGTCCTCGAGGTTGGCGACGCCGTAGCGCGCCGCGAGCTCGCCGCTCGTCCCCTCGCCGACGATCTCGCCCTGGTTGATGAAGGCGATCCGGTCGCAGAGCTGCTCGGCCTCCTCGATGTAATGCGTCGTGAGCAGGATGGTCGTCCCCTCCTGGTTGATCCGCCGCACGTAGTGCCACAGCTCCAGCCGCAGCTCGACGTCGACGCCCGCGGTCGGCTCGTCGAGGATCAAGAGGCGCGGCCTGTGCATCATCGCCCGCGCCAGGATCAGTCGCCGTTTCATCCCGCCGGAGAGGGTGCGGGTGCGTTCGTCGCGCTTCTCGGTCAGCGAGAAGGTCTCCAGCAGCTCCCTGGTCCGCTCGCGCCGCTCGCGCTTCGGCATGCCGAAGTAGCCGGCATGGTAGTCGAGCGTCTCCTCGACCGTGAGGAACCAGTCGAGGTTGACCTCCTGCGGCGCCAGGCCGACCGCCTGCCGCGCCGGGCCGTAGTCGGCGATCGCGTCGTGGCCGAAGACGTGGATCGCGCCGCCGGTCGGCTGCGCGAGCCCGGTCGTGCAGTGGATCAGGGTCGACTTGCCGGCCCCGTTCGGCCCCAGCAGGCCGAACAGCTCTCCCGGTGCGATCTGCAGCGAGACGCCGCGCAGCGCCTCGACCCCGGTCGGGTAGCGCTTGTCCAGGCTCTCGATGTCGAGCGCATTGAGGGCATGGCCGTCGGATCGGGCGAGATCGCTCATCGCAGGCAATCTAGGGAATGCGACCCCTCGGCCGCCGACCTCAGCCCGCGCGCAGCCGGCGCAGCACCGAGTGGGCGGCGTTGTAGCCGTTCATCCCGTGCGCGCCTGCGGAGGGCGGCGTGGCGGCCGAGCAGATGTAGAGGCCGGGGGCGCCGGTGGCGTAGGGGTCGAGGGCGACGCGGGGCCTGAAGAGCGACTGCAGCGGCGTGTTGGCGCCGCCGACGATGTCGCCGCCGATGTAGTTGGGGTTGTAGGAGGCGAGGTCGGCGGGAGAGCGGACGTGGCGGGCGAGGATCCGCTCGCGCAGGCCGGGGGCGAAGCGTTCGATCTGGTCGATCACCGCCTCGGTCGCGTCGCCGGCGTAGCCGTGCGGAACGTGGGCGTAGGCCCAGAGCGGGTGCACGTTGCCGTTGGAGCGCGAGGGGTCGGCGAGGTACTGCTGGCCGACGAGGACGAAGGGCCGCTCGGGCATCCGGCCGCGGTTCGTCTCCCGCTCGGAGACGACGATCTCCTCGTAGGAGCCGACCGCGTGCACGGTTCCGGCCCGGCCCGAAACCTCATCGTTCCAGGGCACGCCCCCCTCGACCGCGAGGTCGACCTTGAAGGCGCCGGGCCCGTGCTTGAAGCGGCGGTAGGCGCGGGCGACGCGCGCCGGCAGCCGCTCGCCGGCGATCTCGACGACGGCGGCAGGGGCGAGGTCGAAGACGACGGCGTCGGCGCTCGGCAGCTCGGCGAGCGAGCGCACCGGCCGACCGGTCTCGATCCGGCCGCCGTGCTCGGCGACCGAGGCCGCCAGGGCGTCGGCGATCGCCTGCGAGCCGCCGCGGGCGACCGGCCAGCCGTTGTGGTGACAGGCGCAGGTCAGGGCCATGCCGGCAGCGGCGCTGAGCGGGCGAGAGAAGGGGCTGAAGGCGTGGGCCGCGGTACCGCCGAACAGGGCCTTCGCCCGCTCGCCGGGCAGCGTGCGAGCCAAGAGCGAGACGGAGGCCAGCGCCCGCGGGCCGAAGCCGGCGAGGCGGAACGGGTGGCGCGGCAGGCGCGCCAGCGGCTGCATGATGTCCTCGCTGAGCGCGTCGAAGTGCTCGGAGGGGGAGCCGAAGAGGCGCTTCCACGCCTTGCCGGCCTCGTCGAGCCCGGCCGCGGTCGCATCGATCGAGCGCTGCATCACGGCGGCGCTGCCGTCGTCGAAGGGGTGGGAGAGGTCGAGCTCGGCCCAAGCCCACTCCAGCCCGTGGCGCTCCAGGTCGAGCGAGCGCAGCGCCGGCGAGCCCGGCGCGAAAGGGTGCGAGGCCGAGCAGTCGTCGTGGAGCAGCCCCGGCAGGGTCAGCTCGCTGCTGCGGGCGCCGCCGCCGACGGTGGCCGCCGCCTCCAGCACCGTCACCTCCACCCCGCTCGCGGCCAGCGTCGCCGCGCAGGAGAGGCCGTTGGGACCGGCGCCGACGACGATCGCGCTGCTCATGCCGGCGTTGCCGCGCGGGGACCGGGCTCGGCGGCGGCGAGGGGCTCGACCGGGAAGGGGCGCTCGTCGAGCCAGGGCTGGCGCTCGACCATGTCGGCGACGTTGACCCAGCCCTCCTCGACGAGGCCTTCGGCCGCATCGAATATCCGGTAGCGCTGGCGCTGCACGTGCGCGGGCTGGGACTCGAGCACGACGATCCGCACCTCCCCCGGCGCGAACTCGCAGCGCTCCTGGACAGCGGCGAGCAGCCGCTGGTCGTGGAAGTGGCCGTCGCCGAAGTTGTAGCCGAGGACGACGCCGGCGACCAGCTCGCCCTCGCGCACGACGTAGTCCTCGACGTCGTCGACGGCGCGCTGGACGAGCCCGTTGAGGGCGCGGCCGTGCGAGTGCATCGAGCGGAAGGCGAGGCCTTTGTAGACGAGCACCTCGATCAGCTCGGGGTCATAGAGCTTGGCCAGCTGCTCGGTGACGATCGCCGCCGGCTTTACCAGCTCGGCGTCGAGCTTCGCCTCGGCGTTTCCGTCCTTGCGGAAGAGCCACTGGCTCGTCGCCCAGTTACCGGCGTAGTAGCGCATCGAGGGCAGGAAGGAGACGAGGTCAGGACGGAAGTTGCCGAGCACGGGGAAGCCGACGCAGGTGACGGCGAGGATCGCCAGCAGCAGGGGATCGTCGAGCGTCGACCACGGCGTCGCACCGTAGTGGCCGAAGAGGAAGAGGAGGCCGAAGATCATGAAGATGTTCCACTCCAGCGGCACCGCCAGCGGGAAGGTCGAGAGGATGTGGAGGTGGAAGATCACCATCCCGGCGACCGCGAGCGTGCCGATCCAGCCGCCCTGGGAGACGAGCAGGATCAATGGCAACGTGAACTCCATGACAGTGCCCATGTGGGCGGCAAGGGCGCCGAGCGACGACGGCCGCAGGTCCTCGGGATGATCCCGGTAGAGACGGCGCTTGATCGCCCGCGAGCGGTTCCACGGCGTGTTGCTGATCATCACCGTGACCACGAAGGGGAAGTGGCGGTTGAGCTTCGAGGAGGCGGCCCCCCACCAGATGCAGACGAAGACGAGCTGCGCGGCGACGATCAGGTTCGTCAGCGGGAAGAGGAAGATGATCGCCAGGTTGCCGTAGATCTCGGCGCGGGCGGCGAGGAAGGGCACCTTGTCGCGCAGGCCGAGCGCGACGAGGAGGGCGAGCAGGACGGCGACGGCGACGGGATCGAGGCGGCCGGCGCTCGCCGCGACCGCGTCGATGCCGTCGGAGAGCAGCAGGTTGAGCGCCGCGATCAGCAGGCCCGCGTAGAGGGCGACGTCGAGGAGGGTGCGCTGGTTGCCCCGGGTCAGCGGCACGCGCTCGGGCCAGGGCGGCAGCCGCGTCGTCCCCGGTCGCAGCCAGTAGAGGACGCCGCCGATCATCGGCGAGAAGCGCAGGGTCAGCGGCAGCGAGCCGGCGCCGAGGCCGAGCACCTCCCAGAGCATCGTCCAGATCACCGCCTTCTCGAAGACGATCGGTTCCGTCCACCAGTCGCCGAGGTCGCCCAGGCCGCCGAGGCCGGAAGTCGTCGCCGAGATGACGAGCAAGCCCCCGCCCGCGTAGAGGACGAGCTTGACGACGTAGAGCAGGTAGACGAAGTAGGGGGTGCCGAAGCCGTTCAGGGCCCAGTCCTGCGCGCACGCCTTGATCCGCTCCAGGTGCGGACGACGGCGCCACTCGTCGTACTCGAACGGCGGTTGGGTGGGTTGCATGAAGCCCATGCGTTGAGCCTATCCCGGTAGGGCTTCCACTTAACTTTTTCGGTGGATCGCCGGCGGGCTGACGCCCGGGGGTGGGTGACGAAAAAGTACAAGACGTTCCAGCCCTGCCGGGATAGGCTCTTTCGGTGACTGTCAGTGGCCGCCCCCTCCTTGCAGTCGACGCGCCGTCGCTGCTGTTCCGGGCGTTCTATGCGCTGCCGGATTCGATCGTGGGGCCGGATGGGAAGCCGGTGAATGCGCTGCTGGGCACCGCCAACTTGATCCTTGCCGAGGTGGAAAAGCACCGGCCGCGGGCGGTCGTTCTCTGCTTTGGGCCTGACGCGGCTTCGTACCGCACCGAGCTGTATCCCGCTTACCACGCCGAGCGCGAGGCGGCTATGCCCGACGACCTCTCGCCGCAGTTTGCCGCCGCTCGCGACTTCTTCGAGGCCTTCGGCTGGACCGTCGCCACGAGCGAGGAGCTTGAGGCCGACGACCTGCTCGGCACCTACGCCAAGCGCGAGGCGGAAGGGGGCGGCCGGGCGTTGCTGATGACGGGCGACCGCGACATGTACCAGTGCGCCGGCGAGCGGGTCATCGTCCTGTACGTCAAGACCGGTGGCAAGAAAGGCGCCGAAGAGGTCGGCCCGGCCGAGGTGCGCGAGCGCTACGGCATCGACCCCGAGCTGGTGCCCGACTTCATCGCCCTGCGCGGCGACCCCTCCGACGGCCTGCCCGGCGCCAAGGGGGTCGGGCCGAAGACGGCGGCCGAGCTGCTGCGCCGCCATGGCTCGCTGGAGGGAGCCCTCGACAACGCGGTCCGCGAGCAGCGCCCGAGGCTGCGCGGCGCCCTGCTCGACGCCCGCGAGGAGCTGCTCGCCTTCAAGGACATCGCCACGCTGCGCGACGCGGGCGTCGACCGCCCGCGGGACCGGCCCACCGACTGGCAGGGCGCCGCCGCGGCCGCCCGCGAGCGCGGCATGAACCGCCTCGCCGAGCGGCTCGAAGCGAGCGCCGGCTGAAGCGCTACGCGCGGTGCTCGGGATTGGGGAAGTCGAAGCGGCAGCCGGCGTCCCACTCGGTGCGCTGGTTGCCGTGGGAGGGGATGCCGCCGGCGTCCTTCAGCATCCGCGCCAGGTGCATCATGTTCCAGGCGGCGAAGGTGGTGTTGCGGTTGGTGAATTCGTTCTCCGGCCCACCTGAGCCCTCGTCCAGGTAGGACGGGCCGGGCCCGGCCTCGCCGATCCAGCCGGCGTCGGCCTGCGGTGGAATCGTGTAGCCGAGGTGCTGCAGCGAGTAGAGGACGTTCATCGCGCAGTGCTTGACCCCGTCCTCGTTGCCGGTGACGAGGCAGCCGCCGACGCGGCCGTAGTAGGCGTACTGGCCGGCGTCGTTCAGCAGGTGCGAGCCGCCGTAGAGGCGCTCGTGCACCTGCTTCATCACCGAGCTGTTGTCTCCGAGCCAGATCGGCCCGGCGAGCACGAGGATGTCGGCCGCCTTCACCTTCTCGAAGATCTCCGGCCAGTCGTCGGTCTCCCAGCCGTGCTCGCGCATGTCGGGCCAGACGCCTGT
>Ga0075423_10000225_pt1 | contig 41599 bp, 64 predicted proteins | sample SoiMethybrSBSTD2_FD_80114 | JGI IMG/M metagenome (GOLD analysis project Ga0075423, IMG submission 80114) | Bulk soil microbial communities from a Populus tree surrounding site in Tennessee, USA - Soil MetaG P. TD hybrid SBSTD2 | ecosystem: Environmental > Terrestrial > Soil > Tree plantation... | reverse complement strand
CTTATCCGATCAGACCTCTGATCGCTTATCCGATCAGACCTCTGATCGCTTATCCGATCAGACCTCTGATCGCTTATCCGATCAGACCTCTGATCGCTTATCCGATCATAGGGACGGACGGACGGACGATCATGGGACGGACGATCATGCGCGCGCGCGCGAAAAAAAACCGAGAGGCCGCCCAAAGAACGCCCCCCCTGTTCCGCCCGCCCCCCCCAATCAGCCGCCGCTGCCGCATCATCCGCTCGTGCTGTGGGCAAACGCCTGCACCACGCCCCGATCGATCGACGGTGCGCAGCTTGAGGCACTGGCCGCCGCGCACGACGAAGCAACCGCGGGCTACGGCCTCTACTGGGTCGGGCGCGCGATCCTGGCAGCATCGGCTGATGAGGACGTGCGCTCGATCCGCAAGGTGAAGACCATTCTCGATCGCTGGCATGACACACAAAGTTACGGCAGCGATCGCTATCAAAAAGAGGCAGCCAATGGACGCGAACAAGTTTCAAGCCCTGGTCAAAGCAGAGATGGATCGGAGCGGCCTCGACGAGGTGACCGCCGCGAAGATCGTCAGCGGCCGTCTGGGCGAAGCGGGCGCGCCCCCCGACCGGGTGATCCCGCGTACTACGATCGCTACCGAGATCGCGCGAGTGATGACGGCCCCGCCGACGATGAATGAGCCCACGGTTATTCCGGCCCCGCCGCCCGATTGCCCCTCCTGCAACGGCGGCGGCTGGTACAAAGAGGCGGTAGAGTTGGGCCACCCCAATTTCGGCAAGCTCTTTCCGTGTGCTTGTAAGCTTCAGGAGCGCGAGCGGCGGCTGAGCGAGCGGCGGCTCGCCTATCTCGGCCAGCTCGATCGCGAACTGGGCGACGATCTACGCCACGCCACGCTCGACACCTTCGATCTGCGGCGCGCGCGCAGGCGCGACCCCGAATCAGCGCAGAGCTTGCGTAAAGCACTTCAGGCCGCTATCTCCTGCCTCGACACCCATAGCTGGCTCTATCTCTGGGGCCAGACCGGGGTGGGCAAAAGCCACCTGGCGGCCGCCGTTGCCCGATCTGCCGCCGCAGCGGGGCGCAGCGCGGCCTACACGAGCGCCCCCGCGCTGCTGCGCTTCTTGCGCGCGGGTTTTCAGGACCGATCGAGTGACGAGCGGCTGCTGGCGCTCCAGACGGTTGATCTGCTGGCCCTCGACGACCTTGGCGCGGAGCACCACACACGCGACGGCGATTGGTCCGACTCGGTGCTCTTCGAGCTGATCAATGCGCGCTATGGCGCCGATGTCCAGACGATTATTACGAGCAACGTCCCCATCGACGACCTGGAGCCGCGCATCCGCAGTCGCATCGGCGGCAAGGCCGGGCGGGAAGGGATCGTGCTTGTCGATAACGACGATCAGCGGAGACGGTGATGAGCCTCAGCGCCATCTACGCCGAGCTCCACCGCCGCGCCAAAGACAGCGGCGAGCCGCGCGGCCAAACGCTCACGGGCGGCGCCCGGCTGACGGTGCGGGTGATCGGCGACGCCACCACGCTGACGATCAGCCGTAAGGGGAAACTCGTGGGCGAGACCGAACTGGCCACGTTTCGCGCCGCCTGCGGCGTGCCTGCTGATGCTGAGCGGCGGCCTGTGACCGGGCAGAACCGGATGGAGCACGACGGGGCGACGTGGTATTACTGTTCGTTTCGCTGGAAGGAATCGACTGATGGCTGATCTTGTGCTTTCGTTGTTTCCCGGTATCGGCCTCTTGGATATGGCCTTCGAAGAGGCCGGCTTCTGCGTTGTCAGGGGGCCGGATCTGCTGTGGGGCGGCGACATCCACAACTTCCACCCGCCGGCCGGTCGCTTCGATGGGGTGATCGGCGGGCCGCCGTGCCAGGCGTTTAGCGACCTGGTACACCTGGTACGCCAGCGCTACGGCGATGACAAGGTCGCCGAGAACCTCATCCCTGAGTTCGAGCGGTGCGTGAAGGAAGCGCAGCCGCGCTGGTTTCTTATGGAGAATGTGCCCGCTGCACCCGAGCCGGCTGTCGAGGGATACGGGATCATCCCGACGCTCCTGAACAATCGATGGGTGGGCGGAGAGCAGCAGCGCCTCCGTCGCTTCTCGTTTGGGGTATTGGGCAGTGTCTGCGCGCTGTCGGCGTACCTGGATGTCGAACTCTTCGAGCCGATCGAATGGGCCGGTGCGGTTCTCGCGAGCCGGGGGCAGCAATTCATCAAAATGGGCTCGGCAGACACACCGAAGAAGAACATCGCACCACTCAAGCCGAGTAGTATTTACTACCGCGATTCACTGCGGCTTCAGGGGCTGCCGCCTGATTTCCTCGACAAGGCCCCATTTACCAGCGAAGGCAAACAGCGAGCCGTCGGTAACGGCGTGCCGCTCCCGATGGGCCGCGCGATCGCTCGGGCCGTGCGCGACGCGCTCACAGCCATGGCGCCGGCGACACCACCAGCGCTGACGATGGAGGCCTCGATTGAATAGCTACGACGGCGGCAAAGGCGGCGCGGGCGTCTACCAGTGGATCATCAACCACATCCCCCGCCACTCGCACTACGTTGATCTGTTTCTCGGCAACAGCGCAGTGATGCGCTACAAGCGGCCGGCCGATGTCTCGGTTGGGGTGGAGATCAATGGGGCGGTGATCGCCGAGTATTGGCGCTTCGCCAGTCTGCCAGGCCTCATCGTCAGGCAGGGCGATGCGCTCGATTTTTTGAGCGAGCTTGAACAAGAGGCGGATCAAGATACTTTCGTCTACGCCGATCCGCCCTACCTCCTCTCAACCAGGTCCTGTCAGCGCCCGCTCTATCAGTTCGAGTTTCTTGACATTGAGCAGCACCGCGCGCTGCTGGCCGCGCTCCGCTCGCTGCCCTGCATGGTGGCAATCAGCGGCTACTGGAGCGAACTCTACGAGCTGGAGCTCTCCGACTGGAGACACGACACCTTTTGGACGGTCAACCGCGCCGGCGCTCGTGTCGAGGAATGGCTCTGGATGAACTACCCCACGCCCTTGGAGCTGCACGATTACCGGTATCTCGGCAATAACTTTCGCGAACGCGAGCGGATCAAGCGCAAGAAGCAGCGGTGGGTGGAGCGGCTGAAGACGATGCCGGACCAGGAACGCTACGCGCTCTTGGACGCGCTCGGCTCTCTCCGGTCCGACACCACCAGGGATGACGATGACACCAAGCTTGGTGCTATCGCTTCTCCTGACGATAGTCGACCAGAGTCCGGATCCCCTCGTGAGATCTGACGATGCCCGTGGCCATCGCTGAATGGAGCGATGCTGCAGCTCGAGATCCTATCGCTCAAACTAACGAGGGTGGCCACGGCTACCCTCAGCACGAATGACGATGCTGGAGCATCGCTAAAAATGACGGTATCGACGAGGTGACTATGACAACCGACATTCGATCCTTCTCCCAGGCCCTGCCCATCCTGGAGGCGCACGGCAAGACGCCGATCGCGGCGGGCAATCGACTTTGGCAGGTCGGAGCGATCACGCTCGACAAGGGTGGCGTGATAGCGCTGGCGAACGAACTGGCGGCGGGCGGCCCCATCCTCTCCGAGTCACTCCAGGAGCGCGCCCGCCGCTACGTCGCCGCGCGCAAGCGCTCGGGTGATGCCTTGCTTGAGGCGGTTGCGGAGTTGGCCGCCGCACGGGCGGAAGCGGATCACGGCACGTGGGGAATCTTCCTTGCCGCTGTGGGACTGGACGAGAGCCGCGCCCGTGCGCAGATCCGCATCCACGAAGAGTGCCAACTCGATCCTGAGCTTGAGGAGCGGATCAGAAGTGGCTGGCTATCCGAGGCCGTAGCGCGCGAGCTGCTGCCGGCGCCGCCGGAGGTGCGCGCCGAGATCCTGGCACGGGATGAGCCGCCCAAACTCCATGAGGTACGAGAAGCAAAGCGGGCGTCAACGCCCGTTTTGGACCAGCAGAGTGGCGCCCCCGATGAGCCACCGACCGACGACGAAATCCAGGCGATGCGCGCGCGCTTTGTCGCGCTCGGCTATGAGCAGTTCTATCGGTCTGATAAGGGCTGGACAGCCTACGATCGGCTGCGCGGCGCGTCCCACTATGCGACATGGCCCGATGTTGAGGCCGCTATCGCCCGCACTTCGGCTCTGATCGTCGGCCAGCGCGCCGATCCAAACCAGCCCGATCCGAAGGCGCCGCCGGCGGCATCGCCAGAGCCGGCGACCCTGGCCGCCCCGCCCACGCTCGCCGATCAGCGGGCCGAACTGGAGGCCCGCGGTTGGGCATTCATCCCGACGGAGTCGCCGCGCGGTTGGCTTCGGCTCGATCATCCTGAGATCAGCTACGTGCGCCAGGAACCGACGATCGAAGACGCGATCAAAGCCGCCGCGGATCTCCAGGGCGGCTACGATCGCAAAGCGCAGCTCAGGCAGCAGGCCGCCGAGCGCCAGGCTGCCATAGCCGCCGGCGCGCCGTCCATCCCCGACGATATCCGCCAAGCCGCTGGCCGGCTGGAGCTGCTGATCGAGACGCGGCCCGATGGCTTTCTGCTCCACTGGCCGGAAGAGGACACGAGCCAGATGGACCCACTCGACGCGGATCTGGTGCGTGAATGGCTGGAAGAGGCGCCTGGCCTGGCGCTCGCTCGGCTTGCTCGGCTCATCGGGGACGATCTGCAGAAGGCCGGCTACTACTGGGAGTCCGCGACCCCGCCGACGATCGCGCATAACGATGGCTGGCGGGGCGATGCACCGACCAGCGACGGGGCGCTGGGGCTGGCCAGGAGCCGGATGGAGGCACGAGCGACAGCACCAGGGCAACGGCCGAACGCGCCACGGGGCTGGGTGTGGCGCGACGCGGGGAACCTGCGGCGCATCATGGACGGCACACTGACCAAGCGGTACGGCGACCCCGCCGCAGCTGTTGCGGAAGCTGAGCAGATCGACCGCGATCGGCCGCTCAGCACGCCAGCGCTGGCGACGAGTGGCCCGACCGATCTGCTCGAAGAGTTCGCCTGGGGCGATCGGGCACTGAAGGCATTTGAAGCGCTCGAAGCGGCGTTCTACGAGAAAGGCGACGCCCGCCCCATCGCGATCGGCTGCCTCAAGCTGATCGAGGCAGTTATGGACCGCCTGCCCAAAACAGAGCTGATCGAGGACCTCAGCAGATCCATCGCCGACTTGAACGAGTGCGAGGAAGGCACGGAGTGGGCGCACTGGAGTGGCGTCGGCTGGGCGCTCCTAGACATGGAGGCGAGCGACTAAAGAAAAGAGTGTCGCCCGCGTTCTCCTCGCGTGAGCACGCGGGAAATATAGGAGGCTACGATGTCAATCCGCTTGCCGTGCGAGATCCCGACTGACCTGGAGGCAGGCCTGGCGCGGCACGATTTCCACTATCGATCGTGGCGGTGGGAAGACAATTACGCGACCGTCTACTACCAATTTCGACGGCTTCGCAACGTCCACCGGGAGAGCATATGGACGCCCGGCGTACCCTACGAATGGACACTGGAGGAGGCATGGGAATTGCTGCGCACGCTCGACGCGCAGTGCCCGCATGTGCAAGAGGAGCTTGGACTATGAGCGAAGAAATCATCGCAGCCCAGCGCGCCCGCATCGCCGAGCTGGAGGCGGATGCGGCGGCGCTACTAGTACTGGTCAGGCAACTCAATCCGTATATCACGGGACTTGAGGGCAGCCACCCCGGCCAAGCGCTGCTCGCCGAGCTGGCGGCGGCGCGGGCTCTGATCGGCACGCTCGACGAGGTGCTAGCGGGCGAGCTGAGCAACAGCGCGCTCCGTATGGCCCGTGTGCAATACGAGGTAGCGCGGAAAGGAGTGGGGGATGGATGATGAACTGGAGAGCGTCATTGGCATGCGAGAAGAATTGGAGGAGCAGCATGCCGAGACAGGCCTCTGGCGTGAGCGAGCGCTCGATGCTGCGCGGCGCATCACACAGTCGGAGGCGATCGCCCTCACCCTCCGGCGTGAGCGCGATGACGCGGAGGCCCGCGAGCATACCGCGACCGATAGCTACGTGCGGATACAAGACAATCAGCGGCGCCTGGAGCTGGAGATGAGCGAGATCCAGTCGCAGCTCGGCACGGCGACCGCCGAGATCGCGCGGTTGGAGGCGGCGCTCAATCAGGCCGCGCGGATGTTTACGATCATCGGCGCGCGGCGCATCATCGCCGACGCGCTGGGGGATGCGACGATCGAGGATACGGTACATCATCGGCGGCGGAAAGGAGCGTCCAAATGAGTGACACCCTCGATACCCTGCTCGTGCGCCTGGCCGCGCTCACCCCGCAGGCACAGCGCCGCTGGGAGGCCGCGCAGCGCGCAGACGAAGACAATGACTACGACGAGGACGACGAGATCGAAGGGGAGGTGTGGTTGACGCTGGAGCAGATCCACAACCACTGGAGCTGCGGCTATCGTGTGCGCCAGGACGAAGCGACCGTGTGGGCGTTTTACACGGCGGGCAACACACCGGTGGAGGCTGCGCAGGCACTGCTGAAGCTAATGGAGGGCAAGTCAGAATGACCATCTATCTGGACATCGAAATCCTGGCAATCGAAGGTTTATCCGATTGTAATGCAGTAAACAGCGGCATTCTGGTATAATAGTAGCACAAATATGCGAAGTGCCGGGCGATGCAGCTAACATCCCCGGCGCGGCCGATCTGAAAGGAGATCAGCGTGTCCACTCTACCATCCCCGCTGCTCTATGTCTACATCCTCTTCCGGCCTGATAACACCGTGTTTTATGTCGGCAAAGGCCAGGGTAATCGTGTTTTGCGACACGAACAAGAGGCCAGGCGCGGCTGTGAGTGCCATAAGTGCCGAACGATACGGCAGATATGGAGTACAGGAGGCGAGGTCGGTCACACCATCATTTTCGAGACGAACGACGAATCGGAAGCATTTCAGGTTGAGCGTGAAACGATCGCGCTCTATGGGCGCGAAAATCTTACGAATCAGACCGATGGAGGCGATGGGGTCAGTGGCTTTCGGCACGCGATCGATACTGTTCGGAAGATAGCCGACGCATTGCGTGGAAAGCCACATACAGAAGAGCGCCGCCACAATATTTCTGAGGCGCATAAGGGCATCGTTTATGGTCCGCCATCCGACGAGACGCGCCGTAGAATCTCAGATGCTACCAAGGGCGGCAAGAAGCGCTCACATAGCCCTGAGATGAACCAACGAAAGTCGGAGCGGCAAAAGGGCCGAGAACGCCCTGTCTTCTCTGATGAGTGGCGTCAAAACCTGTCCGAATCGCATCAAGGGCAGGAACCATGGATAAAGGGCAGGCAACATTCGGAAGAGACGCGCCGGAAGATGCGAGAGGCCTGGGTACGTCGCAAACAGCGACAACCACTAGATGAGGAGGATTAGCCGTGACGATTTACCTTGATGTAGAGGTAATGGACTGGTTTCAAGACCTGGAGATCGCCAAGCTCCCGCGCTGGAAACAGCATGCGGCGCTCCGCTTTGGGCTGGCAACGACCTACATCGACAACGGCCGCGATGCGCAAGGTCAGGAGGATAGCGGCTGGTCGACGTGGGGATCTGCCGATCTGGCCTACCTCTGGCGCGAGTTGACGACGAGCACGGGGCCGATCATCGGCTGGAATTCTGATGAGTTCGACATTCCCTATCTCATCGTCCAGGCGGTGCGCGGCTCACTCACAACTAACCCCTGGTCGGAACTGCCCGACAGCCTTGACCTGATGGCGCTCATCCGGCGCGAGAGTAAGCGACTCGACGGCAAAGAGCGGTGGTACAAGCTCGACACGATCGCCTATGCGAACCTGGGGCGAGGCAAGATCAGCCACGGCGACGAAGCGGCGGCCTGGCTGCGATCGGGCGACCCGGAACTGATTAGGAAGGCCGCCGACTACTGCCGCGATGATGTGCAGCTCGTGCTGGACCTGCACCAGAAGCTACTCAGTGGCGAGCCGTTGATTTGCCCAGCCCGGCCGGAGCGACGCGAGTATCAGGAACTGCGGATTAGCTTACCAAGAAAGGACATCAGCGAATGAAACTCACCCAGATCACTGTCAGCTACGGCGTCACCCAATCACTCCCGTCGTACTCGAATACGAAGCCCGCGATCACCCTCACGGCCGATCTGGAGTCCGGTGACGATCCCGCCGCTGTCGAAGCCGCGCTCTGGGAGCACGCCAGACAGGCAGTGCATGCGCAAGTCGACCTGGCGCTGGAGGCGAACGACCAGGCCGCGAAGTACAGCACGGAGCCGCGCTATCAGGTGATGAAGACCTACTGGAACGAGTGGGATCATCGCGGCGAGACCAAGCCGCCGCAGTATGTGATTATTCTGCCTAATGAAATCAATCCAAGCCGCGATGCCTACGCACAGCGCCTGGTCCACGCCAACTACTCAGGCGAGAGCCGGAGGCTCCGCTACACCCATGCGCTCGCGGTCGCACAAGAGATTATTCGCAACGCGGATGATAGCCCCACGCTGCTCGACTGCTCAGACGGCGATCTGAGCCGCCTAGAGGCGGCGCTGGCGGTTGCGGTGGAGGCGGCCGATGCCCACACTGCCACTTAACACCCACGGCCTGCGCTGGTTCGACGACAGCCCGTCGGCGGGCGACGCCGCTTGCACCTGCTCGCACTGCGGTCGCATCATCGCCGACGAGGTGCCGATCCGTCTCTGGAACGCGAGCGGGCAGGAGGCGCGGCTGCACCAGCGCTGCTTTGCCGCTCGCACCCACTCGCCGCCTGATGTTGAGGCGGTGCCACTGACGGAAGAGGACGATCTACTCGATCTGCTTCAGGAGGAAGCGCCGCCGATCACTGTCGGTCGCTGCTGCGCCTGTCGGCGCGTGGATGTCGAATGCCGGAACCTCGTGATGCTCCATGTACAGGCGCCGGTCCCTGGCACGGGCTGGGGGTGTGTTGTGTGCGGGCTTCCGAATGACGGCGCGCTGGCGCTTGTGTGTGATGGTTGTTTGGAGCGCAATGCGCCGATCCTGGACGCGATCGAGGGGTATGCGTCGAAGGGTGGGCGCATCGCGCGCGACACATTGACCGTGCCGTTCGAGCACAAGGCTATCCCCCACTAGATACCAGCGGCCGGGCGCCGTAGAGCAGCGACCCGGCCGTGATTGCCCACATTGATTGGTCCAATGCGGACGATGCCTATTGTAGAGCATCTCCGCACATGAACGGAGGTTCTACTATGGCACCGAACGATCCCCTAGCCCGCCCGATCCGCATCCTGGTCGGCGTGGCGTTGTCCATCCTCATCTTGATCGCCCGTGCGCCCGATCTGGCGCTGCCGCGTCTTGCGCCCGAGGTGCGCCAAGCCTTCGCCGCGGTGCAGCCCACACCCATCATCATCACCGCAACGCCGCCACTTCCCACCCACCAGCCGCCCACGTCAACACCCGAGCCGCCCACGCCCGTGCCGACGGTCGCACCGACGGAGGCGCCCCCGATCGTGGAAGCGCCGCCGGTGGAGATCGCACCTGTCGTTCAGGCGGATGCTGCCGCGGCGCCGACACTGGCCCCGCCCACACCCGAGCCTCCGACGATATCGGAGCAGGCGCCCACAGCCGCGCCCGAATCGCACCCGGTCGCGCCCCAGATTGAGCACGGCACGCGCCCGTCGGGTCGTCAGGGGCCTCAGACCGGTGGGCCGGGTCGTCCGGCGGCGACGCCCCAGCTGGATCACTGAGGAGGTGGAGCCGTGATCTACTTCATCCTGTTCGACCTCGCTGCCATCCTCATCATCGCGCTCTTTGCGCTCGGCGCCGCCGAGTATGTGCCCGACGCGGCACTCGTGGCCCTCATGCCGCTCATCGTCAGGGAGCCCTATACGGTGAGCGTGTTGGCATGGCTGCTGCTGCTCGCCGTCGTCGCGCTCATTCGCCGCTGGCCGCCGATCGCGAAACGGCTGCTGCCATGGACAATGCCGGCTTGGTTGGTGCCTGGCGCGGTCAAAACGGTTGACACCGAAGCGCCAGTTGAGCCGCAGTACCACGCTCGCTTTATGTCGAGCGCGAAGCGGGTCATCACCGATGAGCGACGGCGGGAACTCTTGACTCGGCGCATCCGTCACGCGCAAGAAACTCTGCATCAGAACGCGAGAACTCCGAACGGAGGAGCTCCGATCGGAACTCCTGTGCAGAGTTCCACGATCTCAATCGACGGCGAAGATGCGCGGATGGCGGCGCTGCTGTTCGGCATGGGCAAGTCACCCGCGCAAGTGGCAAAGCTTTTGACTGGCTATAGCGGAAATCGGAATGCTGAATTCGTGGCAAAAGCAGAGGCACTGAAAGCACAGCTCGAGGTGGGCGATGCGTAGCGATCATCTCACCCGCCTCGAAAAAGCCGCGCTCACCACGAGCATGGCAGGCGCCGTCTTTAATGTCTTCGTGTGGTACATCGGCGCGCAGCAGCCGGCCACCGACTGGCAGGCGCTTTATATCCTGCGTGTCGTGGCCGGCGCGATCACCGCTGTCTCGTTCGATATGGTGTGCGTCGTGACAACCATGGGACGGCGCGATGGGCGGCGCTCGGCATGGTCCTGGCTGACCGCGCTGGCCGCGGCTGCCGCGAGTGCGGCTATCGCGCTCGACGTGGCCTGGCTTCCACGCGGCGAACCCGATCATCGTCTTTCTGTTTATGCAGCACCTGGCAGCGCCCCGTGTGCAGCAGCGCGCGGCCCGCTCGCCCTACCGCGCCAAGCTCGCGCGGCGGCTCTGGCGACTGCGCAGTGAGGCCCGATCGGCTGCGCGCCTCCAGGCCGATCGTGCGAAACTCCAAACTGAGCTTACGCAGAGTCGGGCCGAACTTACGCAGGTCCGATCGGAGCTTGCGCAGCGCCCCGCCGAATCGACGGTTGACCTCTGGCCGATCGCACAAGAACTGCGCACCGCCGGGGTGAGTACGCGCAGAATCGGAGCACTGATTGGGTGCTCAGAGGGAACCGTGCGTAACCGAACGGTAGCAGTTGCGCGCAATGGAAACGGTGCCCACGCAGAGTAAGTCCAGCGCCCACCCTGATCTCAGTGCGATCGGGGTGGGCGCGTTTGTGTGTTGGGGACTTTTGGAAGATCAACCCGCAACCCCTTGACGTTATTTGAATTAGTGCTATAATTCAAATAACAGGAATGATACAGCACGAAAGGACATGATGATGAACGCCAACCAACTACTGAGTAGCTACCGCGAATATGCCGCCGCCTATGCCGCATGGGGAGCATCGTTTGATCTTGCTACGATCTTTGATCGGCCCGAAGCGCCACTTCAGAGCGCGGCGGCGGTTGCGGGCGAGGTCATCCACGGGCGCGGTAGTCTGCGGGCTGCGCTCGTTGAGGCTCAGGCTGGCATCGAAGATCCTGATTGCCCGGAATGGCGCAAGGCGGCGTACCAGTTGATTATCGAGGCGGCGCGATAGGAGGCCATAATGCCTGGCACGAAGGGCAAGAGCGGCGGTGCGCGGCCGGGTCCACACCCCGGCCGCCCCTCGGATGAAGGGCTTGTCGCGCAGCGCTACGGCGTGTCGCCGCCGCTCCCGGTCCTGTTTGATGCGATCCAAGAGCGCTATGGGCAGCAGGCCGCCGACGACCTCAAGGCGGTGTATGAGGCGGCGCATCAGCGGTATGAGCGCGCCTACCGGCTTATCCAATTCGAGCGCGACCTCAAGCGCGCCGAAAAGACCGGCCCCACGCTCCTGTTTTCAGCGACGAAGATTGAGCGACGGCAGCGCGCGCTAGAAGCCCCCCAAGCCTATATCGACGGCACGATTGATCTCTTTGACGAGTAAGGCCCCGGATCTGGAAACACCAGATCCGGGGCCTTTTTTGTTGTTCGCACGGCGCTTCGGCGGTGCCTCGGCGGTGTCAGGGGGCTCCAGGAGGGCAGAGAGCTCTTGCAGCCCGCCGTGCATGGCGTCGAGGTTGCGCTGGAGCAACGCCAGTGCCTGCTCCATTTGGGCGTACTGCGCTTTGCCCTGCTCGAGCTGCGCGGCCAATGCCTCGCGCCGAGCGCGGATGGCGGCTATCATCGCGTCGGTTGTCATCGCGCAAACTGCTCCAAGGCGACCCACACGCCTGGATCGAGCGTCTGGAAGGCCGCCAGCGCCTGGAGCGCCGCGATGTATTCGGCTGCGGTCGTGCCCGTGCCATTGAACGACTCGGCGATGAGCGCGCCCTCCGTGGGCAGCCCCAGCCGCTCAGCTGAGCGCAGCCGCTGTAAGATGCGGGCTTCCAAGTCGAGCATCATTCTCACGTCGGCCTGGGTCTCCATAATCACGCGATGCTGCTGGTCAATGCGGTTTGTGTTCGGTTCCATCGTACCTCCTTAGAAGTAGAACACCCACATATTGATATCATGTGTGCCATTCGTGCCGGCGGTGCGCTGCACGGTGATATTGCCGCCCGCGGTGATGGCGTAGGTGATGGTGTCGGTGTTGGTGTAAGTTGCCGAGCCACTTAGTTGCAACTGTCCACCAGTCGTGCCGATGACCACCGTGCCTGACGTGTTGTTCTGGTCGACAATGTAGAACACCGCGCCCGCCGCGCAAAGCGCCGTCGCAAGTGTCACGACGGAGCCGGCGACCGCCGCCGCCGAGAGCAAAACCACCCCGCCCTGCGATCCGGTCGCATGAAGACGGCCCGCCGGGCTGGTCGTCCCAAAGCCAAAGTTGCCACTCGAATCCATGGCGCCGCGAAACAGCCCGGCGGTCGAGTCGTAGAACACGAGCTTGCCCACCCCCGCGCCGCTGCCGCTGCCGGTCGAGCCGATCCAGAAGTTGCGCGCGCTCGCTGAGGTGTTATTCAGTTCAAGGAAGGTCCCGCCGGTGTAGGCGCTTTCGGCGGAGAGCGACTCGAAACTCGTATAGCCCTTGACCTTGAGTTGCCCGGTGCCGGCGCCCGTCGCCGTGCCGACGTTCACCCCGCCGTCGAAGGTCGGCGAGGCTTTGAGGTACAGCATATTGTCGCGCAGCTGCTGATTGAGCTGCGTGTCGGTTACGACTGATCCGTTCGACCATGTCGAGGGCGCGGTCCAGGCCATAGATCACCTCTTAGTACGCCGGATAGGTCGTCATGCCCAGCACGCCGTTGATACTATCCCCCAGCACCCAGACCGTTTCGGCGTCGGTCGGAATGAGCCGCCAGGTCGTCAGCCACTGATCGCCCGTGATCTCGTGGGTAATGCCGATGATGTAGCCGTCTTTCTGGATGATCGATGCCGAGCCCGGCACGGTGAACTTGATACGTAGATGCTCATCCAGAATGCGGTTGATCAAATTCGGCCACATCGCGCTTTTCAGATCGCCGTTCAGCACAAGCGACTCGATGCGCAGCGCGGGTGTTTTGCCCCGCCGGAGGAGCCAGTTGGCCAGCGAGAGCGCCTCGGTGTCAGTTCCAAGCAGCATGCCGCTCTTGGTCTGCACGGCTGTGCCGAACGCGGTATCGCTTGCGCTATCGCTCGCGATCTGTTCCGTTCCGCCTGAACGGGTGACATGCACCTCGTTGGCGAGATAGGCATCGCTGTAGCTCCAACCCACATCGACATACGGATCTTCGCCTGATCCAAGCCCAAAGGTGGCAAACGGGTTCGCCTGCGCCACCGTGCGATAGTAGCGGTTATGGATAGCGACAAAGCCATCGTACTCGACGAAGAACGTGCCGGCTTCTGCGTCGGCCATGGACTGCATCAACTGCAACGCGTTCTGATTCGTATAGGTTGCCGCCGGGATAGTGGTATTCGTACCGCTGGTGTAGCGATCGGCCGCGGGCCAGTTGATCTGGTCAAGCACGTGGCTAATGGCCGTGCCCGCCGCGGCCGCGCCGTCGGTGAAGCTCACCTGCGCGCTGGCCAGCAGCTTAAAGGCATCGCTCGCGGTCACATCCACCACCGCATCGAACCCAATGTACTTGGGCTCCCAGCGCTCGACATAGCCCGTGAAGAGCTGCCGCCAGGTACTGCCACCGTCGGTGGAGGCCCGCACCCGAATCCGCTTGCGCGGCTTGACGTTCGGGTAGTAGGGCGAGCTCGCGTACTCCGAATCGAACGCCCGATCGCGGTTGTCCAGGCGCAGGGTGAGCGTCCCCGCCTCGACATTGGCGAACTCGCTCTGCTTGCCGCGCCGAATGCTGATCGGGCTGCCGTTGATCTGCGGCGCGAGGCGGATACTGATGTCCGGGATCGTCGTCCAGGTCAAGGATGCCGACGCCGTGAATGGGTCGTTCGCGAAGGCGACTTGGACTTGGAGGAGGGGCCTGGTCATGTCGCGTTCCTGGCGCCCTGCTGGGTGAGCGCATCGCGGACGGCGTTCGCGGTCGCGATCGGGTCAGTCGCGCCCTGCACAATCAGCGAGATCGGCCCCGTGAAGGTTGTACCGCCGTTGTAGGCCGATCCGGTTCCTTGTGGCCCCTGCTGCGGCGCAAAGAAGCGGTTGAAAAACTGCTCAAACAGCCGCTGTTCCTCCTGTGTGCCGCTGCCAAAGGTCGCGCCCACCGCTTGCAGCCGCCGGTCGCGCTCCTCCCCGGTGATCTGCCCAATGGCGTACTGCGCCTCCACTTGCATTCTCAGTTGCTTGGCCAAGGCGGCTTTGAGCTGCGCCTCCTGGCGATCGTAGGCCTCCTGCCGATCGCGCTCCTGGCGGGCGAAGGCGTCTTTGTCCTGGGCGAGCCGTGCGGCATAGGCCGCGTCTGCCGCCGCGCGCTGCTTGGCGTGGGTTTTGTCGAGCGCGGCCTCTTGCTTGGCGTAGGCGGTCTGGGCTTCGCTCAGTTGCTGTGCGTAGGCCGCCTGGGCCTCGCTCAGCTGATCGGTGGTCGCCTGCTGCTGCTTGGCGTAGGCGGTGTCATACTTCCGCTGGCGTTCGGCCAGATCGGCGTTAATGGCGCCTATCAGGTCCGTGCGCTCGCGAATAGCCGAGTCGCGCGCATCCTGCTCGCGCTGCGCCTCCGCCGCGCGCTCGTTCGCGATCTGCTGCTGCAAGTGCGCGATCTGGTCTTGAGCCTTCTGCTCGGCCTGGGCATTCTCACGGGCCTGCTGGGCTTGGAGCGTAGTGAGCTGCGCAGCCGCCTGCTGCTCCAGCTGCGCCTTCGCTTTTGCGGCGGCTTCTGCCGCTTTCGCCTCCTGGCGCTGATAGGCCTGCTCCTGCTGCGCCTGCTCCGCCGCGATGCGGGCCTGCTCCTGGGCCAGCCGTGCCGCCGCCTGTTCCTCCGCCCGTGCCCGCTCGCGCGCGGCTTGCTCGACCTGGCGCGCGTAATTCCGTTCGGCGATGGCCTGCTGCCGGTCAAAGGCTTGCTGCGCGCGCTCCTCTTGCCGTTGATACCGCTCGTTCTCTTGGGCGATTTGGCGCTGAATGCTTATCCGCTGACTGTCGGTCGTCGCCTCAGAGAGCCGCTGCTGCAAGTCGGCCAGGCGGTCCTGATGGTCCTGGGTGCGCTGCTGCCGATCGTCCTGGAAACGGTCGTCCGCGTCGGCAGATCTATCGGCCGCACTCTGCGCCAGGTCGGCCAGCCGCTCGGCGGCCTGTCGTTGCCGATCGGCGGCTTGTTCCGCAGCCTGGCTCTGGAGATCGGAGGCGCGCTGCGCCAGCTGCCCGACCCGGTCCTGGTACTGCTGTTGCGCCTCAGCGCGCCGCTCCAGGGTCTGCGCCTCCTGCTCAGCGAGCCGCGCGGCGGCTTGCTGTTGCACGTCAGAGAGGCGTTGCGCTTGCGCCTGAGCACGATCGGCGGCCGCTGCTGCGATCTGCGCCTGGGTATCGCGCAACTGGCTGTCCAACTCGACGAGGCGCTGCGCGCTTTGTCGCCGGTCGTCTTCGATTTTCCTGCCCAGATCCTGCTCGATCTGCACCAGCCGCGCAGAACCGTCCTGCCGCTTCTGCGCGACATCAGCCTGAAAGGCGGTATCCAGATCGGCCAGTTTCTGTGCGCCAGCCCGGTTGATATCCTCGACCTTGCCCTGATACCCCTGTTCAATGCTGGCCCGGCGCTCAGCGTAGCTTGCGGCCGCCTCTGCGCGCCGCTCCGCATAGTCGGTGTCGATCTGCGCTACGCGCGCATTTTGTTCGCTGGCCATATCGGCCAGCTTCTGCGCATGGTCCTGCTGCCGCTCCTGACTCTCACGGGCGTAGGTCGATTGCGCGTCGGCGAGGCGCGCATAGGCCTGGGAGGACCGATCGGCGGCCTGGTCGAGCTTGTCACGGAGCTTGTCGACCTCGCCTGCTTCCAGTTTCGAGATGTCGACGCGATCGGACTGTGCCGCGTTCGCCTCGCGCGTCTTGAGCGCATTTTCCGCCAGCGCGGTGGTGTGCGCGACGATCGCAGATGTCAGGTTGGTCGCCTGGCCAGCAGAGACGAGCAGCGCATCGTTCCTTGCTTTGATACCAGCCGCATTGGCCTCGGCGGCAGTTGCGCCCGCTTGGAGCATCCGCGACTCGGCCAGCGTGCCCTCGTTCGCCGCCGCGCCCGCCAGCCGCATCTGGTTGAAGGCTTCACTCAGTCCGCCGCTGCCGCCGAGCAGCCGCGTGAGCCCGCGCAGGCCCTCGGTGTAGGTATTCAGGAAGGCCAGCCCCGGCCCCTGCGCCCACTCCGCCTGCGCCCGCTTCAGCTCCTCCTGCGCCTTGGCGACATCGCGCATCGCACCCGCGGCGCCCTCGGTATTGGCCTTCAGCGCGTCCATGGAGATCCCGGCGTCGGTCAGGTACTGACTGACGATCTCGATCGCGTCGCCGCCCTTCTTGATCTCATCCGACATGGCTTTGGCGTCGGCGAGCGGGATATTGAAAATGCGCTGGAGACTGGTGTACTGGCCGGCTTGGAGTTCAGAGAGGGCCCGCGCGGCGTCCTGAAAGGTCTTTTCGGGCGCACGCACGCGCAAGCGGTCGAAGACTCCGAGCACCTCCTCGATCGAGGCCTTGGAGTTGCGGATGACTGGGAGTGAGGCCTGGATCGCCTCCGTCGTCTGCTGCTGAGTGAGCTTGTACTCGTCAGCGTAGTGCTGGGCTTGGCGGAAGACCTCGCCGCTGTCGCGCAGCCCCTGGAGCTGAATGGCGATCGCGCGCTGGTTCGCTTGGAGCTGCGCCTCAAACTTGAACGCATCGATGAAGGACTCGCCAGCCTTCTCCAGTGCCCCAATGGCCAAGGTCGCCGCCGCCGCCGGACCGACCACACCGAGCATGCCCTGCTTGAAGCTCTCGCCGAACTGTTCCGCCGCAGTGCCGGCCTGTGAGAGCCGCGCGATCTGGGTTTCGACCGCATAGCCCGTGCGCTGGTCAACGACTAAGGCCGACTCTTGCGCCTGCCTCAGCGCATTGATTGCGCCCGTGCGGTCGCCCTGGGCGGCGAGCATGCGCGCCTGGGCCTGGGCCAGCTGCAACGTCGCGCGCTCGTTCTTGATCTCTTCCGCCGTCAGTCCAACGAAGCTCTGCTCCAGGCCGGTGATCTTCGCCTGGGTTTGGGTCGCGCCCTGACCCACCCCCTGCACCATGGCCTGCTGCGCGGCCTGCATCTGCTGCGGGATGTCGGTCGTGTCGATTCCGACTTTGGCGATCAGTTGTGTGGCGGTGGTCATGTCTGGGGCGTGCCTTTGGTCTCTTCGATGGCCTGTACGGCCTCGTATTCAGCGTTCAGCCCGGCCAGCACGCGGGTCTGCCAGTCAGGATGCGCGTCCCATTCCCAGGGCGCGACGCCAGGATAGTGGTGTCTCAGGAGCGGCCCCATCGCGGCGTACCACCAGGGCGGACGGCGGTACTGGGGGTTCTTTCCGCGACCGATTAGGTAGCGCCGGAGCCGCTCCTGACTGCGTTTCCCGCGTACATGTCGTCGAGAATGCCGATCCAGACGGCATTGAGCACATCGTCGGGGATCGGCTCCAAGAGTTTCAGCCATTCCGCTGGCCGGCTGCCGTTGGCGTTGTCGGGCGGCTGATAGGGCTTGCCGTCATCGTCGGTCACGTCCCACGCGATCAGCACGCGGGTTAGGGAGGCGCGCACGCTCCCGCGCTGCTCTTTGCCGTTGATGGCCGCGCGGTCGTAGGTGACTGTTACTATCTCGCCAAGCACATTGATGGTGGACGTCGCGGGGCGCGACTGGGTGATTTTGCTGAGCTTCATGAGTCTTCCCTTTCCGGATCCTATCGCCTGAAGTGGCGATGCCAGGTGACACCGCCGGATTAGGCGATGCTCCAGCATCGCCCCTCCTGACGAGGGCGGCCGCTAGAGCGCCGTCTGCGTGTTGCGGATCTTTGCACTGAGGGCCTTGCCCCAAGTGCTATCGTGAGACAAGTCGCCCTCAAAATCGATCTGCACCAGGCCGCCGCCGTCCTTGAGCGCGCTCGGCTTTTTGAGAATGAGACACATATCCTGTTGGAAGAGATAGACTTGCCCGGTCTCGATCGTGGGCCCGGTCGCTTTCACGCGCACAAACAGCTTGCTATTCGCGCGCAGCGTCGTCAGGTAGGCAAAGCCAGGTGCATCCGCCCCGACACTGAACTTGAACGTGCCCGTCGGCGTCGCCTCGACTGTGGCGGCGTAGGTGCCGTTGTTACTGGTGTTGAGTGGCTTAATCGGACTGAAGCGACTAGTCACCTTGAAGTCGAGATCGAAGGCGCGCGTGAGCGCGGTGGCGCCCGCCAGGCCGGACTGCGCCGACGCCGTGTACACGTCGAAGTAGGAGCCCGCGATCGGGATCATCGGGAGGGCCGTGGCGTCGGGGCTGATGCGATACAAGACCACGTCGCCGGTATCGAAGGTGTCCGCAGCCACGAGCGCCGATGGACTATCGGCGGTCGCAAACGTGCCAATCCAGTGGACGATCAAGGTCGCCGTGCCGAGCGCGCCGCCCGAGACGGCGACATTGCCCGATCCAACGTTCGAGAGCGCCTCCAACGCTGTCTGCAATGCGGAGTTCGTAATCGTGCGACTGAGGCCAGTCGCGGTCTGCGTGCCGGCTGCGGTCGTCACCGCGAGTGACCATGTGCCGGTCGTCGGGCTGCCGGTTCGGGTGATATAGAGATACTTCTCGTCGGCGATCTTCTGTGCAAAGCCGCCGCCCGTGAGTTGCATCCCTTTTTCGAGATCGACGGTCCACCCGCCCTCAGCAAATTGCAAATAGCCCGCACGCCAGGCGCGGGCTAAGTCGCCAGCCTCGATCGTAAAGTTCGCGATCGCGTTCGCAGCGCTGGTGCTCACACTGTAGTCCCAGTCGCGTGCATTGGTCGCGCCGCCGGGGGTCGAGATCGTCTCGCGCGCAAAGAGCCCGCTGTAGAGGTATTGCAGTTCGTCAAAGACCCCCTGCCCCTTCATAGCGAACTTCGTTTCTTCGTAGTTCGTCACCCCGACCGTCGGCCACAGATACCCGGCCGGCCGGTAAGTGCCCACCATCGGGTCCGGCGTCAGCACGAAGTCCATGGACTGGAGTGCCTTCGACGGGGTGACTTGCGTGCCGGGCGTCGCCTCCAGGCCCAGCTGGGCGTGCTGACTGAACACAAATGCACGATCGGCCATAGTGGTGTCTCCTATGTCAGTTGTGCCTGGATGCGGTAGATCCCGCCCAGCATATTGGCGCCGATGCCATCCTCAAGCGACGGCAGCTCCAGTGGACTTTCACGCACGCACGACAAGACGATCCCGCCACTCGCCGTGCCCATTTTGCCATTCAGCAGCGTGTCGATTCGGGCGGCGAGAACGTCAATATTGGCCACACTGTCCTCGCGGATGACCGCGTAGACGGCCCAGAGCGCGTTCACAGAGACCCGCCGAGCAGCCCCAAGCGCATTCACGTCGCTTCCGCCCTGAAAGCGGACGATCGTCAGCGGATAGGTCGCATTCCGCGGCGCCCGGTTGCGGTGGATGCCGCCCGTAGAGAGCGTCGCCGCGCCGCCCGCGCCCGTGTCGCCTTTGAGTATTTGAGCGATCCAGCGGCCTGCCACGCTGTTTTCGGTGGTGGTGCTCACCTGACCCTCCCGCCGAGCGCCTGGACCGCTGCCTCGAACTGCGGCCTGACGCTTTCTCCTGCCGGCGTCAAATAGGGATGCGCGCCGGGATTGTGTTCTCCGGTATAGAACTCGTTCGCCGCGGCGTAAACCACCGCAAAGGCCACGATTGTGGTATTCGGCTCAGCAGGCACTTCGGGCAGTAGTTGCACCTCGGGGTTTTTGCTCTGCGCGGCGGCGACCGCCGCCTGATAGGTGCTGCCCTGCTCATCCACGAGGTAGCCGCTACTCGCCAGCGCGCCGGTCACCTCGGGCGCATTCTCCTGCGCGCGTCCCAAGATGACCAGGCCCGTATCGTGGCGGAGCTGCGCAGCCTCCTGGAGATACGCTTGGGCGATCTCGCCCCACAGGTCGGACACAACCACAACTTTGGCGTCGTAGGGCATCAGTAGGTCCTGCCTTCCAGGTCGTCAGAGAGCACCCCATCCGTCAGCCAGCCGTGATAGCCCTTCACGCCGCCCGATCCGTGTGAGAGGATACTTGGCCGCGCGGTGATCTTCGGCGGCACGCCCGTGCGCTCCCAGCCCGGCCCGTTCGTCGCTGGCCCGTCGATCGTCCACTCGCCCTGCCCCGGCAGGCGCATCACGAGCGAGCGCCCATCCGGCCCGGCCCACGGCGGATTGAAGCCTAGAAACCACGGCGCATCCCACAGCATCCCTGGCTCCGCTTCGGCCAGGGTGAGCAGCGCGCCGGTATCTTCGCGCCGATAGAGCCGGCTTTTGGACAACTGGTAGGCGTCTTCTGCTGCGAACTCGTACCCGCAGGCGCACCGCTTCGGCCAGCGCGGATCGGTGTCTGATGGTTGCTTCACCTCTTCGACATCCCAGGTTCCGCGCTCGGATACCACGATCGGCGCTGTGCCGATCAGTGTTTTGGCATTGTGGATGCCCATCCCGCTCATCACGCACGATGATTTGCTCGCATAGCGGCGGAGCGAGAGGCTGGCCTGATCGGTTGCGACTAAGAGCACACAGGTCCATGGCATTGCGGCTATTCCTCCACACACACCACCGCCAGATCGGCCGCGAGTGTGCGATCGAGCGGGGTGACCACCTGGTAGACGTTGCTGCCGACGAGTATTTCATCGTCAGGAAGCACGTCCGTACCGACAGGCACGCCGATGTTGTAGAGCGTGCGGCCCGCCAGGCGCTCCGCGATCGCCCGCTCGGCCGGCGTCGTGCCAATAGGCCGCACATCGGCTACCGTCGTGGCAACAATCGACGGCGTGCCCTTCTTCTTGCCGCCCTGGTCATCATCCACGAGTGGCGTCCGCCGGATCTGCGCGGTCGCCTTCATCAGCCGCTGCGCTCGGCTCTGTGCCCATGCCTGCCGCATCACCATTTCCCCCGCGTCCCACTCGCGACCGCGAACATGGTCGGCCGGTCGGGCGTCGTGGTGCTCGTTTCGAGATACGCGTTCAGCTCTTGCTCGGCGAGTTGCCGCAGCTCCGCCGCCCGCGCGGTCCAATCGACCGCCTGGCGCTGATATTGGTAATCGCCCAGCCGCTCACTTGCTACGGCCGGCACGGCCGGCGCCAGCAGCGCCGCCGTCATGGAGATCGCGGCGTTCTTGAGATGCGTCGCCGCGTCGCCCGATCGACTGGCCCACTGGGGATCGCGCCGCTTGATCTCCAAATCGGCGGCGTCCAAAAAGATGGGCAGCCCAATGGTCGCGTCCGGCAGCGCCGCCTGGTCGAGCGAGGTGTCGAGCGCGGCGCGCACAGCCCCATAGTCGGTTGGCTGCACGATCGCCATTATTTCCTCGGCTCCGGTGCAGGTGCAGGTGCAGGTGCCTCGCTCCCCGGCGGCGGCTGGACGCCGAGACGTTTCGCCTCGGCCGCGTCGACCTCTAGTAGCTCGCCACTGGCCAGCTTGCTCTGCACCAGCGCAGTTCTGCCGACCTCCCAGATACGCTCATCGCCACTCACCCAGGCCTCGTGGTTGCCGGGGTGCAGTTCGTCGTATTCCGACAGCACGACCTTGTGGTCCTCTTTGGCCGCGCGGACAAACATCGTTTTACTTGCCATGGGTGGCTCCTTCTGCTCCGCAGCAACAACAAACAAAGCAGCTACTCGCGCAGCTATTTGGCTTACGTCTCGAGCTCGAGTGTCTTCGTGGCGCCCTGGGTCAGGACCGCAAAGTTCTCGACTTCCGAGATGGTCAGGATCTGCACCTGACTCTGCGCCCAGCGCTCGATCTCTTCGATATTGCTGCCAACCTCGGTGACCCGCTCCAGCGCCTGGCGCGCGTCGACCCCGACGAGCTTATCCGTCGGCACATCGGCCAGAATGCCGTAGGTGGTGCCATCCGCCAGCATGCCCTTGGTCGCCGCGCGTACCCGCGGGTCGGCCAGATACACCGGCACATTCGAGGTGCCGATGTTGAGCAGCGCCACCTTGGCGACGTCCCCCTCGACACCGATGATGTGCGAGAGCTGAAAGTAGGGCGCGAACTTGGCGTTGAAGAGCCACCAGGCCTTGAGTGTGACCGTCTTGCCGGTCGCCAAGCTGTCGAGATCGGTTTTCGCGCGCCAGTTGTCGGCGGCCGTGTTTGCGTTGCCGTCGCCCGAGACGAGCACATTGACCGCCGCGGAGATTTTATCGATCTCGTTGCGAAGCGCCTCCTGAGCGAGCCACAAGCGCACCTTGTCGATCCGCGACCTTCTCAGCGCCTCATAGCTGGCTTTGAGCCCGCCCGCGTATTTGTAGAGATTGATGGTGTGATCGGCGGTGGTCAGCTTGCCGAGCGGAATATCGTCGCCCTCGATCACGCGCCGTCTGCGGGTGCTGGCGGCGGTGGTGTCCAGATAGACCTTGCGGTAGGCCGCGCCCGTGATTGGGGTCGTCATGGCCACGAGGTCAGACAGGGCGAACGGCGGCGCGACCGGGCTGGTGATACCGGCTGTCGCCGCGTCAACGTAGGGGCGCAGGCTCGACCCCGCGATGTCATCGCCCGACGTGTAAAGGCTGCGCGTACTGGCGCTGCCGCCGAACTGCACCGCGCGCCAGGTACGGCAGATAAATTCGGGCAAGAGGCACCGGTGCTGCGGCGAGCGCGAGAAGATATCCATCTCGCTGGCGAAGATGCCCGCAGCCGGACGCGAGCGGGTATGCACACCCGCGATGACCAGCAGTCGCTCGAACGCGTCCGTCGTCTCGCGGTACTCGCTCGACGGATCCTGTGTCTCCAGGAACACGCTCAGATTGACCCCCGCCTCCGCCGCGGCGCGGTAGACATTCGGCCCCATCCGCTGAAAGAGATCGGTCGGTCGGGCGCGTCCTTCGCGCACCTGGCCGTCGATAAGCGTTCCTTGCATAGCGTTTCCTCATTGGTTGCGGCCCAGAGCCGCGCTTGTGTCACGCCGTTCGCCTGAGATGGACTAGGCGCCCAGAATCACCCCCACGGCGGTCGTATCGCCGACGTTCTGAATGATGCCGCGCGCCTTCTGCGCCTCGTTCGCCTCTGCTGCCGCGTAGGTGGCACCCGCGACGACCACATCGCGGATGTAGCCCTTGGCACTACTCGCGCCAAGCGCACCGACGATCTTCTTGCCGCGGGTGACGGTCGCCGACGCGCCGGCCGGCAGCGTGACATAGCCCAAGACGCGCACACTGGCCTTGTTGTCGGCTTCGACCGAGATCAACTTGCCGACCACCGCGTCGCCGTCCGCGCAGAGCGCCACCGTATCGTCGGCGCTGAACGTCACCGCCTTGCCGATCATGGTCGTCGCCGCGCCGTTCGCTTTGGTCGCGTCGTAGACGATGGTGCTATTGTCGATTTTGTAGGTCAGATCGTGCGGCCCGGCGGTCTCTTCGTAGCCGACGATGTTCTGAGGATTGGTGAGTGCCATAGTCACTCCTTTCGAGAGACGAGAGATGAGCGGCTAGTAGGGTCAGTGCTGTGCGGCTTAGATTCCTTCATCCACGGATACTAGCCTCTCGAACTATGCCTGCGAGAGCCCGCTGATCTCGGGCTGCTTCCACGTAAACGACTCATCAGGCGGCGCGCCGTCGATGGTCTGCCGCCCGCCCCCCAACTTGGCGTCGCCAATGTCGCGCCAGCTCGCGGTCATCTCCTTGATCGTCTCCAGGTCCGACCGATCGAGCAGCGCGCGCTTCTTCTCGCCAGTCTCTGCGCCGAACGCGCGCACGGCTTCCGCCACACCCGCGTCGACCAGGTCTTTTCGGTACTGCTCGCCATCCTTGGCCAGCGGAGTGAGGCGTTGCACTTCGTCGGCCAGCCACTGGACGCCCTGAAGCACCGTTCGGTCGCTCGGCACGCCAGCCCGCTCCAAAACAGCCTGAAGGTCGCGCACCTCCTGGACTGGCTCCAGTACCTTGCCGTTATGCTCTGGGGGCATAGTCCCTCCTGTTACTTGCAGGCGCTTGCCTGGCAAATTGATGCGGTAGCGCTGCTCGAGGAGCCGCGCCTGGTCGATAGTCATGCGGCCTGCCTCGGCCGCCTTCTGCGCCTGCAACACCGCCGCGCCGGGCGTGGAACCGTCGTAGACCAGGCTGTACTCGGCGAGGCTGGCGTTGACGATGAGGCCGGTGCAGAGCACCATCCGCTTGGCGCCATTTCCCCCCTTCGTCGGCTCCGTATCGACCTCATACTCGAAGCCGGGGATGTGCCAGCAGTCCCACGAATGCCACATATCCAGCCCACAGATCGAACAGATGCACTTGGCGCCGCTCCGCCGCCCGCTGAACCCCACGCTGATGTCTTTGGCGATCCCGGCCCGAATGCGCGAGACGGGTGCCAGCGTATCCGGCTCCTGGAGGATATAGGCATCGGAGCGGACGCGGGTCACGTCGCCCGCGGCCTCCAGCGTGCCACTCAGACTCTGCCCGATCGGGAGCGTGCGCACATCATGGCCGACTAAGACGGCCACGCCGGCCGCGGCGTCCCGCGCGTAGTTCGGCAGCGTCGTGAGCGGGTCCATGACGGTGAAGAACGAGTCGAGCCGGTCACTGCTGATCTCGCTCTCGAAGAAGAACGGCGGATAGGTGTCGAAGACGGTTCTATCGGGCGCCCGGCTGTGCGCTAAGGCGAGCAGGGCGCTGTCGGTCGCGCGCACACTCACGCGCGCCTCGGTCGCAAACAGCAACTGATCGATGTCCATTACTGCGGCTCCTGCTCGCGCGGGTCGCGCTGGCGCTCTTTCGGCGGCGCAGGCGTCGGATCGGTGGTCTGCTCCTGCTGCAACCGTGCCCATGCCGCATCCTGGTTGTACCACCGCTCCGTGCCGTCCGTGGGGCTGCCGGGCGCGGCGTAGCGGTCCTGGGCAGGGTCGTAGCGCCAGTGGGCCGCGAGCAACTGCTCGTGTCGTGTTTTGGGCATGGCTCCGCTCCTTATTTCAGCGCGCCCGGATCCGGGTTCGCCACTACCCCGATACCACCACTCGCGCCGCGCGGCTCGGGACTATCGGCGTCGTGTCCGGTGATCGTCTGACTGGCTTCATTTTGTGCTGTCCAGCCGGCTTGATACTTATTGCGCTCGTTGCTGATCTGCTGGGCTTCCGTCTGCGCGTCGCGGAACATCTCCGCGGCCCGCAGTTCGGCAAAGCGCCACTGCACGATGGCCGGGATGCCCTGCGCCCGGAGCGCGAGCGTCAGCAGATGCTCGAGCAAGCTCTCACAGAGATGCTGAATGGCTTTGATGCCCGCGGCATGCATCTCCCATTGCCTATTCGCGTTCGCTTCACTCACTCCATCCGTCACGCCGAACAGGAGTGGGATCGACTTCGACGCGCGAATGAGCATGCGCTCTAACACCGTGATCAGTTGGTCGACCGCCCCCAAACTACTGCTGTCGATCGCGCCCACGGGCCGGTTCACGGTGATGATGTCCGCATGGATGTAGGCATCGTCGGGCTGGAGTGCGGCGTAGACCGTCTCGACCTCGCTAATAATCGCCTGCACCCAGGCCTTGAACGTCTCCGGGTCGTTCGCCGCTTGCGTGGGCATCGATGCTGCGAGCTTCTCCAAGGCGACACTCAGATCGAGCCGGGGGTAACCCTGCTGTTGCACCACCCGTCGGATGTCGTGCAGCATCGCGAGCAAAAACACGGCGGGAAAGAGCGTCGGCGCGGCGATCGCCCGCCCCTCGGGACGCGCGGGCAGCGGGTCGATGGGGATGTAGCGAACGGTGTCATAGTCGAGTGCCACCCATTGGCCGTACTGCCACTGGCCGAGCTGCCAGATGATACCGCGCTCATCGTCTTTGACCTGGCGCCAGCGCGCCGAGGCCGGATCCGGCGTCGCAATATCGATGGGCATGCGGCCTGCGTTGTCCAGGACCAGCTCCGCCATGAGCCCGCCGCGCATCCAGGCGCCCAGAAAGAGCCGCCCGATGATGACGTCGACTGCGCCGTAGCGTTCTTTGAGCGTCATGAGGAAGGCGTCGAGCGCAGCCTGGTGGCTGCCGCCCGCCTTGACTTTGCCCGACGGCCGCATCGCAAAGGCCTCATAGCCGGGGTTGCACATCCGAAGGAAATCCCACAGCGCTTTCGAGACTTCCGGCGAGAGATCGGCCAGAAGTTCCAGCAGGCGCGTGGGCGTCATGCGGCAGAGCGTGCGCGCGTCCAGGTCGAACCCGGCCCACTCCTCTTCGGATGACAGCCCACCCATGACGGTGGCTGTCAGGAGCGATGTAAAGACCTGGTTCTCGGTATCGACCGTCAGGCGGGCGCGCGTGCCGCCCAGCCCCTGCGGGCTGCCGATTGCCGGGGGATGGGTCAAATTGTGCTTCCAGTAGGCCACAAAGACACCAAAACGCCAGGGATACCGGTGGCAGTTTGTGCCGGCATGCCTGGCGTCGTGCGCTCTCGTATAGAATTGGTGCTATGGGACCGGGCGACAGCAATTGCTGGGACAACTGTCGCTCGGCCAATCCATAGCGTCGCTTATCGGGGAGACGGCCCCCACTTACGCCGGGAGCAACGCTCGCAGGTATCCCAGATGCGAGAAGCCCTTATCCGCCTTGGTCCCCACTAACGGGCATTGGTGCGACTGCTCGACAGTAGACACAAGCTCATGTGTCCTAGCCGGAGAACTTGTCGCGTCGCACACCTATTCTACACGATCGGTCAACTGCTCTGCAAACGCGGCGTGCGACGTGGGCTCGGAGAGATATGGCCGGAGATCCACGTGCTCGACGGTGCGCCCATGGCGAAACTCGATCGTGAGTGTCGCGGGCTCGAAGAGGCCCCACAGCCGGCCCGACGGCCCCTCCAAGCGAATGAGCCGCCGCGCGATGCCTTGGACCAGCAGGCCCTGCTCAGCGTCGGGCACGGCCATACCTCCGACGAAGACGGCTCGTAATCAGCAGCCGCTCGAACGGCGCAAGCTGTACGATCTGGGCTTCCATTGCACTTGTCGGAAACCAAACGCCATCCGCGCGCGCAAGCTGTTCCTTGAGCTTCAACGCTTTGAGCTCGCGCCTACTCAGCTTGTGTCTCAGCCGCAACACCGGCGCCCGCCGCAGTTGGTCTATTCGTGAGTGCATCCGACCCTCCTACTCTCAGCGTCGGGCATCCGAACCTCCCCAGCCGCCGCGGGCCGATCCTTGGGCCAGCACACCGGGCGCCGCAGGCTCTGTATCGGGGAACAGATCGGCCAGCGCCCACACTTTCGCGTCCATCCGATCCGGGCTGCCTTCTCCCGGCACCCAGGTACAGCACTGATCTTCGAGCGCGGGCCACGCGCCGACGTAGTGCCCGCGCTGCTCCTTGGGCGACCACAGGATCGCGGCGGGTTCGGCGCGAGTCTGTTTGCCCCGACTCGCCCAGACCAGCTCGATAGGCAGGTTTGCCCCGCGGATCATCACCCCGTTTATCTCGACACTCGACTGGCGGATGACATGGGCGACCATCGGTCCACCGTTATTGCGTTCAGCAACAATCTTGTCGGCGCGCAGCTCCACATAGGCACGGATGACCGCAGGCGCCCACTCCGCCGGGTCGCCACTGCTGGTGTAATCGGCCAGCACATAGCCATGATTGTCGGTACTCTTGCCGCAGCCAATAATCCCGGTTTCACCATCAGCGCCGCCGGCGCCAGGGTCCACACCGATAACGATGCGCGCCAGAGCCGGTGCAGAGCGTACGCGCGTCGCCTCGATCCCGCTCCTCGTCCAGAGCGCGCCCGGCACGTCGTCTAAGATCTCGGCGTCCAGTTCCTGGCGCCCCAGACGTGTGCCCGCCAACCGCCGGATAACACGCCGTACAAAGCGCTCACTCACATTTGCCCGATTGAGGTGGGTTGAAAGGTTCACTGTCGGGCGCACCGTCTCAATATCATCCCGCAACTCCCTGATCAGCGGGATCGGGCGCGGAGTCGTCGTCACCACAACGCGCGGATCGTCCGAGAGGCGCAGCCCCATCTCCATATTCGCCCAGGCGTCGGCGCAGTAGCGCCACTTGGCGAGCTCATCCGCCCAGACAGTATCGTGCTGCGGACCGCGCAGCTGATCGGGGTCGTCGCCACTATAGGTCGTCGCAATCGCCCCGTTCGGCCATGTCAGGCGCCGCTTCGAGGGCTCGTACTTCGGGCGGTTCCACGGCGGGCAGACGGCCAGGAGCCCGCTCTCCCCTTCCACAATGACATCCCGTGCGTCGGCCGCCGTCTCGGCAACCAGCCCGATTCGCCGGGCCTGTCCAGTCTCAACCCGCGAGCGAATATACTCGGCGCCCGTTCGGGTCTTGCCCCAGCCGCGTCCCGCCAGAATGAGCCACACATACCAGTCGCCCTCCGGCGGCAGCTGCTCAGCACGCGCCCAGAAGGGCCACAGATAAAACAGCGCGGCCTTTTCAGCCGGCGTCAGCGTCGCCAGGATCGTCTTGCGCCGCTTCAGTGGCAAGGCCCGCCAGGAGCTTGCGTTCAGCACTGGCGGCAGCGTCGCCGATGAAGTCAACGGTCATCTCCTGGCGCTCGACGAACAGCCCATGATATCGCCCGAGCAGTGCGAGCGCGGCCTGACTGTCGTAGATCTCGATCTCCGGCTCGCCCCACTGATTCCACTTCAGCTTTTTGAGGAGTGCAAGCTTTTTGCGGTCGCGCGCCTGCTCCAGATCCAGCGTGACGAGCAGCCGCTCGACAGGAATCGGGTCCTCGACCCAGCGCACCGCCTTGGGATTGTCCTCGGTCGGATCGAGGACGGCCTGGCGGGGATGGTAGAGCACGCGCTCGATTCTGAGAAAATCCTCGAGACTCCCGCGCGCCTGCGCACTCAGCCGCGTCAGGACCTCATCGGCCGACATTTTGAGTTCAGCGAGCCGGGCCTGGACTGCCGCAGAAATGCTAGCATTTGCTAGCATTCTGGCGCCCTGAACATTTGGCTTGGTTTTGTACCCTGCACGCCGGGCCGCCTCGCTCGCGTTCCACGTCACCAAGTAATGCTCGACAAAGGCCTGTTGTTTCGCGCTGAGCGCCATGTCACCGCCGCTTGAACAGCGTCGCGAGCGAGGCCAAGAGCGACGCCATCAGCCAAGCGCCAAGGGTCCAGCCGAGGGCGGCGCACAGCGCCAGCACAAAGAGGGTCAGCGCGACCGTCAGGGTCAGATCGGGCATCAGTTGCCTCCTTCCGGCGGCTCGAGATCGAGCGCGTTCATTTCGTCCAGCCGCTCCTGCGCCCACTGCGGCCGGCTCCCTACGGCCTCGACCGCCTGGATAATCCGCGCCACATCCGCCGCGCCCACGTCGGTCGCCCGCCGGCCGAGGCCTTGTCGTCGCTCCGCCTGGCCCGCTGGCGGCGCGCCTTGCAAGGCGTCGGGGTCCAGGCCCCGCGGCCTGCGGGTGTTGGTGACGAGCGCGGTCGCACTGAGTCCCGCGACCGCTGCCAGGAGCAGCAGTACGGCCGCGCCAAAGCCATACTGCGCGGGCCGGGGCGCGTCGGCGAGATAGCGCAAGGTCACCCCCCAAGGCGACAAAGGCCAGCACGTTGAATGCGATAATCGCGGCAAGCAGGGGGCGACTCACGGAGCTGCCTCCAGCTCCTGAACGCGCTTTTGCAAGGCCGCGATCTGCTCATTGAGCGCTAAGAGCGCCTGCTGAAGTGTGAGCGACGATGCGACATGCTCATCGCCAAACGCCGGTACAAACCCCGCGATCGCCTGGATCCAGGCCCCGCCCGATCCGAAGCCGGCTGCGTAGCGCACCCCGTCGCCCACGCCTTCCCCGCCGTGCTGGACCGCGTTCCTGACCCTGAGCACCTGCATTGGCACGCCCGGCGCGAAAAACCGTAAGGTCCAGACCAGGAACGTCGCCTTGTCGTTGTAGAAACTGCCGAGAATGTCAAAATCCCAGCAGGCCCGGCCGTCGGCAGCCTTGCCGTAGCGGAGCCCGCAGAACTCGTATGGCCCGAATCCTGTGGGCCATGTCAAGGGGTAGGCGGGCGCGTCCGCTTCGGTCATCTGCACCGATTTAGCGAGCTGCTGGATGTGCGGCGGCGCCTTGCCAGTCATGGGCGCCTTGAGCAGCAGGTGATCGGGGAGGCGCCCTCGCAGCTCGTCGAGCTGACGTTGCAGATCGCGGACGGTCGGTTCTCGTGTCACGCTACCACCTCCACGGTATCATTATTCGTGCGAATAAAACCTCTGCCATCCTTGAGGTGCGCCCGGTTGCCGCTGTAGGTCGCGTCGAGCTCGACCACCTCACCGTTCGCCAGATACCCCCACAGCGGCCCGGTGCAGTCCTCTTCCTGATACACTGGCACGCCCTTGGCGCGCACTCGCGTGACTGAAACGCCGGGAATGATGCCATTTTGGTAGTTGGCCCAGCCATCGGCGGCCGCGCGAGTAAAATACTCGTTCGTGATCTTCAGTCCTGGACAGGTTTTCTGTGTGGTGTAATCTCGGTGGCCTGAAAGCTCAGGATCGTGGACCCACGGCTGATCTTGGCCCGCTGGCGTATATACATTGTTGTAGTGCAGTGCCGCCTTGACGCACGCGCAGGCCCAGCCTCCCATAGCATAGATCGCTGGAGACCATTCGTAGTAGTCGTAATAGCCGATCATCTCACAGCCGATCGAGTATCGCTTTTTCCCATTCTTAGAATATGAATTGCCCTCATTGCAATGAATTCCAATGTAATACATTGGAGTCATTACCCAGATGAATAAATCGTCCACGAACAAATGTGGGCCGACCGTCCAGCCCAAACTATCGCGATAGTAGATCATGATTGAATCTAATTGTGGCTTACGTTTCTTGCGCTTCTCTTCGAGAGTCATCCCCTGTTCGTTCCGATCCCACCAGGTAGATGAATTATTCGGATTGACGGGAGCCGTCGAAATGTCGGGGTTGTAGGTGTGATGCCACACCCAATAAGATGGCGGGGCCGATCCGAAATAATACTGTAGGCAATAATCACGGAACTCTAGAGGCGTGAACGCAGCGCCGATGTAGTGGAATGGCGCCGCTGATGGGTCCTCGCCTGGCCAACTCTTCGGCATCGCCTCAGTGCCGAGTACCATTGGCTGCGGCTTCGGCCTGGGCGGTCGCTGGCGACGCGAGAGATCCTCGGGCCGCGCGGCGTCCGCGTCGTCGGGGAGAAAGGGGAGATCGATGGTGCTCATAGGAGACTACCCTCGTACAATGACGGCATATGAGATCGCGCCCGCGATGACGAGGAGCGCGATGAGCAGCCCGATGATGATCTTGATTGCTGTGTCGAGCCAGTGCTGGCGCCCCGTCCGGCTGGCGTCATCCACGTCGGCGCGGTCGAGCAGCAGGCGGTAGATCCCGGTAAGCTCCGTGCGTAGGCTATCCTCAACATGCTGGATGTAGCGGCCTTGCGCGGCCTGGCGTTCGATGAGCACATTGAGCGTCGGCTCCTGACCGTTCTCGATCTCCGGTGCGAGTTGGCGGGCGTAGTGCTCCTGGTTGGCGCTGATGTGGAGCTTCGTGATCTGCGTCTCGATCGAGACGATTGTGGCGTCCAGATCTTCGAGCTCGACGCGGATCTCGGGCGGCGCGTTCCGCCCGGCCGTCGCGGCCTGGAGCCGCAGCTGATGGCGCCGCCGCTCGTGTGTGGTGCGGAGCTGCGTAAGATCGGTGAGCTGACTCTGAGTCTCGGCATCCATCGGCTCCAGACAAAACAAACGAGCACGCTGCCGTGAGTATCGGCGTACGTGCCCGCCCTCATTCTAGCACAGCTGATCAAGCAGGGCGAGATGACAAAAGAGTCATGTTTGTACCACGCTCGCACAAGTATGCTAGTATTGTCGCTACGAAGCCCATCCCACCGGTGTACGTGCCCACGTTTCGCCGCTCTGGGGTGGGCTTCTCACGAAGCGGGGAGACTATGGACGATGCCGAGCTGAGGAGGCGCATGGACGCGCTCGACGCCAGTCTGACCAAAATCCATCAATGGCAAGCGGCGCGACCAAGCGGCCCCGACCTCGCCGCGCGCCTGGAAGAGATCTTGGACACCTACGGGCTGACCACGCAGCTGGTCGAGATCTGGCGGAAGCAGCGCGTGGAAATCCAGACGATGCACCAGGAGATCACACGCCTTATCGAACGGATTGCGGAGTTGGAGAAGGCGCTCCGGCAAAAGGTGGTGGGGGATGAGGGGCGAGGGTAGGGCGCGCCGCGTCTCAATACCACGACGCCGGCGGAGAACTCCTCCGCCGGCGTCGTTATTTGCGGCGAATATTACTCCTCCCGGCCGCCGTTCGCGACCTGAGCCTGGTGGTACATCTGATTGACCAGGCCAGCGGGATCGACAAACCGCTTCTTTTGGTCGTCGTACTCACCCCATGTCTGCGGCAGCGAATACAGGTAGCGCCCCAGGCCGAACGCCGCGCACGCCCGCTTGAACGCCTGGGCTTCCGCCGAGGTCGCCGGGTTGTCGTCGGTCTTATCGATGGGATAGTCGCCGAGCGCGCTCTTCGTCACCCCAAAGATGGTGAGCGCACAGACGACGCCGCGATCGGTCGCGGTGTAGCTCGTCGACCAATGCTCCACGCCGCAAATCTTGTCGAGCCTAAAGAAGTAGATCCGCATATCGGCGTAGGGCATCCCCAGCGCGCGGGTCTTATCCCTCGTCATGGCGCCTGGCTTCAGCTCCACATCCTGCTGACGGAACGGTTTGGATAGCCAGGGGGCGGCTTCTGCCAGGGTCGTCGGGCGCGCGGGTTTGGTGGGGGGCGGCGTCGGAGCTTCCTTCGACTGGCCGAGATCGGCGGGGAGATCAACGACCTCGACCCCGCCGCGGCGCTCGCCGACCTTCGGCGGGTGCTGACGAAGAACGGGCGTATTGTTCGTGGCTGGTGGGTTGTCGGTGGTGCTCATAAGATTCCTACTTTCGCGAGATAGCAGACAATGATAAACCCAAGAATGATGAGCGGCAAGAGCATGATCAGTCGATCGTGCCGATGAGGCAGCCGATGATGATGCCGAGCGCGAGCACGAGTGCGAATAAGGGCCAGAGCTGTGTTAGCATGTTGGGGTGCTCCTGTGGGGGTACGAGGACCGCGCCGGTTGTCTTGACGGGTCGCCGGCGCGGTCTGGTTGTTGGTCGTCAATCGGTCGTCAGGGTTGCCAAGAAAGCCGCCAGCATAGTGGGATCGCGGTAGTCGGTCGTTCTCTTGCCTTTCTTCGTATTGCACGGCCTGCACAGTGGCTGAAGGTTCGTGATGTCGTTTGTGCCGCCGGCGCTGAATGGGATAACATGGTCAATGGACAGATTGTCGGTCGCGCCGCATGCGAGACACTTGTTCCCAAACCACTCGCGCATCGCCTGCCACTGGGCTGCGGTGTACGCGCCAGTAGCACCGATCTTACGGGCGCGATGTTTCACTTTTCGCGCCCGTGCCTCGTCAGGGTGAGCGGCCTGGAACGCCCGTGCTCTGGCGGCGCTCTCTTTAGGGTGGGCTTTCTGGTAGGCTGCTGCTCGCGCCCTATTTGCCTCACGAAGCCTGGCATCAGCGACGTATCTTGCCTTGCGTTTCGCCGAAAGCTCTTCGCGGTGCGTTTCCCGATAGACGCGCTTTCTGGCACTGATCTCCTCACGATGGGCCGCGCGATGGGCACGCTGCTGAGCGAGGATTTCTTCGCGGTTGGCGTCGTACTTGGCGCGGCGCTTGGCGGCAAGTTCCTTGCTATGGGCTTGCTGGTAGGCGCGCTTCTTGGCGGCAAGCTCTTCGCGGTGAGCCTGCTTGTAGGCGCGTTGGTAGGCCGCGCGCTCTTCTCTGGTCTTTCTAGGCATTGCTGTTCCCCATGAGCGCTGCTGCTAGATTCCACCCGGCTTCGAACGTATCCAGGCCCGCATCCTCCCCATTCGCGAGCGCGAGCAGATCGGCAAGCAGCGCCGCCAGCTCATCCTCGGCGACGAAGATCGACTCCAGCGGCCGCGGGTCCGTTCCGTTCCAGCGGCTGATGCGCAGGCCGCCGGGGCTGGATTCAATGAGTAGCATCGCAGTTCCTCCTGTGCTGAGTTATGAGTTATCAGTTAAGAGTTCGGCTTGCTTGTCTAGGAGCGCCTGGTGCTGATTGGCGATCGCCGCCGTCGCCTGGCCGAACAGGTGCGCTTGGGTGAAGGACGGAAACGAAAAGAAGAAGTTCGGCTCCCACAAGGTGCAGACGCACCCATCGGGGAAGGTGATGAGCAGCCGCCGATTGTATTCGGTCCAAGCGAACGTCACGCCCGCAAACTGCGCGGCGAGATGTGCCACAAGCGCCACGTCGAAGGCGGCGCGCTCCTCAGGGTCCCACTCAAAGCCCATAATCGTGTCTCCTTGTCGTTCAGAGTAATCCATCGTCCCACGTGTCGAGGGTGGCCAGCGTGCCCACGGTGCGGTGGCGCCAGCCTTGCAGGGTCTTGATCTCGATCCAATCCATCGGCAGCGGCTGAACTTCCGGAATTTCGTCTTCCTGGAAGTCAATTGGCAGTACGAGCTGCTGGCAGGGGACAGGCAGCGGCTTGACCCTGCGTGCGGCCGCAGCGCAGCACGTTGGGCAGTAGAGCGCGGTCTTGTGGGTCTTCTTGACCAGCTTCTCTTGTGCGAGACACGCCGGCCAGTGGTAGAGATCATAGGGGATACCCCGCGCCATGGCCGCTGCTACGATTTTCGCACCAGCGCCCGCCACTTGCACCGCGATCCGCGCCTCCAGGTCATCACTGAAACCGACGTAGTGCGAGGCCTGCGCGCGGGCGTTCTGGAGGTTGCCGAGTGGCGTATGAAAGTGAAACAAATAGAGTTCACCTTGTGTGCTTGCAGTCCATGGCCACATCGTTAGGCTGCCCTCAAATACGCGGCGCGCACCGCGCTCAGCCGGCCCCACAGCCGCTGCTCCGCCTCGTGCTCTGCCCAGACGTCGCGCGCCGCCTCATTCCACGGTCCATCATCGTCATCCGTGGGGGTGTCGCCGGCGTCGTCGTCACCCCCGTCGAACCGATCGAGATCGTCCGTTCCCACCTCCACACCGGCGACAAGCGCCGCATGCCAGCAGGCGATCCCCTTCTGGCCGGCCTCGCACGAGCAATGCCCGCTCTTGTCGACCTGGTGAATGATGCCGCCGCGCGTCGCGCTCGACACGAGCCAGCAGCCGGCTGGCGTGGAGGCGGGCCGCGTGCCCTGGAGATAGTAGTAGAGGGCCTTACGAAAGGCGCTGGACCAGCGACGGAAGAACACCTGCTCATCGCTCTTGGTCAGGGCATGCGCGGCGCTCTGCTGATGCTCATTCGCCAGGCGCTCCAGGGCGGCGGCGATGGTGGTTTCGGTGGTTGTCAGCTCGGTTGTCATGGTGTATAGTTCCTTCACTCTTACGTCTGACCAGGCCGGGGAAGCAGTTTGCGGCTGACGACTCCCGGCCTGGTCATTCTGTGTCCTACGCTTCGTTTACCCACTCGCGGATCTCGCCGGCCTCGACATAGAACTGATGCCTCAGCGTCCCCTCAGCGTCCCTGATCTCCACCGTGCCGCTGTCGCCCTCAAGCATCCGCCGCGCGTAGCTCACCAGGTACTCATAACTGCCGGTGTTCTGTGCAGGCTTGCTGAAGGGCTCGCCGCTGTAGTAGGTGGATTGGTAGAGCATCAGCGCGTCTCCTCGTAGATCCGCTTCGCCTCTGCCTTGACCGCCGCCGCCGCGTCGTGCTGACCCTTCAGCCGCAGCTCCTGGTAGTAGGCGGAGAGGGCGATGAGCTGCGCGTCGATGCCCAGCTCGCCGCGGAGCGCCGCACCTTCCATGGCCGCCTGGTCGAGCCGGGCGCGCGTGTCGGCGATGGAAACATGGATGTCGCGGCGGGCGGTGGCGGTGGTCATGATGGGCTCCTGGTGTCTACAAGCGTCTATTTGTTATATACATTATATGGCTGTCTACGGGTGTTGTCAAGTGTATCATCGTAAAAACACGATAATGCACTTGACTTTGTATGTATGCAGGTTTATACTGGCGTCATCATTTAGCGAGGAGGTACACGAGGTGGAGCAGCTGCTGACGGTCAAGGAAGCGTGCGAGTATCTGAAGATCGCACGCCCGACGCTCTACAAGTATATGGACAAAGGCGTACGCGGCGTGAAGCTGGCATACGTCAACGTCGGAGGGACGCGGCGTATCACGCAGAGCGCAATCGATGCGTTCATTCGGGAGAGCACTGCGGCGGGGATACTTGCCGACAGTGATACAATCGAACCTGAATCAAGAACCCCCAGCCTCGCCGCTGCCGTAACTTGGTAGCGAGGCTGGGGGTTCTTGTTGGTAGGCGCCCTGCCGAGTTTTCCAGGCCTGACAGTGTGCTACCGCTATGTCGCGTGCCTCCTCACTCCGTTTCCGAAGCTCAGACGCACCTTGACAACTGAATGTTGGCGCCGCGCCATGTTTTGCGCGGCTGGCTCGGATCGCGAGGCCCACGGTTCGCCGTGGGAGAAACTGCCACACATGCGAGCGTGGGATGCGGTGCCCTGAGACTTGTCTCCTCGGCGGTGCATTCTGAATCGTGCGAGCCAGATAAACAAATTGTAATCGAACAAAGGTACTACAACTACGACTATTCGGCCGATTTGTTACCGCTTCACGAAGTCGATCTGGGTCCAGCCGACTATGCCGCTTGGCGTGCGCACCTTCAAACTGTCACCGTTGTCTCGCAGTTCCAGAATATCAACCCGCTCGCCTTCATGGGCCATGCCGACAGTGTGCGAGACAGCCGCGCCGGGCGGCACGTCATGCAGATCAATATCGGCAACATGGTGCCCGGTCGTCACCTCATCATAGCCAATGATCACCCCAGAGCCGATGACTGGCGCCGATGGGCGAAAGGCGACATTGTAGACCAGGCCAGCCAAGGCCAAAATAACGACAAGTCCGATCAGAGCAATGTAAAAAAGACGGTTGCTCTTCATTGCCCCCTCCGTGTGTACGATGAAAGAACGATGTCGGCCCGCGGACGGGGCGGGAATGGATGTGCTAGACTAGGCGCCTATTGAAAAGTTTAGACCATCACAGAAAGTGTGTTTTTATGGCTAATGAACAAACCGAGCCACATCCACCGTTGACACCAGCGCAAGAGGCACGTATCCGCGCCATCGTGCGCGAACTGCTGCCGGAGATCATCCAGGCGGTACAGGCGGCGGTGCAGGCGGCTCATCAAATGAGCGGTCCTTCACGTCCATAAGGACGGCATTGAACGTCAGCAGATAGGCGCACGTCGCACAGGCAAGTTCGATAGTCCAGCGGCGGGGCCGGAAGCCCCATGCTGCGTTCATATCGACAATCAGCGGTGTGTAGATGCTATACTCCCATGTCTCTGGGCCAGCGTGACACATCGGGCAGGGCGGCACTGTGCCGAGATGCGTGTCGAGCCATTCCTGGACGCGGAGTTGTTCATCGTCGTTGAGTTGCATGATAAGTCTCCGCTATACCACGCGAGCGTCGCCGGATTGCCACTTTTCCGCCGGTTCCAGGCCGATCACCTGCCTGATCCAAGGGGGAGGCTATAGACGGCGAAAAACCGAAGCGCAAAACGGCGCACATTTTTCACAAAGTTTTTTGAGGTACACTGAACCGAGGATCGGCCACTGTCCGCCCTCGGTCACTTGGTTTTTCACTTATGCCGTCCTGGTCACGAGCTTCTGGCTGGGGAACGTGCGTTCGCATGCCAGAGCATTCGTGATTAGGACGCTTTAAATCTGGCTGGGGAACAGGGATTTACCCGCTCCTAGAGCGGATAGAACGACAATTGATAGTTCCTCAGCTCCAAGCAGGTTGTTAGATAAACGAGTTCGGCAGCCTACTTACCGCGGCCCGCTTCTGGTCGATTTCGAGCGCCAAATAGCGCTGAGTCGTCGCCAGACTCTTGTGCCCGAGCAGCTGCTGGATTTCCCGAATATTCGCGCCGGCCCAGAGCAACCGCGTGGCGAACGTATGGCGCAACTGGTGCGCCGTAATTTTGAGATCGACCGCCTCGACAATCGTCCGGTCGAAGATGTGCGGCAAGCTCGTGTAGCGGAGCGCCCGACCGTCCTTCTTCCCTGCAACCGCGCCGTGTCGCTCGTCTATCGGCACCAGTTCCAAAATAGCGCGCAGCCGCTCGTGGATCGGGATCATCCGCCACTTGCCGCCCTTGCCGTTTTGCACCATAAGTACCCCACTCATAAGGTCAATGTCTGCCCACATCAGATTGGCCGCTTCTGAGAGCCGCAGCCCCGCATAAAGCATGATCAGCACCGCCCGCCGGTCTCGTGCATGGCACCGCTGCTCTTTGCGATCGAGGAACGGCGGCGGCATAGTGAGCCAGCGCTCCAGCAGCTCGAGGTCGCTTGACGTGAGCGCCCGGATCGGCGGGTCGTCGCGGCGCGGCCAGCTGATACTCAGCGTCGGATCGTCGGCGCGCAAGCGAGATCGGATACACCACCGGACGTAGGACCGGATCGCGCTCAGCTCCTTGGCGATGGTTGCGGCGGCTTTCTCGCGCCGCGCGACCTGGTAGCGCCCGATCGCATCCTCCGTCACGTCGGCCGCCGTCGCCTCGTCCTTTAGCCACACCGCAAAGGCGCGCACGCTTTTCATGTAGGTTTGCATCGCCCGCGGCCGCATTTTGGATGCGGCGAGACTGGCCTCGTAGCTCAGAAGCGTCGACTCGATCGTCGGCGCGGCGATGAGGAGTTGCCGAGTCTGGGTCTGTGTGTCCATACTCCCTCCAAATTTCCACCGGCCAGATGCCGGCCCATGGAGGATACCGATCGGGCCGTGCCGCTTCGGCAAGCTACGGGTTAGCTCGTAGATAGCTGCATGCCTTTCACCGTGTTTTTACAATACCACACGAAGGAGGGTTTGTGATCGCCGACGATGAAGTTTTAACTTTTGACCTCAGCTGCGCCGCACTGGCCGGGATCGGTGTTGCCGGGGCGCTGCTCCTCGAGCACCTGGCGCTCTGGCCGTTTGCGCGGCCCGATGAGCAGCAAGACGAGCTGCGCCCGATCTTGTTCTACACGATCGGCACAGCGACGATCGGTGCCGGCCTCAGCCTCCTCTCGCTCATGCGCCATCGCCCGCAGGCCGCCGTTGATTTCTGGGTGATCGCCGGCTGTGGCGGTGCCACGATCGCAGGCCTCCGAATCGTGCGCTGGCGGCAGCGGCTGAAGGAGGAGGCGGCGCACGACAACGGGCATGCGCTCGGCAGTATCCACGGTGCGACGATCTACGCGACCGAGCGGGGCGATCGGACCTACCGGCCGTACCGCTAGTCAGGAGAGGAAACGGAGATGAGTCACCCTGACGCCGCGTTGCTAAGGGAAATCATCGAACTCGAACACTCGATCGCGGACGCATGGGACGACCTGGATCTGTTAAAGGAACTGAAGGAACGCTGCGGCAGTGCGACACGCCCCGCCGCGTGCCGCAAAGCGATTCAGAAACGGATTGACCACAAGATCGCCCGGATCGCCCGCTTGCAAAAGCGACGTGACGACATCCGGCGCCAGCTGGGCGAGTGAAAGGAGGGCTGATGAGGTAAGCCGCACAAAAAAGCTATCACGTGAATCGTAACGGCTGCTGGTGAATGTCCAGCAGCCGTCCCGTTTGTCCCGCGGCGCCGTCACTTGCTATCCGACTGCCGCGGATTGTGAGATCCCATTGTACCACAGGAGTGTCTATGACTACATCAGTCCTTACCTGGCACGTCATTGAAGACCAGGTAACCGAGCTGCTGATCATCGCGTTCGAGGCCGGATTCGCGGCCGGCTGCGGGCATGACGCACAGATCGCGGATGCGGTCACGCCGCTGATGCGGGAAATCCAGCGCCGCTGGGAAGAGCGGGGGACTGCGCACGACGAGCCACAGTTGCTCGCCGACGAGCTGCCCGGCTGGTTGCTCGCTCAGCAGCAACAAGTGGAGGCAGCCCGATGATCAGAGAAGGCGACACCGTGCGCACGATGACCGGGCGGCTGGGCACGGTCGAAGCCGTGGATGTGCCCACCCGCAACGGGTGTGGCCGGGCAATCCGCGTCCGCATCGGGCCACTCGTGATGCAGTTCCACGCCGACGATGAAAGAGGCATCATCCCGGATCTCTGCGCGCTCTACCACCGCGACGATTTGACATCCATCACCACGGAGGCCCCGCTATGCACCAGCTCGATTTGACCCCCACGCGGCCGATCTTCAAGCGACCGGACGGCCTGACGTTCGAGCCCGACGCCTACCGGCCCGGCTTGGTCCGCTGTTCGCGCTGTCTCTCTCTCATCACGCCGGAGGCGGCCGCACACCATCGTTGCCAGGCGCCGCCGCAGTCAAGTCGCGCGAGTGGCCCGGCCCCGCCCCCGGCCCGACCCGAGCCGGGGCGGGCGACGATAGTAAGGATCGTGGCGCTCTATCACGAGCGGCTGGCTATCTATGCCGCGCTCGGCTACGGCGGCCTCTGGCGAGATGTCGATTTGTCGCGCCTGGCTGAGGTGGAGACCGCGCTCGCGGTCCTCTGGGAGCAGAGAAGGCGCGAGGTCGCGCTTGCGTCGGCCGGCGGCCAGCCGCGGAATCTCGGGCCGGCGCACGGCGGCACGCCGAAATCGCGGCGGATTGTCTAATCAAAGGAGCGGCCATGGACCCGATCGTCTTTCTCAAGCCCCCCAAGATCGACCCGGCGGTGTGGCGCCCGGATGTGCCACTTGTCGTCATCGAGCGCTGCTTGACGGCAGCGCGTGCGAGTGGCGAAAAGAAGGTCGATCCATCGAAGCTCATCTGCACCTGGCTGGCGATCCGCTGGCTTATGGCCGCTTTTCCCAAACGGCGGGGCTTCCCGACCCGACTGATCGCCGAGCGCGCCGGCGCGCATATGACCTCGATCACGGCCTGGTGTCACAAACTCATGCTCCTCGGACTGCTCTCCCAGGTCGGCGAAGAGCCCATCGTGCGCAATCTGGCCCACGCGACGCCGATCTACTCCATTCCGCTCTCTGAGCTGGAGCGGATTAGCCACGATATTTGTTTGGAAATATTGATCAAATTAGGTGGCGAGAGCGACGAAACCGAATCGCAAAGCAGTGATCAGCTCACCCTCGATTTGCCGCTCCCTGATGCGACCCAAAAATCGTTCTCTGATCGCTTATCCGATCAGACCTCTGATCGCTTATCCGATCAGACCTCTGATCGCTTATCCGATCAGACCTCTGATCGCTTATCCGATCAGACCTCT
>Ga0075423_10000223_pt1 | contig 41606 bp, 29 predicted proteins | sample SoiMethybrSBSTD2_FD_80114 | JGI IMG/M metagenome (GOLD analysis project Ga0075423, IMG submission 80114) | Bulk soil microbial communities from a Populus tree surrounding site in Tennessee, USA - Soil MetaG P. TD hybrid SBSTD2 | ecosystem: Environmental > Terrestrial > Soil > Tree plantation... | reverse complement strand
TCCCGCGTCATCCACGTCGCGCCGACGCGCCGCTCCGTGGGACTCTCGCTCAGATAGAACCGGGACAACCCCTCCGGCGCGACGAGATAGCGCCGCCCGTCGTCGAGCACCCGCAGCTTCTCCAGTAATCGCGCGGCGAGCTGGCCGTATCCGTGACACACAAACCAGACCTCCCCCACCCCCGACGAGCTATTCCCCAGAGTGAAGTACCGCGCGGTACGCGACACGCTGATGTGATGTTCTTGCATTCACCCTTCCCTAATGCGGAGTGCGGAATGCGGAATGCGGAACGTCAGGGTGACCTTCGCACCGCGAACGAGCTTGCACTGCAATTCCACATTCCGACTTCCGCATTCCGCATTCAGGTTACCAAGATGGTCACGATCTCATGCGGCTCGGCGACGAACCGCACCGTCTTGCCCCGCCCCTCGAGCACCAGGGCGACCGATTCACGCTCGTCCGCGCGCACTCGATGGGCACTCTTCACGCTCTCGCCGAATCGCCACGCACCCGCCGCCTTGCGACCGGTTGCATTGTAACAGCGCAGCACCAGTGGAGAGCCCTGCTGCGCGGGCTTCACGGCCGACAGCACGAGCCCCGATCCTTCCAAGGCGATATCGATCGGCGTCGGCGCAAGCTCCACGGCGTCGCGCAGCCAGAACCCGCGCAGCGGCAAGAACGCGTCTTCCCAAAGCGCCGGGAGCGCGTCGCCTCGTTCCAGCTCGGCTTGGGAGACCGGCGCGATGGCCAACTCCACGCGACTCCACCCCGGGGACTGCGCGAGCGGTGTGGCTGTGGGCCAGCCCGCGTGGCCCGGCCGGGTGGGAAGATCGGCGCGCGACAGCTCGCCCACCGCGCGCAGCAGGGTCACCAGCAGGTCTCCCCCGCCGGTCCACTCGTACTCGAAGAAGCCCGGTGCGAAAATCGCGAGCCCGCGGGTTCCGGACGCGGCCGCCACGAATCCGTGCGCCGGAGCCGTGCGGACCGGCGTCTCGAGAGGATAGTCCGCCGGATCGGCGGTGACCGGCGCCCGCGTCACGCTGCCGAACGCCGTCCCGGCAAGGGCGCCCGCGCCCGGGAGTCCCACCGGCAATCGCGCGCGCACGCGATGCCACGCCGCCTGATTGTCGATGTCCAGGATGCAGCGGATCATGGGACTGTCGGCGTACAGGATGGCGACGAGCCGCATCCCCACACGTCGCCCGATGTCGAACCGGGCTTCGAGGGCCGCCACGAGGGGTCCCGCTGCCAGTCGCCGCACCTTGATCGGACCCGCCGCGCGCGTCAGCCGGTCCCCCGTCGGCGGACAATACGTGTACGTATCCCCGGCGTCGCCGCCGTCCTCGATGCGGAGCAGATCGCCAAAGCGCTGCCCCGAGCGCCGGTCGTGCAGCGCGAGCGCTCCCGTGGGCTCGAGCGCCACCTCGATCCAATGGTTGATAAGGGAGCGCCCCTTGACCAGGGCTCCTTCGGCCGCCGATCGACCACCGCCCGGCGCCGTCGCACCGGCCGCCAAGCCGGCGCTGGCCAAGCCCAGCCCCGGCACGGTCGGCGCCCGGAAGGCGATCCGTACCTCGTCCACCTCGTCCTGGTCCGGATAGTGATGCGCCGCGTCCAGCCGCTCCGTTCCGATGCGCCGGTCGAGAATCTGCACGGGAATGGTACGGCCCTCCGAGGTGACCAGCGCGAAGGGCCGGTAGCCCGGACCTTCTCGCGGGACCCGCTCCCCGCGCGGACCGATCAGCACGTCGCGCCGGAACAGCGTGACGTCGGCCATCATGACGCCGCGGCGTGGACGGGCCGTGGGATTCCAGACCACGAGCGTGGGCGACGGCGACGCCGCGCGACTGCGCGCGGCGTCGGGATCGTGGTGCACCAAGTCGTGCACGCTGCCCCGCACCACTTCGCGCGCCAGCGCCTCGACGCTCGTGAGCCGCGCTTCGACCGCCCGCGCGACGTCGTCGCCCGCGCAGCCCGCAATGGCGTCATGGAACTGGCAGCGCACCAACCCGCGCCACGCGAGCTCGAGCACCGGCCGCCGGTCGCGCCCCCCCGTACGCCGCGCCAGCGCGGCCAGCGGCTCGGCCAGGCGTCCGAGCGCGAGCTCGGCGGCGGCATAACGCCGCTTGAGCGGCGCGCGGGTTGCGTGCACACCCTGGAGCGTCCACGCGTAGCGGTAGGACCAGCGCAGCTCTCCCGTCAGGGGCGCCGGCTTCGCTCCGTCCGTGGCCGCTTGAAAGAATTCGTCGAGCCGGGAGACGCGGAACGCGCTCTGCGGGTCGAGCTCCGCCAGCAGGTCACGCAGCCGCGGCACGTCCGGGTGGGCGGCGTGGTGATCGGCGCCGATGAACACGGGGATATGTTTGCCGGTGGCACGCGCCACCAGGGCGCCCCGCACCGGAGCCCAGGCGGCAAACAGGCGCTCGGGGTCGGCGGGCAGCGCGGCCCCGATCTCGTACCCGGCCCGGGGGAGGTGCCACAGCGCGACTTCCTTCTCGTCGAGCCCGCGCCAGCGGTACAGATCCCGCTCCTGACCGGCCTCGCCCCCCAGGCCGCGCCACACGACGCCGTAGCGGATTCCGAACTCGCGCGCCAGCGTCGGCCAGGCGGGAGGATGCCCGAAGGCATCGGGCGAGTACAGCACGTCGAGGCGCCCGCCCCAGCGCTCCGCGTCCGCGGCCCCCAGCAACAAATTCCGCACCAGCCCTTCGCCCGAGGGGATCTGCTCGTCGGCGAGCACGTACCAGGGCCCCACCTGCAGCCGACCCGTCTTCACGAGCGCCCGGACATCGCTCTCACGGTCCGGCCGCGCCCGCAGGTAATCCTCGACCAGCACCGTCTGCCCGTCGAGCAGAAAGCTGCGGTACGCCGGGTGTGCCTGCAGCCGCTCGATGAGATCGTCCATGACCGCGACGAGGCGGGCCTGGAGCGCGGCCCGCGGCAGGTACCACTCGCGGTCCCAGTGGGTGTGCGGTATCAGATGAAAGATCAGCCCGGTCATCGCGCCTAAGGCTAAGGGGATGCCGGGAGTCCCGCGAGCGGCCATATTGCGATCCATGCTCAAACGCTCCCTCATCGCGCTGCCCGCCATCGCCGGCGCGGCGCTGCTCGCCGCCCGTCTCGTCCCCGGCTCATTGCGGGACGGGTCCACGCTGCTGCCATCGGGCTGGCGCATCCGCCCGGCGGGCCGCGTCGTTCCCGTCGGCACGCTGCCCTTGAACCTCGTGACGCTGTCCGACGGGTCCGTCGTCGTCACCAACGACGGCTACGGCGAGAACAGCCTGATGCGCATCGACCCGGTACGCGCCCAGGTCGTGTGGCGCGTATCATTGCCCGCAGCGTGGCTCGGCTTGGCGCGTACCGGTCGGGACTGGCGCGACACGGTGTGGGCGAGCGGCGGTCCGACGAACCGCGTGTATCGCTTCGCGTGGCAGGGCGGCGCGGCGTGGATCAGGGACAGCGTGGCGCTCGCCGACTCCGGGGCGAAGCTCTACCCCGCCGGCCTCGCGCTGCTTCCGCGGCAGGGCCTGGTGGCCGTGGTCGGCAACCTGAGCGATTCGGTCTACTTGGTCGACGCGGCCACACTCGAGCGCCGGGGAGCGGTGGCGGTGGGCCACCGGCCGTACACCGCCGTCGCCAGCGGGAGCACCGTCTACGTCAGTGACTGGGGCGACTCGACTGTTTCCGTCATCGACGTGTCGGTCAGCCCGCCCATCCGCCGGTCCACCGTCTTCGTGGGGCCCCATCCCTCCGCCCTGGCCCTCCACGGTTCGGAGCTGCTCGTCGCGCTCGCTGGGGCGAACGGCGTGGCGCGCGTCGACCTCGCGACGGGCCAGGTTCACGAGCAGCTCACGATCGCGCTCGCGCCCCACGCACCTCCGGGGAGCGATCCCAACGCGCTCGCCCTGTCTCCCGACGGGCGCACGCTGTACGTCGCCATGGCGGGGAGCAACGCGGTCGCCGTCGTGCGTCTCGGCGCGCAGGGCATGCGCGTCGCCGGCCTCATTCCCGCCGGGTGGTATCCCAGCGGCGTCGCCACCTCCGGGGACGGGCGCACCCTCTATGTCGCGAACGGCAAAGGCAACGGCTCCGGCGCGAATCCGGATGGCACCTACATCGGCACCGTGATCACCGGATCCGTGTCCATCATTCCGGTTCCCGACTCCGCGGAGCTCCGGCGCTATACGAGTCAGGTGCACGCCCTGAGTCCGTTCTCGAATGCGCGGCTGCGCGCGACCGCGCGATTCTCAGAGCGTCCGCCCGAGCTCAAGCATGTGGTCTACGTCATCCGGGAGAACCGGACCTACGATCAGGTGTTCGGCGACGTGGCCCGCGGCAACGGCGACGCACGCCTGGCGATCTTCGACAACGCGGTGACGCCCAACGCGCACGCGATCGCCGCGCGGTGGGTCTTGTTCGACAACTTCTATGTGAACGGCGAGGTCTCCGCGGACGGCCACGAGTGGACCAACCGGGCGTTCGCGAGCGACTACAACGAAAAGACGTGGCCTCAGATCTACTCGGATCGGCGCGAGTGGGATCTGACGAGCGGAGCGGATCTCGCCAATCCCGGTGGGACCTACCTGTGGGACGCCGCGCAGCGGCAGGGGCTGTGGGTGGTGAACTTCGGTGAGATGACCGAGTCCGACGAGGGCGACTCGACCGCTACCCGCCCGGCCCGCACCAACATCCCGGGCCTGAAAAACATCACGGCCACGAACTACCCCGGATTCGTGCTCGCCATTGCCGACACGACGCGCGCCCGGCTGTTCGCCGACTCGGTCGCGAGCTGGGACCGGCAGGACCGGTTCCCGGACCTGGTGATCCTGTGGCTGCCGCGCGATCACACGCTGGGCCGCCAGGCCTCAAAGCCCACGCCCCGCGCTATGGTGGCCGACAACGATCTCGCGCTCGGGCTGATCGTGGAGCGGCTCTCCCAATCGCCGGCATGGCCATCGCTCGCGGTGTTCGTCCTGGAAGACGACGCGCAAAACGGCCCCGACCACGTGGACGCGCACCGCTCCGTGCTCCTGGTCGCGTCCCCATACGCCCGGCGTGACGCGGTCGACAGCACCTTCTACACGACCGCGTCCGTCCTCCGCACGATCGAAGGGATCCTCGGCCTCGCGCCGCTCAGCCAGTACGATGCTGGTGCTACACCGCTGTGGAACGCCTTCACACGACATCCGGACCTGACGCCGTTCGTGCATGTGTCGAACACGTGGCCCCTCCACGAGCTGAACCCCAGCGCGTTCCGCTCGCGGATCCCCGCGCGGGACTTGGGCGAGGCGGATGAGGCGAACGAGATGGAGTTGAATCGCGAGATTTGGGAGAGCGTGCATCCGGGGTCGGCACCACCTCCGGTCCGGCAGTCGTGGGTCATCGGCGAGCGACGTACCGTGAGGTAACCGGGATCGGGACGGCGTGATGCCAAATGAGACGTGATGCCCAAATAAATAAGTAAAGAGCGCCAATCTGTCGGTCAGGTAACGCGGCGTCTAACGCGACGCCGCGCGGCTCTGATCGCGTTGATGCGATTGCGCGGCAGCAACGCCGCACACCGACCACGCGATTCCGTTGGACAGCCATTGCCCGGCCGGACCGCTGCGATCGAGCATCAGGTCCTTCGCCCAATCGTTACATATCGTTCCGCCACTCCGCTCGTGCAGTTCGCGCAGTGCTGCTTGGCTCCCTTGAAGACGGCATACCGCTTGCGACAACCAACGAGTCCAGTTGTCGCGCGCTTACCACAGCCCTAGGAATCCGATGCGGCGCATTGTTACCAGCCGCTCCGGTGGCTCCACCAACGAGAGTCCGGAGCGAAGGCTAGTTGTACGCCAGGCACCCGTCGACCGTGCAGCCGCCGCCGTAGCGCCGGCGTCGCTACCGGCCCGGCCTGCCCACCCGACCCCGCGGCCCTGCGTGCGGGGCAAGTTCCTCTTTGTGGGCGACGCGAAGATCTACATACGCGGCGTGACGTACGGGGCGTTCACTCCCGACGCCGCGGGGAACGAGTATCACGATCTCGCGACGGTGGAGCGGGACTTCGCCCAGATGGCGGCCAACGGCATCAACGCCGTGCGCATCCCCCACACCACCCCGCCCCGGGCGCTCCTGGACATCGCGTCGCGCCACGGCCTGTGGGTCATGGTCGGGCTCAGCGCCGAGCAGTACGTCGGATATCTCATCGACCGGCCTCCCGGTGCGCCGGACGTCGAGGCGTTGATCCGCCAGCGGGTGCGCGCCTGCGCGGGTCACCCGGCCTTGCTGTGCTACGCACTCGGTAACGAGATCCCCGCATTGATGGCGCGGTGGCTCGGCCGCCGCAGAGTCGAGCGCTATCTCGAGCGGCTGTGTCGGATCGTCAAACAAGAAGATCCCGGGGGACTGGTGACGTACGTCAACTACCCCACGACCGAGTACCTGCGGTTACCGTTCCTCGACTTCGTCAGCTTCAACGTGTACCTCGAGTCGCAGGACCGGTTCGGGGCGTACCTGGCGCGCCTGCAGAACATCGCGGGGGACCGGCCGCTCTTCATGAGCGAGCTGGGCCTCGACGCCGTGCGCAACGGTGAGGGAGGGCAGGCGCGCTCGCTCGACTGGCAGGTGCGAGCCGCGTTCGCCGCGGGGTGCGGCGGCGTGTTCGTGTTCGCGTGGACCGACGAGTGGTACCGCCACGGGCACGATGTCGAGGACTGGGCGTTCGGTCTGACGCGGGCCGATCGCACCCCCAAGCCAGCGCTCGAAGCCGTGCGGGAGGCGTTCGCGGAGGCGCCCTTCGTGCCGAGCCTGCCGTGGCCGCGCATCTCGGTGGTGGTGTGCTCCTACAACGGGGGGCGCACCATCCGCGATGCTCTGGAAGGGCTGCGCCAGCTCGACTATCCCAATTACGACGTCATCGTGGTGGACGACGGCTCGACCGATGACACCGCCGCGATCGCGAGCCAGTACGACGTTCGGCTGATCCGGACCCCGAACCGCGGTCTCTCCAGCGCGCGGAACACCGGGCTCGCGGCGGCCACCGGCGAGATTGTCGCCTACCTGGACGACGATGCCTACCCCGATCCGCACTGGCTCACCTATCTGGCGGCGACGTTTCTGAGCACGTCGCACGCGGGCGTGGGCGGACCGAACATCGCGCCGGCCGGGGACGGCCCGATCGCCGAATGCGTCGCGCGCGCGCCGGGCGGACCGGTCCACGTCCTCATCACCGACCTGGAGGCCGAGCACATCCCCGGCTGCAACATGGCGTTCCGGACGGCCTGCCTCGATGCGGTCGGGGGATTCGATCCACGGTTTCGCACGGCCGGCGATGATGTCGACTTGTGTTGGAGACTGCAGGATCGCGGCTGGACGCTTGGCTTCCACCCCGCGGCCATGGTGTGGCACCATCGTCGCAATTCGCTGCGGACCTACTGGCGGCAACAGGTCGGCTACGGCAGGGCCGAGGCGATGCTGGAGCGCAAGTGGCCGGAAAAGTACAACGGCGCCGGCCACGTGCGCTGGACGGGACGGATGTACGGCAGCGGACTGCCATACGTCCTGGGGTGGCGGCGGGCCCGCGTCTATCACGGCGTCTGGGGCGCGGCGCCGTTCCAGTCTCTGTACGAGCCGGCCCCGACGCTGCTCGCCTCACTGCCCCAGATGCCGGAGTGGCACCTGATGACTGCGACGCTCCTGGGGATCGCGCTGTTGAGCGTCGCCTGGAGCCCGTTGCGCTTGGCCATCCCGCTCGGTCTCGCCGCGTTCGTGCCGTCGGTGGCCCAGGCGTGTCTCGGGGGCGCCCGCGCGCGCTTCCCCGATACCCTGGGGCCCATGGCGCGGCTGGCGCGCCGCCTCCTGACGGCGGTACTGCATTTGATTCAGCCCCTCCCGCGGCTGCGCGGACGCATCCAGGAGGGCCTCACCCCGTGGCGCCGGCGGTGCCCGCGGCGGCCGGGGCCGCTCTGGCCCGTCACCGTCGCCGTGTGGAGTGAGCACTGGCGGGAGCAGGATCAACGGCTGCGGGCCATCGAAACGGACCTGCGGGCGGACGGCGTGTGCGTGGTGCGTGGCGAGCGGGATGCTCGTTGGGACCTGGAGGTGCGCGGCGGCTCTTTCGGGGCTGCGCGCCTTCTGATGGGGGTGGAGGAGCATGCGGGCGGGAAGCAGCTCATTCGCGTGCGCTGGTGGCCGATCATGCCCGCCGCAGGTCCGCTGCTCGCCCTGGTGTTCGCGGTGCTGGCGCAGGGTGCCGTGCGCGATCATGCCTGGGTCGCCGCGGCCGTGCTCGGTCTCGGCGCGCTGCTCTCGGCGTCGCGCGCCGTCGAGCAGTGCAGCGCCGCGACGGCCACCATCCGGGAGGCAGTCAGTCGCTTGCGTCGGAGCGAGCTCTTATGAGCGACGTCGCCCTGTACCGGCGCTTGCTGCGCCAGGCGCGGCCGTACTGGCTCTGGCTGCTGGGCCTGTTCGCCACCGGGCTGCTCGCGAGTCCCATTGCGCTCCTCACGCCGGTCCCGCTCAAGATCGTGGTCGATTCGGTGCTGGGCTCGAAGCCGCTGCCGACTTACCTCGACACGCTCCTCCCGCCGGCGCTGCGTGCTCCCGGCGCCCTCCTCATCCTCGCCATCGGATTGCTGGTGATCGTGGCGGCACTCGGTCAGGTGCAAGGGCTCGCGAACAAGTTTCTGCAGACGTCGGTCGGCGAGCGGCTGGTGCTGGGCTTTCGCGCCCAGCTCGTCCGCCAGGCCCAGCGCCTATCGCTTTCCTATCACGACGCGCGCGGCACGGCCGACTCGGTGTACCGCGTTCAGCAGGACGCGGCCGTGTTGGACCGGATCCTGGTGGAAGGCGTCATTCCGTTCGTCACCGCGGGCATCACCCTGGCGCTGATGATCACCGTCACCGCCCGGCTCGACTGGCAACTCGCGTTGGTGGCGCTCACGGTGTCCCCGCCGTTGTTCCTGCTGTCCCGCGTCTACCGTCCGCGCATGCGGCGCCAGTCCCGGGACGTGAAGAAACTCGAGAGCCAGGCGCTCGCCGTCGTGCAGGAGACGCTCGGCGCCCTGCGGGTGGTAAAGGCATTCGGCCAGGAGCAACGCGAGACCGAGCGCTTCTTTCGTCGCTCCAGCGAGGGCATGGCTGCCCGGATTCGCCTGGCGTTGCTCGAGGGTCGGTACGGCATGCTCGTCGGACTCACGAGCGCCCTCGGGACGGCCGCCGTGCTGCTGATCGGCGTGGAGCACGTGCGCGCCGGCGCGCTGACGCTGGGACAACTCCTGATGGTGCTCAGCTACCTGACGCAGCTGTACGAGCCCTTGAAAACCATGAGCAAGAAGTCCGCGAGCCTGCAGTCGTACCTCGCGAGTCTCGAGCGGGCGTTCGCGCTGCTGGATGAGCGACCCGAGGTGCCCGAGCGGCCGCACGCGCGGCCCATCACGCGCGCCGCCGGCGCCGTGGCGTTCCGCCGCGTCTCGTTCGCGTACGGGCTGGATCAGCCGGTCCTGCATGACATTTCCTTCGAGATTCAGCCGGGGACGCGGCTCGGCGTCGTGGGCGCGACCGGTGCCGGCAAGACCACGCTGATCAGCCTGTTGACGCGCTTCTACGACCCGACCGCGGGCGAAATCCTCCTGGACGGCGTCGACCTGCGGGACTACAGGCTCGATGACCTGCGCCGTCAGTTCGCCGTCGTGCTCCAGGACCCGGTGCTGTTTTCGGTCAGCATCGCAGAGAACATCGGCTATGCCGCTCCGGGCGCGAGCCGCGCGCAGATCGTCGCCGCCGCGCAGGCGGCGAACGCGCACGAGTTCATCACCCGGCTGCCGGAGGGTTACGAGACGCAGGTCGGTGAGCGCGGCGTGAAGCTGTCGGGCGGGCAGCGCCAGCGTGTCGCGCTGGCGCGCGCCTTTCTGAAGGACAGTCCCGTGCTCATCCTGGACGAGCCCACGAGCGCGGTGGACGCGGAGACGGAAGCCGCGATCCTCGGGGCGATCCGGCGGCTCATGCGCGACCGCACCGTGATCGTGATCTCCCACCGGCCGGCCATGCTGGAGGGCTGCCAGGCGATCCTCACGATCGAGGACGGCCGCGTCGGCGAGGACACGACTCCTCGGCCGCCCGCCGTCTCGTCCGCGCCGAAGCCACGGCCGGCGAACGGCAACATCGCGAGCCACGTCGCCGTGCAAGCGTGGCGCCGGCTGCATCCCACCATCACACCGTCGGGGATCACGCCATTGCGCGTGCGCCGAAAAAAGAACCAGGTGTACCGGCTGGACGGCGCCGGTCGCGACGGCACCGCGGTGATCGCCAAGCGCTGCCCCAAGTCCGTCGCGCTGCTCGAGCACACCGTCTACGCCGAGATTCTGGCCGGTCTTCCCGTTCCCTCGCTCCGCCACTACGGCTTCCTGGAGGAGCCCGCCGGCGAGTACTGCTGGCTCTTCATGGAGGATGCGACCGGCGCCGACTACTCGAATCTTCTCCCCGAGCACCGCGCCCACGGCGGCCGCTGGTTGGGATCGCTGCACGCCTCGATCGGCGACGTGGCGGCGGCCGCGCGGCTGCCGGACGGCGGCCCCGGCCGCTACCGCGACCGACTCGCCGCCGTCCGCGACATGGTGCGGCAGCACCTCGACAATCCGGTCCTCTCGACCGACGACGTCGCGTTCCTCGAAGGGGTCGAGACCCGCTGCGACGATCTGGCCGCTCATTGGGACTGGCTGGAAGACGCCTGCCGGGGCGCGCCACGGACGCTCGTGCACGGCGACTTCAACGGGAAGAACATCCGGGTGCGATCACGGGACGGCGCATCCGGCGTCCTCGTGTTCGACTGGGAGCACGTTGGGTGGGGCGTCCCCGCCGTAGACCTGGCCCAGCCCGCGGTGCGGTCGGACCGGCTCGCCGCGAGTCCCGACTTGGCGACCTACTGCGCGACCGTGCAGGAGCGGTGGCCGGACATGACGCTGGATGCCTGCAAGCGGCTCGCCGATTGCGGCACGGTGTTCCGGACGCTCGCCGCCCTGTACTGGGATACGCAGCACCTCGCCTATGACTGGGCGCACTCCTATGTCGACGGCATGCGGATGTACGTCGTCGAGCTGGACGGCGCGCTGGAGCGGCTCGACTGGGGTCGTCCCGCTGTGTGGTCGCCGCCCGAGGTCATCGGGACATGACGCGCCTGCGGATTGGATTCCTCTTGCCGCATTACAGCCAGCCGAGCAACAGCTACATGCCGGTGGTCATGCAAATGCTCAGGGAGCGGGGGGTGGTCGTCGACGTGATCCACACCTCGGACAGCGCGATCGATGTGTCAACGGTGCGGGTCGAGCACGATCTGTATGTCCTGAAGAACACGACGGGCCTGGCCTTGAGTATCGCAGGCGCGCTGCACGCGCAGGGCGCCACGGTTGTGAATCCGTATCCGGTGACCGTAGCGCTGCGTGACAGAATCGTCGCCGCTCGCACGCTCCAGGCCGCGGGGGTGCCGACCCCCGCCACTTACGTCGCCCGGCCCTCCTCGCGGCTCGCGTCGCTCATTGCCGAGGGACCCCTGGTGGTCAAGCCGTATCAGGGCAGTGAGACCTTTGCCGTTCGCATCGTCGGCAGCGTCGCCGAGCTGAACGCCGTCCCGGCCGGCAAGGAGCCTGTCTTCGCGCAGCGGTACCACGCACCCCAGGGCCGCGACCGGAAGATCTACCGGATCGGCGAGCAGCTGTTCGGCGTCCGGAAGATTTTCCCCGCCAGGACTGAAGAGGAAAAACACGGCCAGCCCTTCAGGCTTACGCCGGAGCTGTGCGAGATCGCCTCCCGGTGCGGCCGGGCGTTCGGGATCGACCTCTACGGCGTCGATATCGTGGAGAGCGAGGGGAAGCCGTTGGTCGTCGATATGAACAGCATGCCCGGCTTCAAGGGTGTCCCGGACGCGCCCCGTCATCTCGCCGCGTATTTCCTCGCGGCGGCGCGGGCGGCGCGGGCGGCGGCCCCGTCCCTGGCGGGGGTTCCATGAGCGTGACGGTCTGCCTCGCGCCGGCCAATACGATCGGCTACCCGCAGGGAGGCGGCCACTTCTGGGAGTACCTCAACTGGGCCCTGGCCCTGCGCGAGGTCGGATGCCGGGTGCTCTGGCTCGAGGGCGTCGATGTCGACGACACGGATACCTCGGTGGTGCGCCGCCGCCGCTGGCGCGGCCGCGATGTGCGCGAGTGCGTCGTGGACCTGCAGGCGCGTCTCGGGCGGTACGGCTTCGCCGACGCGCTGGCATTGTACTCGATCAACGGCGCGCCGCTCCCAGGGGATCTGACGCTCGGCTGTCTCGACTTGGACGCGGCGGCGAGCGCCGATCTGCTCTTGAACCTGTCGCACGCGTTACCCGGCGCAGTCGTGCGGCGCTTCCACCGATCCGCCTTCGTGGACACGGACCCCGGGCTGTTCCAGGTCTGGATGACGACGGGCGACATCTGCGTGCCACCGCACGACATCTACTTCACCGTGGGGGAGACCGTAGGGACCTCCGCGGCTCGCTTCCCCGACTGCGGCCTCCGCTGGCACTACACGCCGACCCCCGTCTTCCTTCCCGAGTGGCCGCTGCGGCCGGGCGACGCGCGTGCGCCGTATACGACCGTCACACACTGGTGGGGAGGGACGTTCGAGTTCCAGGGACAGACCTTCTCCAACGACAAGGGGGCCGCGTTCCTCCAATACGCTGATCTCCCCTCCCGGATCACCGCGCACCTCGAGCTGGCGGTGTGTTTCGGTAAGCACCTCGACGAATGGCGCGCGCGTCTCGAGCCCCTGGGGTGGCGCATTCGCGAGGCGTGGGATGTGAGCGCCACGCCCGAGCAGTACCGCGCGTACATCCAGGGATCGAGAGGGGAGTTCAGTTGCGTCAAACCGTACTGCCCCCAGTTCGTGAACGGATGGACCAGCAACCGCACCGTCTGCTATCTGGCGAGCGGCAAGCCCGTCGTGGTGCAGTACACCGGGCCCAGCCGCTTTCCCGAGGCCCACGGCCTGTTTCGGTTCCGCAGCATGGACGAGGCGGTGCGCGCGTTCGCCGCCATCGAAGCCGATTACGAGCGGCACTCCCGCTTGGCCCGAGCGGTGGCCGAGGAATACTTCGACGGCCGCCGGGTGGTCACGCGCGTGTTGGAACGGGCGCTGGACCAGTCGACGCGAGTTCAGCCGGTGAGTGTGCGATGACGGGCCACGCGAGCCACGCGATCGATCTGGGCACGCGACTCGGGCACTTGCTCGACGAGTGGCGGGAGCCGGGCGCGGCAGAGCTGTGCGCGCTGTTGCAGGAGCTGCTGAACGGCGACGGCAGCGCCGATGGGCCGATGCGCCTCGAGCAACTGAAGCAAGAGGTATACCGGTTGCACCTCGGCGGTGCGTCCGGCCGCCGCCTCGTCCTCAAGCGCCTCAAGCCGGCCATCGCGCATGCCGACCGCCTCGTCGCGGAGCGCTGGTTGCCCATGCTGGGTCTCGGCGACCGCTGCCCGCGGCTCTTGGGCGCGGCGGCCCAGCGCGCCGGCACCTGGGTCTGGCACACGTACGAGGATCTCGGCCAGGAGTCCCTCGCCCACCAGCGCGAGCCCCGGCGTTTGGCGGCGGCGGTCGATCTGCTTGCCGAGCTCCACACGCGCGCAGCGGGTCACGCGCTCTTGCCCGAGGTCCGCGGCCACGCGCACGACTATGGGGCGCACTTCTTTACCACGAACCTCCGCGATGCGATTGCCGCGCTCCAGGCCCTGACGAGCCCTCCGGGTAACGTGCCCCGCGAGTTCGCCGCAGCCCGGGAGGGTCTGCTGCACGGACTCTGCGCACTCCGCGAGGATGCTCCGCGCCGCGTCGGCGCGCTGGAGGGCGCCGGGGGGCCGGAGACGCTCCTCCACGGAGATCTCTGGCCGAAGAACGTCTTCGTCACCCTGGCTGGCGACCGCCCACGGGCCCGGCTCATCGACTGGGACCACGTCGGCGTGGGCCCGTTCAGCTACGACGTTTCGACGTTCCTGTACCAGTCGTCCCCGCAGGAGCGACCCGAGATTCTGCGGCGCTACCGAGCGGGCGTGGAGCGCGCTGGCTGGCGCCTGCCCGACGACGAGGAGCTCAACCTGCTGTTCCACACGGCGGAGTGCGCTCGCTACGCCCACTGCATCGTCTGGGCGGCGATGGCGCTCCTGAACGACGGCGCCCAGTGGGCGGTGAGCGAGCTCCTCGACTGGCAGCGCTGGCTCGAGGCTCTCCGCCCACCGCTCTCGGGCAGGCGGCTCCCATGAAATGGCTCATCGTCACAGCCGATGACTTTGGCATCACGCCCGGCATCAACCGTGGGATCATCCAGGCGCACCGCGATGGGATCCTCACGAGCACCAGCTTCATGGTGAACCGGCCGGCGTGCGAGGAGGCAGCTGCCCTCGCGCGTGAATGCCCCACGTTGAGCCTGGGTCTCCATTTGGACCTGGACGGGATCGACTCCGAACGCGTGCCCGCGGAACTGGATCGCCAGCTCGACCGGTTCCTCGAACTCGTCGGCGCCGCTCCAACCCACATGGACTCCCACCACGACGTGCATCGCCAGCCGTCCGTGCTGCCTCACGTGCTCGCGTGCGCGCGCCGTGCGGGAGCGCCGGTACGGGGCTACTCCGGCGTCCACCATTTCCCGGAGTTCTACGGCCAGTGGGGCGGCGAGAGCCATTTCGAGCAGATCGGTGTCGAGGGGCTGTGTCGCCTCCTGGACGCGGGGGTCCGGGAAGGCGTGACGGAGCTGACGTGCCATCCCGGCTATGTAGAGCCAGGGTTCCCGTCGAGCTACAACGCGGAACGCGAGGTGGAGCTGCGGACGCTGTGCGACCCCCGGGCGCGCCAGGCACTCCGCGAGCGAGAGATTCGCCTCATCGGCTTCCGGGACTTGCTCACCCTCACGACCTGCGCGTCCGTGCCGGAGGAAACGACATGACGACGGCCGTGATCTCGGTCTACAAGGTCGCGAACTTCCCGGACGGCGGCGGTCACTTCTGGGTGTACATGCAATACGCCGAGGGGCTGCGCCGGATGGGGTGCGAGGTCTATTGGCTGGAGCAGTTCCGCCCCCCCGTCGATCCGGCGGCGGAGTCACGCCTGCTCGCGGGGTTCTTCGAGCGGATGCGACGCTTCGGGCTCGGAGGCAAGACCCTGCTCTATTCCGTCGATCGCGGGTCCGCGGCCGGCCCGCCGCCGTTCCGGTTCGTGGGCTGCGAGTGGCCCGACGTGGAGCGTGTGCTGAGACGGGCCGACCTGCTGCTGAATTTTCACTATGCCATCGATCCGCGCCTACTCGCCTGCGCCCGGCGCACGGCGCTGGTCGACATCGACCCGGGGCTGCTCCAGTTCTGGATCAGCACGGGTCAGCTCAACGTGCCGGCCCACGATTGCTACCTGACCACGGGCGAAACCGTGGGGACGCCGTCCGCGCGCTTCTCGGACTGCGGCCTGCAATGGCACCGCATCCGGCCTCCGGTGTGTCTCGATCTCTGGCCCTTCACGTACGATCCACGCGCCGAGGCCTTCACGACCGTCTCCAGCTGGTCGACAACCGACTGGCTCAAGGTGACGGAAAACGGCAAGACCGTGCTGCGGGAGAACACGAAGCGCGTGGCGTTCCTGGAGTTCGCCGAGCTGCCGCGGCGCACGGGCCAGTCGCTGGAGCTGGCGCTCTACACGGACGAGCGCGACGCGCCAGACCTCGCGCGCCTCGAGCGGAACGGGTGGCGAGTGCGACACTCCAGGGACGTCGCCGGAAGCCCCGACGCCTACCGCGCCTACATCCAGCGCTCGCGCGGCGAGTTCAGCTGCGCCAAGGCGTCATGCATGCAGTTCCAGAACGCCTGGGTCAGCGATCGGACGCTGTGCTACATGGCGAGCGGTAAACCGGTCGTCGTGCAGGACACCGGCCCGAGCTCCTGTCTCCCGAACGGCGAAGGCATGTTCCGGTTCAGCTCCGTCGACGATGCCGCCGCCGCCTTTGAGGCGATCAATGCCGATTACGAGCGCCACTGCCGCTCGGCGCGTGACCTCGCGGAGACGCACTTCGACGCGAACCGTGTCTTGGAGGGTGCGTTGAACGTCGTGCTGAGCGGTGTCCGAGACGAGCACCGGGTCTCGCCGCTCGCCCACGCGACGCACCGACTCAACTCGTCCAGCGGCCACCCAGCGGCCGGGAGGTAATGATGCGCGCCCCGTTCCTGCGGCTTCCGCTCCTCACGATCGCACTGGCTGGAGCACCTGCGGCGGCGCAGGAGCAGGGCCGGACGCTCGACGCCGTGCGGGTGTCCCGTCCGCCGGCACTGGAAGACTACCTCAGCGGCGCCGTGGTGAGCCGAGACGCGAGGGAGTTGGGGCCGGTCTGGATCGAAGATTTCCGTCAACGTGATCCAGGCGACGGCACGCCCGCGAGTGCCGAGACGGCCGCCTATGTCACCTACGACGAGGCCAACCTCTACGTGGTGTTCGTGTGCAGAGACGACCCCACAAAGGTGCGCGCTCGGATCGCGAAACGCGAGGGAATCAGTGGCGACGACGCCGTCCTCGTCTACCTGGACACGTTTCACGACCGTCAGCGTGCCTACCTCTTCATGACCAATCCGCGGGGCGTACAACTCGACGGGATCATCACCGAAGGGCAGTCCGATAACTACAGTTTCGACGCCGTATGGCACTCCGAGGGACGGCTCACCGAGACCGGCTACGCCGTCAGGCTGGTCATTCCGTTCCGCAGCCTGCGCTTTTCGAGCGCCCCGAGCCAAACGTGGGGTATTGCGCTGGGCCGGATCATCCGACGCAACAACGAGAAGTCGTACTGGCCGTACATCACGAAGCGCGTCAAAGGCTTTGTGCCGCAATTCGGCGCCCTCCGCGGCCTCACGGACATCTCTCCCGGCCGCAACATCCAGTTCAGTCCCTACACGACCATGGCTCGCGCCCGCTTCCTCGATCAGGACGTGCCGGCGTTTCGCTCGGTGGGCGACCGGCGGGTCGGGCTCGATGCGAAGGTGGTGCTGCACGATGCGCTCACGGTCGATGCGACGCTGAACCCGGATTTCAGTCAGGTCGAGACCGACGATCCGCAGGTTACCGTGAACCAGCGCTTCGAGGTGTTCTTCCCGGAGAAGCGGCCGTTCTTCATCGAGAACGCCGGGTATTTCGAGACGCCGCTCAACCTGCTGTTCTCCCGTCGCATCGTGGACCCGGGCGCTGGGATCCGGGTCACAGGTAAGGTCGGTCGCTGGGCGGTGGGCGGCATTGCCATCAACGACCGCGAGCCCGGGCGTGTGCCCTCGCCGGACCCCCTGGCGGGGAGCCGAGCGGGGGTGGGGGCGCTGCGCGTGCAGCGGGAGATCGGCAAGGAGTCAACGGTCGGCTTGCTGATCACCGACCGCGAGCTTGACGGAAGCCGCGACCGCGCGCTCTCCGTCGATACCCGGTGGAAGCTCGGCCGCAACTGGGCGCTGACCGGGCAGCTCGTCCAGAGCGACAGCCGAGCGCTGAACGGCGAGCGCAGCTCGGGGGTCGGTGCGTTGGCGCGGCTGGACCGCGACGGCCGCCACTTCGACTACTCGGGCAGCTACCTGCAACTCGATCCCGAATTCACGACCGCCCTGGGCTTCGTGCCCCGCAGCGGCATCCGGCAGACCGAACAGAAGTGGCAATACCGCTGGCGTCCCGCGGGCCGCGCGGTGCTCAACTACGGACCGGCCGTGAATGTGCTCTTCGTGTGGGACCCGGCTGGCGTCCTGCAGGATCGGGAGCTGGCCGGAGAGTTCGCGGTGGAGCTGCGTGGTGCGAGCGAGATCAAGCTGGAGCGCACGGAGGCCTTCGAGCTGTTCGACGGCCTGCGGTTCCGCCCGCACCGGACCAAGGCGACCCTCGCCAGCGAGGTGATCAAGTGGGTCGCGGCCGATGCGTCCTACGAATGGGGGACGGCAGTAAACCACGATCCGGCTGCAGGGCTGGATCCTTTCTTGGGACGCGCGGCCGAGACCGAGGTCAAACTGACGCTGCGGCCCACGCCGCGCTTGCGCATCGATAACGCCTACATCCACAGCCGGCTGAATACCGGGTCGGGACGGCGCGTCTTCACCGAACGCCTGCTGCGCGGCAAGGTCAACTATCAGTTCAGTCGCGCGCTCTCGGTGCGCATGATCGTGGACTACAAAGCGGAAGGAGGCGATACCACGCTCGCCGACGTCGACGACGAACGGAGGTGGCGAGGAGATCTCCTGCTTACATATCTCGTAAATCCCGGCACGGCACTCTATGTCGGTTATTTCGACAACTACCAGAACCTCGGGCTCGTCGGCAGTCCACCAACCGTCGAGCGCCGCCGCCTTCCCGACACCTCGACCGGCCGGCAGCTGTTCGCGAAGGTCAGCTACCTGCTCCAGTTCTAGCGACCTAGGCCGTCGCCAGCCCGCTCACCTCCTCGGGCCGCCGCAGATGAACGTGCGCGACGCGCCGGCCCCGGGCGAGCAGCGCCCGGATGTCGCCCCGCGCCTGTGCCCGCTTCAACCGACCGAACGAGATCCCCAGCTCCGGGATTTCGGCATCCTCCGCGTCGTCGGTCGTGACCACCAGAAAGAGGCCCGTGTTGGGACCACCCTTATGCAGCTGTCCCGTGGAGTGCAGATACCGCGGGCCGAACCCGAGCGTGGTGGCGCAGCCCAGGGCGTGCGCCCAGGCCGCGCGCACGGCTTGCAGCCGGGTCGCGATTTCGGAGGTGGGCGGGAGGTAGGCGAGGATGGCGAGATAGTCTCCCGGCCGGAAAGCGCGACGCAGCGCTTCGGGGGTCAGGGTCGGTAGGGGCGCAGCCTGCTGCGCTGCTGCGGATCCGGCGAGCCCGCCCCCGGCCAGCTCGGCACGCGCCAGAGCTTTCGCCTGCTCCACGTCGGGCTGGTCGAATGCGTTCACCCCCAGTCGAGTGCACAGCTCCTCGGTGGTGTACCCCCACGCCAGGAACTCAGCGCCCAGCGCGAGCGGATCCGCCGCGACGTCGCGCACGATCTGGCTGTCGGGACGCGGCGCGGTGACCGGGTCATCGACCACGGGCACGACGCCACGCCCCTCCTTCCCGGTGCTCTCGGCCACGAGCTGCTCGATCCAGTCGGCCAGCCGCGCCACCGGCGGCGGCGGCCGGAGCACCAGCTTGTCCCGCCCCGCGAGCGCGCCCTCGGCGAGTCGTGCCCCGCGCGCTCGCGCCGCGTCCGTGTCGACGGCGAGCGCCCGCTCGAGCAGGGCGCGCCCGTTCACCCCGAGCAGCGCGGCCGGCAGCATGCCGACCACGGTCAGGGCGGCGTAACGACCGCCCACGTCGGGCGGATGGGGGAACACCGCGCGGAACCCGCGCTCGCGCGCCAGGGCCTCGAGCGGGCTCCCCGGATCGGTGATGGCCACGAAGCGGGCCGCATCGGCACGCGCGGCAAGGTAGTGGTAGAAGGCGAGCGTCTCGACGGTGCTGCCGGACTTGCTGCAGATCACGAACAGCGTGCGGTCGAACTCCGCCGCACGCGCCACCGCGAGCACGGCGCTCGGGTCGGTGCTATCGAGCACGGAGAGGGACGCCTGCGCGAAGCTCGACGCCAACACGTCGGGGGCGAGGCTCGACCCACCCATCCCACACACGACGGTGCGGGTCAAACCGTCGCGCCGCGCCGCGTCGGCGAAACGCGCGACATCGTCCCATTGCGCGAGCGAGGCGCGCGGGGCGGTCCTCCATGCTATGCGGTCCATACGGCTGCGAAAGGTAACGCCCTCGCGGGCGGTCGCGCGCACCGTTAGGTTAGCGCCGAGTCGCTCGTGCCTTCCCTCAACCGCCAGACTCGCGCGCTGGTGGCGATCGCCGCCGGATCCTTCGTCGCGATCGTGCTGGCCTACCTCGTCGCCCCCACGGATCGCCGGGCGCTGGCGGCCCACGTGTCCTGGACGTGGGCGATGGTGTACGCCATCGTGTGCTGCGCCTTCGCCGCACGCCACCATCCCTCACCCGATCAGCGGCGCGCCTGGGTGTGGATCGGCGCCGGCTGCGTCCTGTTTCTCGCGGGTCAGCTCGCCTGGAGCTACTACGAGCTGATCCTCCGCGTGACGCCGCCGTACCCGTCGCTCGCTGACGTGGGCTACCTGGGTGTCTACGTCTGCTTCCTCGTGGCGGTGACGCAGCTGGTGGGGACCCAGCCACGGCGCCGGTTCGACCACGAGCTGCTGGTCGACACGGTGCTCGTCACACTCACGGCGGGCGCGCTGTCCTACGAGTTCCTCCTCAAGCCGCTGTTCGCGGTCGCGGGCAGCGTCGCGTCAATGCTCACGAGCATCGCTTGGTCCATCGGCGGCATCGGCGTGCTGTGGCTCATCCTGGTGGAGCTGTTGCGCCACACCCGCGTTCCGCTGGCCGCGGCGGGCGTCGTGACGGCGCTGGGGGTCTTGTGCGTCACGAACGTCGCGTACGCCACCACCGCGTTGCGAGGCACGTTCCACTCGGGCGGTGTGCTCGATCTCGGCTGGGACGCCGGCTTGCTGCTGCTGGCCGCTGCCGCGGCCGTGGCGCCCGCCGCGGCGCCGACCGCGGAGGCCGGCGCGCGCACCATCTCGGGAAACGCGGCGCGCATAGCGGCGCTGGTGATCGGGCTGGCCGGCATCGGCGCGGTGGCGATCAAAAACGCGCTGTCCCCCGAGGCCGACACGGGGAGCGCCGTGCTCATCGCGCTCGCCGTCGTGATCATCGGGGTGCGCTTGGTCCATTCCACCCGCGCCGACCGGCGCTACGCCACCCTGCTCGAGCACGAGGTCGCGAGCCAGACCCGATCCCTGATGGACTCGCTGGCGGCTACCGCAGCCGCGGAGCGCAATCTGCGGCTGCTCATGAACGCCGTGCCCGATGCGATCGTGGTAGTCGACCGTGAGGGGCGCATCCTCGAATCGAACGGGCCCACCCGCGTCATGGGTGCGATCGCCGGTCCGGCGGAAAACCGCAACATCTTCGAGTTCCTGGCCGCCGACGCGAGCGCCGCGGTCCGGGAGAAGCTGGCGGCCACGTTCCGCGGTGAGATCCAACGCTTCGAGATTCCCTTCTCGCGCGACGACGGAACCCACGGAGTCGCCGCCGCGCTGTACGCCCCCATCCGCGAAGGCAGCGGGATCACCCGCGTCCTGATCCTGGCGCGCGACATCACGGAGCAGAAGCGCAACGAGTCCCAGTTTCAGCAGGCCGAGAAGCTCGCCGCCATGGGGCAGCTCGTGAGCGGCGTGGCCCACGAAATCAACAACCCGGCGGCGATCATCTCCGGCTTCGCGCAAACGCTGCTGCTGGACGATCTCAAGCCCGAGCACCGCGAGATGCTGCAGATGATGTACGACGAAGCGACGCGCATCGGACGTATCACCTCCAACCTGCTGGCGTTCGCCCGCGCCGGCAGCAAGCAGCGCGCCCTCGTGGACATGAACGACATCGTGCGCCGCACGTTTGCCCTGCGATCCTACCACCTGTCGACGCTCAACATCACGGTGTCGCTCGACCTCGATCCCGGCGAGCCGAAAATCTGGGCCGACCCCTCCGAGCTCCAGCAGATGATCCTCAACCTGCTCATCAATGCAGAGCAGGCGCTCGTGACGGTCGACGGACCGCGCACAATCGTCGTGCGCACGCGCGCCGACGATGCCGAAGCCCGACTCGAGATTGCCGATTCCGGCCCCGGGATTCCGGCCGAAATCCGGAGTAAGATCTTCGACCCGTTCTTCACCACCAAACCCGAGGGCGTTGGCACGGGCCTCGGGCTCTCCATCTGCTACGGCATCGCGCGCGAGCACGGAGGCAAGCTCTGGGTGGAGTCGGAGCCGGGGCACGGAGCGCTCTTCGGGGTCACTCTGCCGCGCGACCCGCGCGAGCTATCCCCGCCCCAGCCGCCGCCGCCGCCGCACGTGGCTCCGCCCGCCGGCGAGCTCACGGTGCTCGTGGTGGACGACGAGACCGCGCTCCGTAACGCGCTGCTGCGCTTCCTCGAGCGCCGCGGCATCAGCGGCGAGGGTGTCTCGGACGGCGCCGCAGCCCTGCGCGTGCTGCAACAGCGCCGCTTCGACGTGATCATCTCCGACGTGCGCATGCCGGGGATGAGCGGCCGGGAGTTTCTCGAGCGACTCCAGCGGGATCGGCCGGAGCTCGTGGCGCGCGTGGTGTTCAGCACGGGCGACACGTTCGCCCCGGACACCGCGGCCCTGCTGAAGGAAGCGGGCGTGCCCACGGTGACCAAGCCGTTCGACTTCGCGATGCTCGTGAGCGTGATCCGGGAGGTCGCCACCCGCGCCGCGGCGGGGCGGCCCAAGGCGTCGGGCTGAGCCAGGAAACGCCGTTACCGCGACCAGACCGACAGCAGGACGAGCGCGAGCAGCACGAGCGCCAGCAGCAGCGCCAGCAGCCAGCCAACCTTACGCCGCGAGCCCCCGGGCCCGTGCGCCACCGGGATCTTGGGCGCCGTACCCAGGCCTTCGACGATCAGCGTGGGTCCGCCGCGTCCCAGGGTGATCCGATCGCCGAGCCGGACGGGGACCTCGGTGGTGACCGGCTCGTCGTTCAGGAAGGTGCCGTGCCTGGATCCGGCGTCGCGCACCGCCAACCCGCCGGACAGGCCGACGGTGAGCTCCGCATGGATGCGTGAGACCACGCTCTCGGGGGCATCGACCAGCTGGACCTCGCACTCGTGACCGCGCCCGATCCGGATGCGCACGCCTCGGGCTTCGTAGTGACGCCCGGACCCCACGTCGAGCAGGGTAATGCCGTACGCCCGCCCCCCGGGCCGATTGGTCACGGCTGTCACCTCAGATGGGGCGCGGCGCGACTCCCCTGGCGCGGCGGTCGGGCACGAGGCGGCGCGGTACGAGGGACCGCCGGACCGCCCGACGGCGCTCGGCACCGCCGCGACGCGGGCTTGCGCCACGGCGCTCGGTCAGCACCGGTATGTCTGCGGTCCGCCGATCGGCCGGGTCGCGGCGATCGACGCCGGAGCGACGGTCGTCCAGCTGCCGCCGGTCGCCCCGGGTGCGGCGGTCGGGGAGCGGTTCGTAACCCATGGCGCCCTCTCCCTGGCGGCGGGTGGGCGGCAAACTTACAGGCCCGGGAGAGCCCCGGCTAGGGTGATGCTAGCTTTGAGCACGGCATGGACAACCTGGCCCATACTCTCGTTGGCGCGGCCCTCGGTCGCGCCGTTGCAGGTCGTGAGCTGCCGGCCGCCGGGTGGATCGGCGCGATCGCCGGCAATGCTCCGGATTGGGCCGAGCTGGTGTTGCGGCCCGCCCTGTGGGCGCGCCCGGCTGTGGGCAGGGGCGGGGGCGACTACCTGGTCTACCATCGCGGGATCACCCACTCCCTTGTAGGGGCCGCCGTCGAAATCGTGGCGTTGAGCGCCCTGATCACCCTCCTGCTGCGTCTCTGGGCGCGCCGCACGGGCGTGACCCCGCCACCGCCCTGGCGCTGGGTCGCCGCCTGCGTCACCACGACCGTCGCGAGTCACCTCTACCTCGACTGGCAGGGATCCTACGGTTTGCGACCGTTCTTACCCTGGAGCGGGCAGTGGTATTCCGCCGATTGGGTCGCGATCGTCGATCCGTTCTTCTGGCTGGTGCCGCTCGTGGCACTCGCGTGGGGGGCTCGGCGACACTGGGCACCGGCGCTCGTGTACCTCATCACACTTGTCGGGGTCACCACGCTGGTGCTGTGGCGTGGCGATCTCGTCGTGTCGTGGGTGCGACTGGGGACGGTCGTATGCGCCGCCGCCGGCGTAGTGGGTTGGATGCGGCACTGGTTCGGGGTGGCGGGCCGGCGCCGCGCCGCAGCCTACGGACTGGTCGTGCTCGCCGCGTATGCCGCCGCGAACGCCGCAGTGAGCGTCCCGGCCAAGGCGCAGGCTCGCGCCGCCGCGATCCGGCGGTTCGGACCCGACGCCCGCTGGGCGGCGCTCACGCTGGTGGGGCGTCCCTTCCGCTGGGAAACGCTCTCGGCGTCGGGGGACAGCGTCGCCGGAGGCGAATGGGCTGTGCCCCGACATCTCGACCACCCTGCGGTGCAGGCCGCACTGGTCACTCCGCAGGGCCGAGCGATCGCGCAGTTCGCACGATTCCTCGCGGCAGCGGTGGATTCGAGCGGCGGCGGCGTGCGCGTGTCGTTGTGGGATGTACGCTACCACGCACCCGGGTCGGGCGCCGCTGGCTGGGCCGCGGTGCAGGTCCGGGTGCGGTGACGCGGTTAGATTGGGCGGCGCCATGACCCACCCGACCCCTCCGGCCGACTTGCTGGACGACGTCGTCCGTGCGCTCACACCAGCGTTCCGTCTGGACCGGCGGGTCGCCGCCACGCCCGAGCGCGCCGTGTACCACGCGTGGGATCGCGTGCTCAAGCGCTCCGTCGCCTTGCACGTGCACCTGGCGCCGGACTCCCCAGAGCGCGCGTGGTTCCTGCGCGAGACCGAGACACTCGCGGCCCTGGACCATCCGGCGATTCGCCACGTCTACGCCGCCGGCGTGGTGGGCAGCTTCGCGTACCGCACCGCTAACTGGGTCGAGGGTGAAAGCCTGGCCGAAGCGCTGCGCCGCGGGCCGCGCCCGATTCCCACCGCGCACGCGCTGGTCCGCGACCTGCTCGGCGCAGCCGAGCACGCCCACGCGCGCGGCGTGATTCTGCGTCGCATCGTCCCGTTGACGCTCATGCTCGACCTCACGGGCCGGGCGGTGATCACGGACCTGCGGTACTGCAACTGGTGCCTCCCGAATGTGCCACCGGAAGAACAGGGTGCGGGCGGCGCCTTCGTCGCACCGGAAGTTCGAGCCGGAAGCCCCGGTGAGCCGCGGAGCGACGTGTACGGCGTGGCGGCCCTCGTGTACTACGTCCTGACGGGTCAGGAGCCGGATGCGGATCCGGCCCGCATCGTGCCGCCGCGCCAAATACGACCGGCGGTGCCGGCGGCCCTGGAGCGGGTCCTGTTGCGTGCGCTGCAGGCCGCCCCGGGGGCCCGTTACTACACCGCGACCGAGATGCTCGAGGATTTCGTGAGCGACGCGGGCGTGTTTCAGGAGCCGGCGGCGGCCCCGCACGTGGCGGAGGCGGGCTTCGAGCGTCGTCTGCGGCGTGCCCTGGGCGACGACTACGAGCTGCTCGAGGAGATCGGCACGGGCGGGTTCGGTCGGGTGTATCGCGCGCGCGACCTGGGGCTCGAGCGGGACGTCGCGATGAAGGTCCTCCACCCGTCGCTGACGACCGACCCTTCGGTCATGGAGCGGTTCCGTCGTGAGGCTCAGCTCGCGGGCGGGTTGCGCCACCCGAGCATCGTCAGCATCTACGACATCAGAAGTCGGGCGGGGCTGCAGTGGTACACCATGGAGCTCATCCCCGGCACGAACCTGGCGCAGCTCGTCCATAAGCAGGGACCGCTCTCGCTCGATCAGACCCTCCGCCTGGTCGACCAGGGGCTCTCGGCGCTCGAGCATGCCCACGCGCGCGGCCTGGTGCACCGGGACTTGAAGCCGGAGAACATGTTGATCGAGCCGGACGGCCGGCTGCGCATCACGGACTTCGGGTTGGCGCTCGCCCTGCGCGGCGACGCCCGGTTCGGCGGTGCCACCTCGCGCAGCGGCACACCGCAGTTCGCGTCGCCGGAGCAGCTCCTGGGCGAGCGAGTGGACCAGCGTGCCGACTTGTATTCGCTCGCGGCCACGGCCTACTTCGCGCTGCTGGGCCGACCGCCCTACGAGGGCCCCACCCCCGAGGCGATCGTGGCCCGCCAAACCACGGAGGATCCGCCGTCGCTGCATGACGCGCGCAAGGACGTCCCACGCGAGCTGGAAGACGTGCTCCGCAAGGCCCTGACGAGTGAGCCGGCCGCCCGCTACCCGACCGCCACGGCGTTCCGCGATGCGGTGCGCCGCTCGCGCGGTCTCTTGTTCCGGCTGCGGGCGCTGCTCTGGGGAAAGTGAAGCCCGGATTTGACAAGGGGTGGCTCGCGCTACAGCGTACTGCAATCGGCGTCCACTGGTGGGCTCATGCGCATGCGACGTGGGGAATTCGTCTTTTTACTCGCTGCGGCCTGCGGCGGCTCAAGCCCGACGGGCGGCGGCGCCACGCCCCCGGTCGAGAACGTGACCATGAACGACAATGCCGGCGCCGCGCCGTACGCCTTCTCGCCCGCCACCGTGACGGTGAAGGTCGGCACGACCGTGAGATGGACCAACAACGGCAGCACGGCGCATACCGCAACCAGCGACGCGACGCCGCAGCCGGTCTGGGAGAGCGGCACAGTGCTCCCCGCCGGAAGCACGAGTTGTCCGCCGAATGACCCCTACTGCCAACCGAGTGGGACGCCGCCCGGAACGTATCAGGTGACGCTCAACACCGCGGGCACGTATCAGTACCACTGCAGTTTTCACCAGGCACTGGGAATGACGGGCACGATCACCGTGATGCCATAGCCTAGCGCCAGCGGAAGATCTGCAGCGCCACCACGAAGCTCACGACTCCCCACGCCGCCACGATGCCGAGCGGGGCGCCGAGCTCGCTCAGCCGGCTGCCGTCGATCATCACGGCGCGGAGAGCATCGTTCAGCGCCGTGAGCGGCAGGGCCTTCACGAACGGTTGCAGCGTGTCCGGAAAACGGGCGTACGAGAAGAACGTGCCCGACAGGATCCACATCGGGAGCATGACGAGGTTCATCAACCCGGACACCGCCTCGATGGTGCGGGCGCGGCTCGCCACCAACATGCCGAGCCCGGCGAACGAGAGAGCGCCGAGCACGGTGATGAATGCGACCGCCGCGAACGAGCCCCGGACGCCCACATGGAACATCCACCAGCCGAAGCCCACGAGCGCCGCGACCTCGAGGAACAGGAACACGAGCCGCGACAGGATGAACGAAAGCAGGTAGTGACTCCGGCGCATCGGCGTCGCCATGAAACGTTTGAGCAGCTTCTTGGTGCGGGCCTGCACCACCGAAAATCCGACGCCCCACAGCCCACTCCCCATGAGATTCATACCCAGCAGACCGGGGATGAGGAAGTCGATGTAGCGCGAGCCCGGTTCGGTCACGCGTTGGTCCGCGACGCGGGCCGGATCGACGCGGCCGCGGGCACGCTGCACGACGGCGTCGGCTTCGAGGCGGGCCAGCCGGCTCTCGGTACGGGTCGAGTCGTACCGGTACACCACCGGGTCGCCCGGCACGACGAGCAGCGCCACGCGGCCGGTGCGGAGCTGGAGCTGAGCCTCACCGGAGTCGAGCACCGCCGCGGTGAGCCCGGGCGCGCGGGCCAGCCCGGCGGCCACCGCGCTGTCCCCGGCCCCGCGCAGCACGGCAACCCGCAGCTCGCCCGGCCCCCGGTTCCGAAACGCAATGCCGAGCGCGAACGCCAGGACGATGGGGAACCCGAACACCCAGAAGATCGCTTCGGGCTCGCGATAGAACTCCCGCATGCGCGCGAGGGTCAGCTGGACGAGCGGATGATCACGCATCGCGCAGCTGCCGGCCCGTGAGCGACACGAACACGTCTTCCAGCGTGGCGTGGTGGGTGGCAAGCAGCGAGAGCTCGGCGCCCCGCCGCTCGAGCAGTCCGAGCAGCGCCGGCACCGCACGATGCACTTCGGCGACCGTCAGCGCCGTGCGATCGGGTCCGGAGCGCACCGCGCGCACGCCCGGCAGCGCGGCCAGCTCCGTGGCGCTCGGCGCACGCGTCGCCCCATCCGTCAGGGCGAACTCCACGACGTGCTCGGCACCGAGGGACGCGATCAGCGAGCGGGGCGTCCCGAGCGCGATCACCTTGCCATGGTCCATGATGGCCACGCGGTCGCACAACCGCTCGGCTTCTTCCATATAGTGGGTGGTGAGAAGGACGGTGCCGCCCTCCGCCCGGAACCGGCCGATCACGTCCCACAGCTGGCGGCGCGATTGCGGGTCGAGGCCCGTGGTAGGCTCGTCGAGGAACAGGAGCTCCGGTCGCGATACGAGCGCGCACGCCACCGCCAATCGCTGCTTCTGCCCGCCCGAGAGTTTACCCACCCACGCGGCGCGCTTCTCCTCGAGCCCCACCAGGCCAAGCACCTCGTCCACGGAGTGTGACGCCCGGTAGAAGCTGCGGAACAGCCGCACGGTCTCTTCGACCGTGAGCTTCTCGGCGAGCTGGGTGTCCTGCAGCTGAATGCCCAGGCGCTCGCGCAGCGCCCGGGTGTCGGCACCGCCAGACCAGCGCATCCCGAGGATTGCGACCTCGCCCCGGTCCGGCGCGGTGAGCCCTTCGAGGATCTCGATGGTCGTGGTCTTCCCCGCTCCGTTCGGACCCAGCAGACCGAAGCACTCGCGGGCGTTGACCGTGAGATCGAGCCCTGCGACCGCGACGACGTCCCCGTATCGCTTCGCGAGCCCGGCGCAGTAGATGGGAGCGGCGAGCACGGTCAGTCCGGCTTCTGTTTCGGCTCCGGCGGCGCCATGGCCTGCCTCATGGCGGCATCGAGCTGCATGTAGAGGCTGCTCACCGAGTCGGCGAGCGCGCGGATCTTCATGTTGATTCCGCCGCCGCGGCCGGCCATGACCGACATGATGCCGGCCACGTCGGCGATGGTCCCGACGTTGGCGGTGAGCGCGCGCTGCCGCAGCTGGGAGGCCTCGGTCGCGATCTTCTCGCTCAACTGCTGAATGGTGCGTGTCTGGCCCGCCCGGTTCCCTTCGAGCTCGGTGACGAGGCGCTTCAAGTGATCTACCGCCCGCTGGAACTCCTCGATCTCCTCGATCCGCCGGATCTGATCTGCGGTGAGTTTCTGGTGCGCCATCGTCCCGTCAATTCTGCCCGCCGAGCGCTTCGGTCAGGACGCGCCCGTCCAGCGGCTCGGCGGGTGTGAGGTCGAGCAGCCGTGCCAGGGTCGGCGCGATGTCCACCGTGTTGACGCGCTCGCCATAGACGCCCCGCCGGATCCCGGGGCCCCACAGAATCAGTGGCACGTGCGCGTCCAGCTCGGTCGGTTGCCCGTGCATGGCGATCGGCCGGTTCTCGAAGCTCCAGATCGAGTATGGCTTGAGCGTCGCGACCAGCTCGACGGGACCATCGGGCGACACCTGATGCATCCAGCGACGCAACGCGAGATCGGTCGTATCCTTGGCAGTGAGATCCGCCAGGCGGTCTACTCGAGCCACGCCGGGCACCGCCCGCAACCGGGTCGCCACGTCGGCCACGACGCTGTCGGCGTTCACCCCCTGGGCCACCAGCTTGGCGCGGTCGGGGAGCAGCAACATGCCGCTCTCGAACTGGAGCCAGTCGCCGCCGCCGGCGCGCTGGTCGAGCGCCGCGTTCGCGTTCTGGATGATCGTGTCGGGGATGACGCGCACCGCTCCGGCGCGTCCCACCGCGCGAGACCGCTCGGGGAACGGGGTCACGCCGTGGTCGGCGGTGAGCACCACGAGCACGTTGTTCCGGCCGTAGCGCACAAAGAGCTGCTCGAGGAACCGGCCCAGATAGCGGTCCAGCCGCACCACCTGATCGTGGATCTCGCGAGAGTCGGGGCCGTAGGCGTGACCGACGTAGTCCGTGGTGGACAGGCTCACCGCGAGTAAGTCGGTCGCACCGCGTCCGCCGAGCTGCAGAGCGCGGACGCCTTCGAGCGCGAACGCCAGTGTGAGCGAGTCCATGGTCGGCGTAGCGAGGAAGGCGAGCGCCGCCTGCCCGCTGTCGGCCGGGAGACGGTGGGGGAACACGATGTCCTGCCCCTGGTTCTCGTAGGCCACGCTGTCGGGCTCGGCGTAGTCCCGTTCCGGAAGGAACAGCGCCCACTGGGTCCCAGCAGCGCGGAACGGGATGCGCTGCCCGTTGAATACCCGGACCCAGGTGGGGAGGGAGTCCGCGTAGTACCGACTCGTCGTAAAGAAGCCCCCGGAGTACCAGTACACCTGCTCCTTGGCCCGGCCGATCGGCAGGATGGCGCCGCGGTCCTTCCCCGAGACGGAGAGGGCCCGCGCGGCGGGGTCCGCGGCCTTGAGCCAATCGAAAAACTCGCTGCCGCGAAACCGCTTGGGGGACGCACCCGGACCGTCGATGCCGATCAGCGGCGCCGCCTGGTCCTGCACGCCCGCGAGGTTGCGGCTGATGCCGGTGTGCACGGGCCAGCGCCCCGACAGAATCGTCGAGTGGCCAGGGGCGGTTTCGGTAACCGCGTGGTCCTGGTAGGCATCGCTAAACGAGGCCCCAGTCTTCAGGAGCATGGCGAACCCACCCTTGAGCTGCGAGCGGTAGCGCTCCAGGTAATCGGGCCGCAGCTGGTCCACGGTGATGACGACGACGAGCCGGGGTTTGGGAGCAGGCGGCATTCCCGCGCCGAGGCCCGCGACGAGCAGGAGGAGGGGTCGAATCATGCGCGAAAGCTAGTCAAGCAGGAGCGGCTACTGGAGCCTCCCGCCGCTCCCGGAACGCCATGACCCCTGCCACCGCCACGATGGCGGCCGCGAGCAGGAACGGCACGCCGTGCCCGAGCCCGTCGAAGGCGAGGGTCGCTCCCACCGGGCCGACGATGCTCATGATGCCGCGGAACGTCTGCTGCGCGCCCATGACCAGACCGAGCTCGTGCTTGGCGGTGCGCTGACTTACGAGCGACGTGGACGCGGGGAAAAGCAAGGCCGTCCCCACCGGCACCAGAATGAGGAATAGGATGAAGAGCGCCATCCCCGGTCCTCCCGGCGCCAACGCCGCCGGCAGTGGCATCAGCGCCAGTCCGAGGCCGAGCAGCACGGTGCCGATCTGCATCGTGCGTACCTCGCCGAACCGGTCGTTGAACCAACCCACGAGCCAGACGCGCATCAGGACACCCACGATCCCGAAAATGGGGAAGAAGTATCCGATCGTGTCTTCGGTGACCGCGTAGGTGTCCTTCAGATACAGCGCCAGGACACCGATCACGACGTTCAGCGCCAGCATTCCGACCACGTAGATCCAGATCACTCGATGCGCCGGCGTCGCCGGGTGCCGCATGATCTCCCACAAGGCCTGGCGCACGGACCGGCTTTCCGCGGGCGCGACATACCGCCCGCTCGGGGTCGTCGTGTGACCATCCGAGATGCGCGACTCCGGCAGCCATTTCCAGGCGAAGTACACGTTGATCAACACGAGGACCGCCGCCACGACGCCCGGAACCTCGGTGCCGAACCGGTGCGCCACCGAACCGATGATCGGCCCGATGACCACGCCCGCGCTGGTGGCCGCGGACAGCCACCCCAGGGCCTTGGCCCGCTCGGCGGGCGCCATGGTGTCCGCCACGTATGCCTGCGCGACGCCGGTAGTCCCGCCTCCCAGTCCCTGAACGACGCGGGACGCGAACAGCAGCCACAAGGCATTTGCGAACCCGAAGATCAGGTACGCGAACGCAGAGCCCGCGAGACCGATGATCAGCGCCGGCCGGCGACCGTAACGATCGGAGACCTTCCCCCACACGGGCGACGAGACGAGTTGCGCGACCGCGAAGGACGCGATCAACGGTCCGACCATCCATTCTGGCGCCTGGAGGCGCAACGCGTAAAAGGCCATGAGGGGAGCGACCAGCATGAGCCCCAGCATGTCCACGAAGCAAACGGCCATGAGCACCGACAAGCGCTTCATCGTCTGGCTCTCACCCCGAGGACCGCCGCGCTCAGCACCATCAGGATCACGCCGAACCCCGCCGCCACGCCCAGCTCCGACACCCGGAGGCTCGACATGATCTCGATCGCGATGGGCCGATTGTCGGGCGTATACAGCACGATGGACGTCACAAAGTCGCCGAGCCCGGCGACAAACGCGAGGCTGCCGCCCGCGGCGAGCGCCGGCTTGAGCAGCGGCAGCGTCACGCGGCGGAAGGTGGCCCAGCGCCCCGCGCCGAGGCTCGCCGCCGCTTCGTCGAGCGCTGGGTCGAGCTGCCGGTACCCCGCCAGGACGGCGCGCCCCGTCACCGGAAGGTTGCGCACGAGATAGCCGAGCGGCAGGAGCACCGTCGTCCCCACGAGCACCCAGCGGAGCGTGAGCGGGTCGTGTTTACTGAACGTGGTCAACAGCGCCAAGGCGAACACCGTTCCAGGGAGGGCCCACGGCAGTGCGAGGAGGGTTTCGATCGGACCGCGGAACTGCCACGGTCGCCGCCTGCCGACCAGTATGCCGGCGATCAGCGCCAGCGCAACCGCAGCGACGGTGCTCGCCGCCGCCATCCACACCGAGTTCACCAGCGGGCGCAGCCGCTCGGCCTCGCTGAACAGCCGCTGATAGTTCACGAGCGAGAGCACCGGTGGCAGCGTCTCGGTGGTCCAGGTGCCGTAGGGGACGAGCGAGACGAGCACGAGCGTCAGGTGCGGCAGCAGCAGCACGATCGCGAAGACCCAGCCGGCGGTCGTGGCGAAGGTGCGGACGCCGGCGCGGCGAATCGGCCGGCGGCGCGGGGCCGTCCCCTTACCGAGCGCCGTGAGAATGTCGTCGCCCTCGGTGCGGCGCAGCAGCGCGAAGCCCAGGACCGCCACCAACGCGAGCGCCACGGTTTCTACCATGGCGAGGGGCAGCTCGCCGTTCAGCTTGGTGGCCACGATCTGCGTGGTCATCACGCGAAACCCGCCACCGAACACGTACGGCGCGCTGAACGACCCGACGGCGGTCATGAACACGAGCAACCCCGCCCCAACGAGCGCGGGGCGGAGCAGCGGCAGCGTCACCCGACGCAGCGTCTCCCAGCGCCCGGCGCCGAGTGCCCGCGCCGCTTCCAGCATCGAAGCGTCGAGCTTGGCGAGCCCGGCGCGGGTGAACAGGTAGAAGTACACGTACATCGAGTAAGCGTGCACCAGCAGGATCGCCCCTGCCCCCTGCAGCCGCCACGGCGCCTGCTCGAGCCCGAGCAGGCGCTGCACCGCGCGCGCCACGAATCCGGACTCACCGTACAGAAACAGGAACGCGATCACACCGACGAAGGGTGGCAACACGGCCGGCAGGGCGATGAGCGAGCCCAGAGTCTTGCGGCCCGGGAAGTCGAGCCACTCGAACAGAAACGCGAGCGGCATGCCGATCGCGGCGGCGAGGGCTACGCTCGCCACCGAGATCCAGACGCTGGCCCACAGCACGCGCCACTCGCCGGGGCGCGACACGAACGCCGCGAGTGCGTCCCCTGCCGCGGCATCGTGCACGACGATCAGGATCGGATACAGCACGAGCCACGCCAGCAGCAGCGTGAACGCCGCCGGAGCCACGCGGCCCAGCCGCGCCCTCACGCGCGCTCCTCGGGGAACGTGAGGACCCGCACCGCTTCCAGGTACACGCGCTCACCCACCCGCGCCGCCTCGGGCCGGGCCAGCACCTCGAGCCGGTCACCCGACTCCGTCTCGACCAGGTAGAAAGCTGCGGCGCCCGTATAGCGCCGCTCCCGTACGACGCCCGGCACGCCGGCGTCCGCCAGCGCGAGCCGCTCGGGCCGGACCACCAGCACCTGACCTGGGCCCGCGCCGAACACCTGGGCCAGCTTTCCCCGGAGCACGTTGGCGCGGCCCACAAAGGTGGCGACGAACAGACTGGCCGGACGCTCGTACAGCTCGTCGGCCGTGGCGAGCTGCTCGAGGCGCCCCGCCTGCAGCACCGCCACGCGGTCGCCCAGATCGAACGCCTCCTCCTGCTCGTGCGTGACGAAAATGGTCGTGATCCCGACCCGCTTGATGAGCGCCCGCAGCTCGCGCCGCGTACGCTCCCGTAAGGAAGGGTCCAGGTTCGACAGCGGCTCGTCCAAGAGCAGCACCCGCGGCTCGGGCGCGAGCGCCCGCGCCAGCGCCACACGCTGCTGTTGCCCGCCCGAGAGCTCTTGCACGCGCCGCCGCTCGAACCCCTCGAGCCCCACGAGCGCCAGTACCTCGGTCACCTTGGGGTCCTTCGTGCCCCGCCCCGCGAGCCCAAAGGCGACGTTTTCCCCTACGTCGAGGTGCGGGAACAACGCGTAGTGCTGAAACACCATCCCGCAGCGTCGCCGGGCGGGCGGCACCGCCGTCACGTCCTCACCCGCGACCACGATGCGACCCACGTCAGGGGTCTCGAAGCCCCCCAGGAGCCGCAGCACCGTCGTCTTACCGCTGCCCGAGGGGCCGAGCAGCACGAGGATCTCGCCGCGCGAGATGTCGACCGACAGCGGCCCGACGGCCACGGTGTGCGACCATTGCTTGCGCACGCCATCCAAGGTGACGAATCCGCTCATCGCCCGTGGCCCCGCACGGCCTGATCCCAGTAGCGCATCCAGTCCGCCCCGTGCTCGGCGAGCAGGTCCCAGTCCACGTCGGCGACTCTCATCACGCGCCGCACCTCGCGCGCCCACAGCGGCAGCGAGTCCACGGGGAGATCGAGCCGGGCCGGCAGGCGGTACGCCTCGCGGGCCGCCGCCAACTGCGCGGCCACGCTGCCGACGTACTCGACGAACGCCTGCGCCTGGGCGCGATGACGCGCGTTTCGCACCACGCCGATCGCGTCCTCGATCACCGGCGTGCCGCTGGTCGGGAACACGTAACCCAGCGGCAGCCCGTCCCGCCGGCTGAGCAGAATGTCCGGCAGGTCCCAGATGGTCACCAGCCCTTCCTGACGCACGATCTTCTGATCGAGCAGCGGCCCGTTCAGCACGTATTCCTTGGTCTGGGCGTCCAGCCGCCGCAGCCATTGGAAGCCGGCGGCCGTGTCGTGTGACTGCCGCAGGCCGCGCTCGATGATCATGCCCCACACGGCACGCATGGTACCGGAGGCGAGCGGGTCGCGGATCAGGATCCTGCCTTTCCATCGGGGATCGAGCAGGTCGTCCCAATCGCGCGGCGCCTGGTCCGGCTGCACCGCCTGCTCGGCGTACACGATCACCGCGGGCGTTTCGTAGGCGGCGAAATAGAGATCGCCGGGCCCACGGCCGTGCGGCTCGATGGCCTCCGCCCAGCTCGGCCGGAACGGCTCGAGCAACGAGTCGCGTGCGCCCCGGGCGAAGATCGTGGCGGGGCCGCCGAACCACACGTCCGCCTGCGGGTTGGCGCGCTCGGAGCGCAGCCGGTCGTACACCTCCTGTGAGCCCATGTCGAGCCAGCGTACGTCCGCCTCGGGGTGGAGCTGCTCGAAGCGACGCTCCAGCAGGGTGAGGAGATCGCGGCCGTGGGGAGAGTAGATGACGAGCGGCGTGCGGCCGTCGCCCCGGCAGGCCATCGAAAGCGAGACGAGCAGGGCTGCGCCGACCAACAAGTGCGGAATGCGGAATGCGGAATGCGGAATTGAACCAGAAGGTTCGATACTTGGGGCGGGCCTCCGGACTCGGCGCTCGCGCGGTCCATTCCGCACTCCGCATTCCGCACTCCGCATTTGTCTATTTCCGGAGCGCCAGCAGGTTCGCAAACAACCGATAAGCCCCCGGGACGCCCGCCGGGAGTTGTCTGAAGAAGCTCAGCCCGGTGTACACGTACGTGCCCTTGCCGAGCGCGGCCACGAGCAGCCCGCCCTGGAGGGACGGCTCACCGGGATCGTGCAGCTCGACGAGCGGCGTGTACGCAGGATCCCAATCGTGCGCGAAATACAGGCCGCGCTCCTGCACCCAGCCCCGCCAATCGTCGGGCCCGATCTCGTTCGGCGCGTGGAACACGCTGCCCGCGGAATCCAGCTCGGTCACCGCCGCGGTCTGGTCGGTCACGCGGTCGTGCGGACGCGCGATCGACAGGCGGTACGGCGCGAAGCCGCCGGTCGCAAACGGGTATTGCTGGTACTGCACGATCACGAGACCGCCGGCGCGGACGTAGTCGAGGAGCCGCCCGTTGTTGGCCACGAGGGCGGGCTCAGTCTCATACGCGCGGCTGCCGATCACGATCGCGTCGTACCGGGACAGATCCCCGCGCGCCAGCGTGTCGGGGCCGAGCAGCTCGATCGGGACACCCACCGCCTGCAGCGCCTCGGGAACACGATCCGACGCGCCCCGCACGTAGCCGACCCGGGCCAGCGCCGGCAGCGCGATCCGCGCCGCGCGCAGCTCGGCTGTCGAGGCGTGGACCACCGCGCGGGGCCGGATATGCGGGTAGTCGATGAGGACGAGCGCCCCGTCGCTCCGCTGGCGGCCCGCCCCGAGCGCGGCGGCCTTGAGCTCATACACACCGGGCCGGACGGCCGCCGGCGGCGCGACCGTGAGCGACAGGCTCTTCGACTCGTCCTCCCGCTCGAACGACAGGCTGTCCGGCCGCGGGAGCGTCCATCCCGGGGGGGCCGTCAGGACCATCTGGGCGACGGCAGGTCCGCGGGTCCGGTTCGTCACCGTGATCGTGAAGCGGCGTGGGCCGCCGGCCGCCCCGTCTAGCGGCCAGACGACGAGCTCCGGGGTCACGGCGACGTCGAACGGTCGGGTCACGAACAGCGGGCGCCGCACCTCACCGGTGCGTTGATCCCGGTAGCGGTACACCACCTCGCGTGACAGCGTCAGCGGCTGGCCGGCGATCGTGACACGCACGCTCATCTGAACCGGCGGGGGCTCGAACGGCAGTCCGCGCCACGCGGGCGGCACACCGCTCCAGTCGTACAGCGCGCCGGCCAGCGGCCGTCGCAGGAAATACGCCTGCGACCGGGGCGCGTCGGCTGCCACGGTGACGGCGAAACGACGCGTGGCCACCGTGCCCGTCGGCACGTCGGAGCTCATGGGGTCCAGTCGCTCGACCTTCCACCCCGCCGGCGCGCCCAGCTCCACCCCGTCGAGCATGACGCCTGCGCCCCCGGCGTTCCACACGCTCGTCTCCACCTGGACGCGCTCACCGGGAATCACCACGCCGTCGTCGGCGAAGCCGTCGATCGCCACGCCCGCCGCGGCGGCGAGCGCCTCCTGCAACATCGCCTGCTGCCCGGAATCCGCGCCGCCGAGCTCGCGCAGGGCGCGCCCCAGCAGCGGCGCGATCGCATCGGGTCGCGTCGGGTTGAGCTGCGCCCGCGCCGAATCGATCAAGCCGGCGTAGCGGGCCTTACCCGGAAACAGGGTATCCACTCCCGCGAACAGACCGTCCCCGTCCCTCACGCCTCGGCCCGCGTCCCTCCACTCGACGAACACGAGCCGACCGATCCGCGGCCCGGGTTGCTCGAGCTGCCCCTCGTCCTGCGAGCGGTGCTGGCTCCGGCCCGCCATGGCGATCTGGTGGTAGGACCGACCCGCCACAGGGTCGAGCACGCCCGCGTCGAGCCGCAGCGTGGCGCTCGCGGTGTCGAAGTAGAGAGAGCGATACAGCTTCACCGGTCCCCAGCTCGAATCTCGCAGCGCTTCGAACGCCTGGCGTGCGACCAGGCCGGCCACCTGATGCTGGCCGTGGCCGTCGCGCGGCGTCCCGGAGAAAACCGACACGATGATCTGGGGGCGGAACCGGCGCACCACGTCGAGCACGTCCTTGAGGACGGAGTCGCGCGGCCAGAAGCGCAGCGCTTCGTCGAGCGCCTTGGAATATCCGAAGTCGTAGGCGCGCGTGAAGAACTGACGGGCGCCGTCGATCCGCCGGGCGGCGAGCAGCTCTTCCGAGCGGATGATGCCGAGCTCGGGGCCGAGCTCGGGACCGATGAGGTTCTGCCCGCCCTCGCCGCGGCTGAGCGAGAGGTAGGCCACCTGGGCCCCCATCCCCCGGGCGAACACGGCGACGAGGTCCGAGTACTCGTCGTCGGGGTGAGCGCCGATCATCAGCACCCGCTTGTTCGCGCCGAGCTGCTTGAGCGCGCCCGCCAACACCGCGACGCCGCCGGTGCCGGGTGGAGCGAACTGCCCCCACTGCCCCACGGCCGGTCCGACGGCGCCGAACAACAGAGCAAGGCTAGTCCCGAGCGCGCGCCGCACTATGGCGAAAGATAAGTGACCCCGCCCTTCATAACGAACCGAACGCGAGACAGTTCCGCGATATCCTTCAGCGGATCCCCGGCCACCGCGACCAGGTCGGCATACGCGCCGGCGGTGACGACCCCCAAATCCCGTTGCCCCAGCAGCTCGGCCGCGACTGACGTTCCAGACTTGATCGCCTGCAGCGGCGTCATGCCGTACTGAACGTAGTACTCGAACTCTTTCGCCTGATTGAGCTCGGTCCAGGGGAACCCGCCGACGTCGGTTCCTAACACGATCCGGACGCCCTTTTTTATCGCCCGCGTAAACGCCCGCCGCTGGTGCTCCACCATCGGGCCCCACACGCCGCCGCGCGGCCCGGCGACGTAGTAGGCCACCGTCACCGTCGGTACCCAATACACGCCCTTCGCGACCAGCACGTCGAGCAGAGAGTCCGTCATGCCATCGCCGTGCTCGATCGTGTTGACGCCCGCGCGCAGCGCCGCCGCGATTCCATCCGACCCGATGGCGTGGGCGGCCACCTTGCGACCGAGACGATGCGCCTCGTCCACGATGGCGCGCGCCTCGTCGTCCGTGAAATTGACCCAGCTGTGGAGCACCGAGTCCGGACCGGGCCCGAAATAGTAGCGGCGATCGCTGTAATACTTGATCCAGTCGGCGCCGTGAGCCACCTGCTGGCGAACGGCGAGCCGCGCGCCCTCCACACCGTCCACCGGCTGCACGCCGTGCGGCAGCTCCAGCTCCCAGTTGTCGGAGAGGATCGGGTACATGCCGGTGGGCGCCATGGCCCGGGTCGACGCGAAGATGCGCGGCCCGGGAATCTCGCCCCGATCCACCGCGCGCTTCACGTCCACGTCCGCGTACATCGCGCCCTCGGTCTCCAGGTCGCGAATGGCCGTAAACCCGTGCTCGAGGGCGATTCTCGCGTTCCGGGCGGCGAGAATCGCGCGATACGGCGTCGACTGGTACAGCAGCTGCTCGTTGTAGGAGTCCGCCGTGGGGTCGCCCTGGAGCAGCAGGTGAGTGTGCGCGTCGATGAATCCCGGCAACACGGTCATCTGCGACAGGTCGATCACGCGCGCGCCGCGCGCCTGCCCTTGGACCTGCGCCAGCGGCCCGACCGCCTTGATCCGGTCGCCCTCGATCAGGATGCCGACGCCCGATTGCGGCCCGTCGGATCGACCGTCGATCAGGCGACCGGCCCTGATGAGAACCGGCGGCGCGGCCTGGGCGGGTCGGGGCGCCTGCGCCCAGGCGGGCGCCGCAACGATGAGCAGGGCGAACAGAACGCAACTGGGGCGCATCGGGCCTCCTTCCGGGGCGAGGCGCAATTTCCTCGTGACCGCCTCCCTGTCAAGCCTTAGATTGGGGCACTCTCCATGGAGGCAACCGTGGCCGTCCGCGTGACCTGCCAGTGCGGGACGTCGTACGAGCTGAAGGACGAGTTTGCCGGACGATTGGTGAAGTGTCCCCAATGCGGGCGAGAAAACCGCGTCCCCGACGCCGGGCCCGCGACCGCCGTGAAGCCGCAGGCCGATCCGGTGTTCGACCGCGACGTCTTCCTGCTGCGGCAGCAGCTGCTGCGCATCTCCGAGAAGTACGACGTGGCGGACGAGCAGGGGAAAAAGATCGTGTTCGTCGAGCGGCCGGCGCACCTGCTGCGCAACGTGGGAGCGCTGCTCGCGGCGCTCGCCGCGGCCGGGGTCGTCGGCGTGGGGTTCGGGATCCTCTCCGACATGGCCAAGGGCACCGCGTTCGAGGGCGTCCTGGGCGCGCTGGCGGTGATCGGCGCCATCGTCGCCCTGATCGCCGTCGGCGTCGGGCTGTCCGCCAAACGGCACGTGACCTTCTATCGTGACGAATCGAAGCGTGACAAGCTGCTCGACGTCCTGCAGGACCGGAAGTGGCAACCGATCACCGCCACCTACACGGTGCGCGATCGGTCGGGACGCCGGCTGGCCCTCCTGTGGAAGAACTACCTGTACAACATCATCCGTAAGCGCTGGTACGTGAAGGCGCCGGACGGTGCGACGCTGTACGTGGCGAAGGAAGACTCGATCATCCTCTCGCTCTTGCGCCGGCTGCTCGGGCCGCTGTTCGGCCTGCTGCGGACCAATTTCATCATCGTGCGCAGCGGCTCGGAGGACGTGGTGGGCGAGTTCAACCGCAAGTTCACCCTGCTCGACCGCTACGTGCTCGATCTCAAGGCGGACCGGGTCCGCGAGCTGGACCGCCGCGTGGCGCTGGCGCTCGGCGTCATGCTCGACACCGGCGAGCGACGGTGAGCGACGAGCGGGAAAAGCCCATCGTCATCACCCCCGACATGCTGGCGACGGGGTCGGACACCCGCGTCGATTTCGAGCGCGGCATGCGCACCGCCCCGCCGCTCATCCTCGTGCTCATCGCCGCCAACGTGGCGCTGTTCGCCTGGGAGCTCGCGGCGGGGGCACTCGCGAGCCGGGAGAGCATCGTGGACGCGGGCGCCCTGGTGCGCGAGCGCGTGCTCGCCGGGGAGTGGTGGCGTCTGATCAGCGCCACCTTCCTGCACGCCGGCTGGGATCACCTGCTGGGCAATTGCCTGGTCCTGTACGTGGTGGGGATGGCCTGCGAGCATGCGTTCGGGTTCGTACGCACGGCCGTTGTGTACTTCACGAGCGGTGTCACGGGCTCGCTGCTCTCCGGCGCCCTGTCGCCCGGGCCCTCGGTGGGAGCGTCCGGTGCGATTTTCGGGGTCGTGGCAGCGGTGATCGTCGTGCTGTACCGCCACCAGAAGCGCTTCTTCCTGCGGGACAAGCGGATCGGGTTCGTGCTCCTGGTTTGGGCCGCCTACCAGATCTCGACGGGGCTCCTGAACCCCTACATCGACAACTTTGGGCACCTGGGGGGATTCGCGGGCGGCGCCACGGTCGCCTTGCTGCTCGAGCCCAGCCTGCTCTCGGGACGGCCCACAGGCTAGATTCTAGTCCATGGCCACCACCGCCACAGCGCCGGAACGCAAAGTCAGCGCCGCCGAAGCGCGCGAAGTCGCCGAGGCCGCGCGCGAGCAGGAGTGGGTCGCGCCCAGCTTCGTGCGCGACCTGTTCCTCGGGAAGTTCCGCCTCGACCTGATCCATCCCTACCCCGAACAGGATCCCGAAGAGGTGCGACGGGCGCAGCCGTTCCTCGAAAAGCTCGAGCGGCTGCTGCGCGAGCAGGTGGACTCGGACCGCATCGACCGCGAGGGAGAGATCCCCGAAGCCGTGATCCAGAGCCTGCGCGACCTGGGGGCGTTCGGGATCAAGATCCCGCGAGAGTACGGCGGGCTGGGCCTGTCGCAGCTGTCGTACATGAAGGCGATCGAACTGGTGTCAGGGGTGGACGGCTCCCTCACGGCGCTCCTGTCCGCGCATCAGTCGATCGGCGTGCCCCAGCCCTTGAAGCTGTTCGGCACCGACGCTCAGAAAAAGAAGTACCTCCCGCGACTCGCCAAGGGCGCGATCTCGGCGTTCGCGCTCACGGAGCCGGGGGTGGGCTCCGATCCGGCCGCGATGGAGACGATGGCTGTCCCGACGCCGGACGGCCAGGCGTGGATCTTGAACGGTGACAAGCTGTGGTGCACCAACGGCACCAAGGCGGAGCTGCTGGTGGTGATCGCACGCACGCCGTCCAAGGTCGTGAACGGCAAGGAAAGGCGGCAGATCACGGCGTTCATCGTCGAGACCGCGTGGCCGGGCGTGAAGGTCGAGCACCGCTGCCACTTCATGGGCCTGAAGGCGATCTACAACGGCGTGATGCGCTTCACCAACGTCCGCGT